>SESH01003409.1_pt1 | contig 20045 bp, 15 predicted proteins | sample 3171561 | NCBI WGS metagenome assembly SESH01 (sample SAMN10866947, study PRJNA518727) | freshwater metagenome | biome: subpolar coniferous forest; feature: holomictic lake; material: water; isolation source: holomictic Lake 442 2011 16.5 m and 2014 13 m | place: Canada: near Kenora, Ontario
GCGGGCCGAGGCCTTGGGGGTGCGCTTTCCGGTGGCAAAATCCACGTGGTGCAGGCCGAAGCGCTTGCTGTAGCCGTAGGCCCACTCGAAATTGTCCAGCAGCGACCAGACGAAGTAGCCGCGCAGGTCCACGCCGTCCTCCACGATCGCCGCCTGCGCCGCCGCCAGATAGCGCTGCAGGTAGGCCGAGCGCGGCCCGTCCTGCACCGCCTGGGCCACGTCCTCCTCCCCGGGCAGCGCGCAGCCGTTCTCCGTGATGTAGATCGGTGGGTGACCGTACCGGCGGTCGATCCACTGCAGCAGACGGCGGCAGCCGGCGGGCACGATGTTCCAGCCCATGTCGGTCTTTTCCCATGCGGGGTCCTCGGACAGCGCCACCTGCTGGTCCTCGGCCATGCCGCCATTCCCCGCCAGCGAGGACGGACCTGCCGCCGCCCCGGTCGGCGGCTCCGCGGCATACATCGTGGTGTAGTGGTTGAGGCCGAAGAAATCGCTCGAGCTCTGGATCAGCGCGCGGTCCGCGGCGGAAAATTCCGGCAGCCGCGCCCCCACCCGCTCCCGCATCACCGCCGGATACTCCCCGCGGTAGATCGGGTCCGCGAACCAGCCGAGGAAAAACTCCAGGCCGCGCTCCGCCGCGGCGCGGTCCGCCGGGGTGTCCGTCCGCGGCTCGCGCCAGTCGCAGTTGTTGGCGATGCCGATCACCCCGCCCTGCTGCGCCTGGAATTTCCGGCGGTAGACGTCGACGATCCGGCCGTGCGCCCGCAGCAGGTGGTGGGCGGCCACGTACGGCTCCGCTCGGCTCACCCGGCCCGGTGCGAAATAACCCAGCCCATGGCCCAGCACCGCGCTGCACCAGGGCTCGTTCAGCGTGATCCAGTGCTTCACCCGGTCGCCGAACCGCGCAAAGCACAGCTCGCCGTAGCGCGCGAAATGGTCCGCGATCCCCGGGTGCAGCAGGCCGTCCAGCTCCAGCTGCAGCGCCAGCGGCAGATCCCAGTGAAACAGCGTCACCCACGGGGTGATGCCATGCGCGAGCAGGCAGTCGATCAGCCGATTGTAGAACGCCACCCCCGCCTCGTTCACCTCGCCCCGGCCCTGCGGCAGCAGCCGGCTCCACGCGATCGAGAACCGGTAGGCCTTCAGCCCCATCGCCTGCATCAGGGCCACATCCTCCTCGACCCGGTGATAATGGTCGCAGGTGACGTCGCCCGTGTGGTTTTGGAAGGTCTTGCCCGGGGTGTGGGCAAACGCGTCCCAGATGCTCGGCCCGCGTCCGTCCTCCTGCCAGGCGCCCTCGATCTGATAGGCGGCGGTCGCCGCGCCCCAGACAAAATTATGCGGCCATGGGCTCATGCCGCGACTCTGTGCGCGGCGACCCCCGCGGCGCAATCCCGGACCCGGCCGCCGCCTCACCCGCCGGCCGTCGCCAGGTGCCAGTGCCGGCAGAGGGGGCACGGGTAGGCGGTCCGCTGGCGCTCCACGCCTGCCAGCCGCGCGGCGTCGAGGGCGTCGCCCGCCGTGCGGTACCGCCGCTTGCGCGTGCACCGGTGGCGGCGTTCTTCCGGCGTGGGTTGCTTCATGGCTGGCGGAACCAGTCTGCCCGGCCCCGCGGCACCTGTCACTCGAACTTTTCTGCCCGGCGGGGCCCGGCGCCTTCGGCTTGGCTCCCGGGCAGAATCCGTTTCCATCGGCCCATGCCCCCGTCCGCCCCGCTCTCCCCGCCCGCCGGGGACTCGCGCGCGTCCCGGCGCCTCGTCGGCGCCCTGCTCCTCCTCGCCGCCCTCGCCGCCTATGCCAACTCGTTCGGCGGCCCGTTCATCTTCGATGACAAGCCCGCCATTCTGGACAATCCGACGATCCGGCAGCTTTGGCCCCTGAGCACCGTCCTCTCCCCCCCGCCGATCGGCAGCAGCGTCACCGGCCGGCCGCTCGTCAACCTCTCGCTCGCGCTCAACTACGCCGCCGGCGGCCAGGCCGTGTGGGGCTACCACGCGGTCAACCTCCTGCTGCACGGGCTCGCGGGCCTGGCCCTGTTCGGGATCGTGCGGCGGACGCTGGCGCTGCCCGTCGTGCCCGACCGCCTGCGCGCGGCGGCGCTGCCCCTCGGCGGCGTGACGGCCCTGCTCTGGCTGGTGCATCCGCTCCAGACCGAATCCGTCACCAGCCTCATCCAGCGCACGGAGTCGCTGATGGGCGCGTGCTACCTGCTGACCATCTATGCCTTCATCCGCGGGGCGCAGTCGCCCCGCCCGGCCGGTTGGTGGACCCTGGCCTTCACCGCCTGCCTGCTTGGCATGGCGGCCAAGGAGGTGATGGTCACCGCCCCGCTTATGGTGTTGCTCTACGACCGCACCTTCCTCGCCGGCTCCCTGCGCGGGGCGTGGCGGGAGCGCGGGCGCATCCATCTCGGCCTGGCGGCCACGTGGCTGCTGCTGGCCGGCCTCGTGCTCACCGCCGGGGGCACCCGCGGCGAGGCGGCGGGCTTCGGCCTCGGCGTGACACCCTGGACCTATGCCCTGACCCAGTGCCGGGCGATCACGCTCTATCTCAAGCTGGCCGTCTGGCCCCACCCGCTGGTCCTGGACTACGGCACGGACGTCGTGCGCGCGGCCTCGACCGTGTGGCTCCCCGCGCTGCTGCTGCTCCTCCTCCTCGGCGCCACCGGCTGGGCGTGGTCGCGCCGGCCCCTGGCCGGGTTTCTGGGCGTGGCATTTTTCGTCCTCCTCGCGCCCAGTTCCAGCTTCGTCCCCCTGGTCAGCCAGACGATGGCGGAGCACCGCATGTACCTGCCGCTCGCCGCGGTCGCGGCGCTGTGGGTGACCACAGCCTACGCGCAGATTGGGCGCGGCGCGCTCGTGGCCGCCCTGGTGCTCGCCGTCGGCTGCCTCGGGCTCACCCTGCGGCGGAACCACGATTACCGCAGCGAGCTCGCCATCTGGACGGACACGGTGGCACAGGCCCCCGGCAACGCCCGGGCGCGGATCAACCTCGCCGAGTGCCTCCTCCGGCTCGGCCGGCCCGGCGACGCCCTGGTCCAGGCCCAGGAGGCGGTGCGGCTGCGCCCCACTTATCCCGAGGCCCAGACCAACCTCGGCATCGCCCTCGCCCAGCTCCAGCGTCCGGCCGAGGCCCTGCCCTCCTGCCTGGAGGCGCTCCGCCTGCAGCCCGACGGGGCCCGCGTGCACAGCAACCTGGGGGCGGTCCTGGTCCAGCTGGGCCGCGGGCCCGAGGCCGTCGCCCACTTCGAGGAATCGCTCCGGCTGGCCCCGGACTCCCCGGACGCGGTCCGGGTGCGCAACAACCTCGGCCTGGCGCTGCTCAAGGCGGGCCGCCTGTCCGCGGCCATCACGCAGTTCGAGGCCGTGCTGCGGCTCGACCCGGCGCGGGCCGAGACCCACTACAGCCTCGCGGTCGCGCTGGGGCTCAGCGAGCGCCTCCCGGAGGCCGCGGCGCAGCTGCAAGCCGTGCTCCGGCTCCAGCCGGACCACGCCGAGGCGCGCAGCGCGCTCAAGTCGGTGCAGGCGGAATTGCGGAAATAACCGGCCCGGTGCGCCCAGGCATCCGCCGCGGGGAACCCCGCCGGCCGGCTAGAGCCGGTTGTTCTTGGCCAGGGTCGATTCGATGAACCCGAGGATATCGGCCCGCCCCGCCTTCGTTTTCGACGAGCTGGCGAAGATCTCGGGCACCGCCACGCCGCCTTCGGCCAGGGTCTGCCGAAACCGGCCGATGTGCACCTGCGAGCGGGCGGCCGACTGCTTGTCCGTCTTGGTGAAGACGAGGACGAACGGCACCGAGACGCTGGCCAGCCACCGGACAAACTGCAGGTCGATGGGCTGCGGGGGGAGCCGGGAGTCGATGAGCACGAACACGCAGAAAATGTTTTTCCGCTTCTGCAGGTAATCGCTCACGGACTGGTTGAACTCGTCGCGGCGCTGCTGGCCAACCGACGCATAGCCGTAGCCGGGCAGGTCCACCAGGCTCCACGTGTCGTTCATCGTGAAGAAATTGATGAGCTTCGTCTTGCCCGGGGTCACCGACACCTTGGCGAGCTCCCGCCGCTCCGCGAGCAGGTTGATCAGGGAGGACTTGCCGACATTGGACCGGCCGATGAAGGCAAATTCCGGCAGGGCCGAGGGGGGGCACGACTTCAGGTCGGGCGCGCTGGTGTCAAAGAGGGCGGATTTGATTTTCATGCAGGGAGGTTCGCGCCGGGCGAACCCATTCGATACCCGGAACCAGTGGCCAGGGCAACCTGCAACCAAGCCGGGGCGCGGGCCGGGAAAACGGCCCGTTTTCCCACTCGTCGTTCGGCGCCCCGCGGTCTTGGCTGGCCCCATGAAAGTGCTCCTCATCGGCGGGACGGGCCTGATTTCCACCGGGATCGTCCACGCGCTCCACGCCCGCGGCGCCGCCCTCACCGTCTATAATCGCGGCCTGACCGAGCGCCGGATCGGCGCGGTGGCGCAGCTCACCGGTGACCGCAATGACTTCGCCGCGTTTGAGCGCACGATCGCCGCGGCCGGGACCTGGGACGTCGTGATCGACATGATCTGCTTCCGGCCCGACCAGGCGGAAAGCGCCATCCGCGCCTTCGCCGGGCGCTGCGGGCACTTCATTTTTTGCAGCACGGTCTGCACCTACGGCAACACCCAGACGGTCGTGCCCACGCTCGAGACCACGCCGCTGGCGCCCCACTCGACCTACGGGCGCGACAAGGCGGCCTGCGAGGAGCGGTTCCGGCGCGCCCACGCGGAGCGGCAGCTGGCGGTCACCATCTTCCGTCCCTCGCACACCTACGGGCCCGGCGGCAACGTGATCAACAACGTGGGGTGGGAGCCGACCTTCGTCGACCGCCTGCGCCAGGGCCGGCCGATCATCGTCAGCGGGGATGGCCACGGGCTGTGGCAGAGCGCCTATGCCGAGGATGTCGGCCTGGGCTTCGCCCACGCGGCGGGCCGGACCCGGTGCTTCGGCGAAACCTACAACATCGTGGGCGACGAGGTCGTCACCTGGGACGACTACACCCGCCGCACCGCCGCGGCGATCGGCGCGCCGCCACCGCGGATCGTCCACCTGCCCAGCGACTTCCTGCTCGCCGTCGACCGGCCGCGCTACGCCGCGCTCGAGGAGATTTTCCGGTTCCACGGGGTCTACTCCAGCGCGAAGCTGAAGCGCGACGTCCCCGAGTACCGCCCGGCGATGCCCTACGAGGAGGGCGTGCGCCGGACCGTGGCGTGGATGGACCAGCACCAAAAAATCGTGTCCGCCGACCGCGACCCGATGGAGGACCGTCTGGTCGCGGCGTGGGAAAGATTCGCGGGCGAGACGGTGCGGGCGTTCGGGGCCCAGTGACCCGGCCGGCGCCGCCGCGGCCTCCCCTCACCCGCGCGAGGGCTCGGTCATCGCCGCGCGGGCCTGACGGGACAAGGCCGCGATATGGCCGTCGTTGGCCATCACCTGCTCGAGGTGCCGCCGGCGACCCGGGCCCGCCGTGTTCATCATGATCTCGCCATATGCGCGCTCGACCCAGAAACGGGAGATCCCCTTGAGATACTCGCGCAGCTCCGGCAGGCGGGCCTCCGGGTAGCGCTGGCAGCAGTTCATCGTGAACATGCGCCGCCAGCCGCTGCCGCCAAACGCCGCGTGCTTCGTGTTGTGGTTGAACACCAGGATGTCACCCGGCACGGTCTCCAGCGCCACGGCGGGCACGTCGCGGCCGGGGACGCCCCACGTCTGCTCCGCGCCGCCCAGTTCCCGCGTGAGCGCCGCGGCGAAGGCGTCGCCATCCCGGTGGCTGCCCGGAATCACCCGCAGGCAGCCGGTGCTGCGCGTCAGGGGATCGAGATAAAACGCAATCTTGAGGTGCACCGGATCCGTCTCCCGGTGCCAGCCATCCGAATGCCAGCCCGTGTCACCGGAGTAATAGTTTCCGTCGCTGGGCATGTAGTTGAAGTCGTCGCCCAGCAACCCCGCCGCGATGCCGTGGATGCGCGGGTCATCGAGCAGGCTGGAGAGGAGGACACTTTGGTCCAGAAACGGGACGATGCAGGAGCGCTGCTTGCCCTCGTGCGGCTTGCCCGCATGCCCGCCACCGCGCTGGGCGAAGACGGCCTCGAATTCGCGGATGATCTCAGCGATGCGATCCCGCAGCAGGCCGGGAAAGGCAAGGAAGCCAAAGGTCTTAAAGAACGTCTGCTGTTGCTCGGTCAGGGTAAAGTCGGGCATGGGCGGCGGGGTTGGCAGGATCGGGGTTACTGCTTTCAGTCATCACCGCCGCAGTCAATCGCGCGCGGCGGTCGGGCCGGCCGTTTCCCGGCCGCCAACCGTCCCTCCGCCCGGCGCACCGGAGGACGGGGCCACGGCAGATCAGACCGCAGGGGGCTTCACCGCGGGCTTTGCGACGGGCAGGAACGCCGCCTGGCGGAGCAGCTCGGCCTTGGAGATGCCCAGGCGGTGCGCCAGGGTGTTGAGCCGCACGGCTTCGGGCTGGGTCAGCGCGGTCTGGCGACCGGTGCCATCGCGGTCGGTCCAGGCCACGTGGTGCATCTTCTGGCGGGAGCCTTTGACCAAGTCGCTCAGAAAGCCCTGGTCGTCGTCGTGGAGATCCATGTGCCCACGGGCTTGGGGGGCGCAGGGCCGCAGGTCAAGGCGGCGCTGCCCGCTGGGTTGACAGGCCGGGGCCTAACCCCGTTGCTGAGGGGGTCAGGAGCAGACGAGGCGCACGCTTTCCTTTCAACCCATGCAACAAACCCGGCGCCGCTTCCTCCAGACCTCCTCCCTGCTCGCGGCCTCCCTCCCCATGGCGCACTACGGGCTCGCCGCCGCGGCACCGGCGGTCACCCCGCGGGCGCGCCCCCCAAAAATCACGGGCAGTTTTCTCGACATCCAGCACGTGAACAACTGGGACGCCCAGTACTGGATCGACGAGTGCCGAGAGTGGCAGGACGAAAACTGGGAGGCGATCGTCGCGGACATGAAGGCGATGGGCCTCGACACGGTGATTTTAACTAACTGCGCCCTCTGGGGCCGCCCACTGTACCCGGCGAACCGGCGGACGGTCGGGGTGCAGTGGCCCCTGCCGTGCAAGGATCCGGTCGGCGCGGTCATCCGCGCCTGCGAGCGGCAGGGCATGGGCATCTACCTCGGGCTCGGCGCCTTCGGCCGTTATTCGCTCAACGCCAATCCGGACCTCACCCCCGAGCATGACACCTGGCTGGCCAGCATGGCGGAGGACCTGCGCGAGCGGTACGGGCACCACCGCGCGCTGCAGGGATTCTACCTCTCCGCCGAGGCGCACGCCGTGCAGGGCGGAGGCCTGTTTGAACAGGCGGACTGCGACAAAACGTCGAAGCTGACGCAGGCGATCCGCGCCCGCGTCCCCGGCGTCCGGCTGATGATGTCGCCCGCCAACCTCAAGCGCCCGCGCCCGGAACAGCAGGCGCCCCTCCTGCGCCAGCTGGAGCAGCTCAACGTGGACATCATCGCCTACCAGGACCACGCCGGCTTCGAGAAACTCTACCCCTCGCTGAATTTCAACGAGGCCGCCGAAGGTTATGCCCTGCTCAAGCCCCTCCATCAGAAAGTCGGCCAGCAGCTGTGGGTGAACTGCGAGGTCTTCGAATATTCCGAGCAGCGGCCCGACGGGCGCCGCATCTGCACCCCGTGCCATTTCGAGCGGCTGCAACGCCAGTTGCGCGCGGCCGCCCCCGTCGCGGACAAGATCATCATCTACCAGTACCAGGGCCTGATGAACCGCCGCACGGACAAGGTGAACATCGGCGGACCGGGCGCGGAGGAGCTACACGACGCCTACCTGAAGTTTCTGAACGGGTAGCGGCCGTCCCTGCCCTGCATTCATGAACCAAACCCGCCGGCACTTCCTCCACACCGCCACCGTGCTTGCGACGGCGCTGCCGCTCACCCAGTTCGGACCGCCGGCGGCGGCGGCAGCGGTCGGGCGCCCCGCCCCCGCGGGACCGGGCGCCGCCCCCCGGCGCGAGATCCTGTTCACCCCGGGTTGCATCGCCCAGCGCCAGCACAGCGCCGACCGCTTCGAGCCGCTGCGCAAATCCCCGCTGAATCCCGTCTTCACCGCCGAGATGCCGTGGGAGGAACACAGCGGTTTCGGCTGGGGCAGCGTGCTCCGGTCGCGCCTCGACGGAAAATTCAAGTATTTCTACGGCACGGAATTTCCCGGCGTGGTGGCGGGAGCGGTGCTGATCGACAACTCCCTCCAGGGGAAAAAACACTGCGTCGTTTGTTATGCCGAGTCCGACGACGGCCTGCACTGGCGCCGCCCGGCGCTGAACCTGCACTTCGCGGAAAAATTTCCCGGCAACAACATCATCGTCCACTGGCCGGCTTACTTCAACGATTCGGCCTCGGTCATCGAGGATCTGGCGGAGCGCGATCCGGCGCGGCGCTACAAGATGCTGATGTACCACCACGACGTGCAGGATCCCGACCAGCGCGGCGGCTGCCTGCTCGTCTCGCCCGACGGTTTGCGCTGGACCCCCACCGGCACGGTGCTGCCGTCGCAGGACGCGGAGTCGCTCTGGCAGGATCCCGCCGGGCGCTACTACGCCTTTCTCAAGGACCGGGCCGGCGACAATCGCAGCCGGATGCTGGTGCACAGCGACGACTTTGAAACGTGGAGCGATCCGCAGTGGCTCTTCACGCCGGACCACGGCGACCATGCCGGCACCAACTTCTACAACCAGACCGCCTTCACCCTGGCCGGGCGCACGCTGGGCTTTCTCAACCTGTTTGACCTCACGACCCAGACAACCTGGATCGAACTGGTGGAGAGCGGCGACAATCTCGCCTGGCACCGCATGCCGTCACGGCCCCGCCTGCTGGCACCGGGCGCGCCCGGCACCTATGATGCCGGCGGTACCTACCTGGGGCTGGCCCCGCCGATTCTGGTCGGCGATGACTACCGGTATTACTACTACGCCTCCGCGGACCGGCATGATGACGCCGCCGCCGGCCGGCTCGCGGCGATGAAACCCTCGCTGGCCTTCGCCACCTTCCCGCGGGACCGGTTGGTCGGCCAGCAGACGGAAGGCGACGGGTTTTTTACGACGCTCCCCTTCCGTTGTCCCGGCGGGAAACTTTTCCTCAACTTCATCAGCGCCGAGCCCGTCACGGTCTCCATCCTGCGGGCCGGGTATGGCGTGGAATATGCCGGGTACGCCCAGGCAGATTGCCTCCCCTGCACCGGGGACCAGTCCCGGGCGGCGATCACGTGGAAAACGAAGACCAGCCTGGACGAGCTCGCGGGCCGCAATATCCGGCTCCGCATCCAGGGCCGGAACCTCGTCGCCTACAGCGCCGCCTTCGGGCTCTGAGCCGGCGCCCCCGACCCGGGCTCGGTCGGCCGATCCCGCAGCACGGGCCTCCTCTGCGCTTCCCACCGGCCGTTTTCGTCTGTCCACTCTCCCGCGATGTCCCGTCTCCACTTCACCCTCGAACGCGAAGCCACCGGCTCCAAGGCCCGCGCGGCGACCTTCCAGACGCGGCATGGTCCGGTGCAGACTCCGGTGTTCATGCCGGTGGGCACGCAGGCCACGGTGAAGAGCCAGACGGTGGAGACGCTCAAGGCGGCCGGGGCCAGCGTGCTGCTGGCCAACACCTACCATCTCCTGCTCCGGCCCGGCCCCGAGGTGTTCCAGCGCTTCGGGGGGATCCATCGCTTCATGCAGTGGGACCGGCCGGTGCTCACCGACTCCGGCGGCTTCCAGATCTTTTCCCTCCCGGGCGAACGCGCGCTCAACGAGGAGGGCGCGCGGTTCCGCAGCTACGTCGATGGCGACCTCCACCTGCTCTCGCCGGAGTCCAGCATCGCGATGCAGCAGGTCATCGGCAGCGACATCATGATGGCGCTCGACCAGTGCATCCCGTCCACGGCGCCGCATGCGGAGGCCGCGGTCGCGATGGAACTCACCCACCGCTGGGCCCGGCGCTCGCTGGCGGCCCGCGGCGACGCCCCGGCCGCGCTGTTCGGCATCGTGCAGGGCGCCTGCCACCGCGACCTGCGGGAGAAGAGCGCGGCCTTCCTGCGCCAGCTGCCGTTCGACGGCCTCGCCATCGGCGGACTCGCCGTCGGCGAGACCCAGGCCCAGCGCTACGAGTTCACCGGGCTCGTCACCGACCACCTGCCTAAAAACCTCCCACGCTACCTCATGGGCGTCGGCACGCCGATCGACATCCTCGAGGCGGTGCACCGCGGGGTCGACATGTTCGACTGCATCATCCCCTCCCAGCTGGCGCAGCGCGGTGTCGCGTTCACCGCCCGCGGCCGGCTGCAGGTGCGCCGCAGCGTGCACAAGCTCTCCGAGGCGCCGCTCGAGGCCGGCTGCCCCTGCCCCACCTGCCAGACCTACTCCCGCGCGTACCTGCACCACCTGGTCAAGGCCGACGAGGTCCTCGGCTGGCACCTCCTCGGCGTGCACAACTTCTCCTTCTACCACCGCCTGATGCGCGAGCTGCGGGAGAGCATCCTCGCAGACCGCTTCGCCGCCCTCTACGAGGCGAAGCGCCACGAGCTCGGCGGCAGCGACGATGAACAGGTCGTCCACCCGGTGAAGAAGCGCGCGCCCGTCCGTTCGCGGCAACTGGGCGACTACGAGGTGGTCACCAGCCCGCAGGGTTTTGCCAACATCCGCCAGCGCAGCTCGGGCGAGGTGATGCACTCGGTCAGCCGCCCGAGCGACGAGGCCCAGGCCCTCTACGTGGGGCAATCGCGGCTGGCGGAGCGCCTGCAGGCGCAGCCGGACGACGCGGACGAACTCGTGGTCTGGGATGTCGGCCTGGGGGCGGCGGCCAACGCCATGGCGGCGCTGCAGTGCTTCGAGCAGACCCTCGACCGGGAGGGCGGCGCCGCCGTGCGGCCGCTGCGGCTGGTGAGCTTTGAGATCGACCTCGACCCGCTGCGGCTGGCGCTGCGTTTTGCCAGCCACTTCCCGTCGCTCCACCACGGGGCGCCGCATGCCCTCCTCGAGTCCGGCCGCTGGACGCACGCCTCCGGCCGGCTCCACTGGCAGCTGCACCACGGCGACTTCCTGGGTTTTCTCGAGTCCTCGCCGGCGCCGGACCTGATTTTCTACGACCCGTTTTCCGCCAAGACCGACACCGGGCTGTGGACCCCCGCGGTGTTTGCGCGGATTTTCCAGCACGGCCGGCCGAAGCCCGCCGAGCTCTACACCTACTCGGCGGCAACGGCCGTGCGAGTCGCCCTGCTCACGGCGGGCTTTTTCGTCGCCGAGGGCGTCGGCACCGGCCCGAAGGCCACGACCACGGTGGCCTACACCCGGAGGCCCGGCGCCGCGGCGCCGGCCGGCCGGCCGCACCTGCTCGGCGCGGAGTGGCTCGCGCGCTGGCGGCGGAGCGACACCAAGTTTCCCCCCGGCCTGGCTGAGGGCGATAAGCCCGCCTTTGCCCAACGGCTCGAGGCCCACCCCCAGTTCGGCGGGTGAGCGCTCCTGCCGGGACCTCTTCCGGCCGGCGGACCCGCGGCGGGCGCACGCGGCAAGCCCCGGCTTTCCCCTCGCCTTGACCAGCCCCGGCCTGCAAATTCTGGGTCATGTCCACCGCGCCCTCCCAGAGTCACCAACCCAAGCGTGGGCTCCCCTGCCCCTGCGGCAGCGGGCAGCTGTTCGAGGCGTGCTGCGAGCCGGTGCTGAGCGGCCAGCGCCCGGCGGCCGATGCCGAGCAGCTGATGCGCGCTCGGTTCACCGCGCACGTCGCATATGATTTCAAGTTCCTGCACACCACCTACCGGCCGACAGCCGCCATCCCCTACGTCGCGGAGGAGGGCGAGCCGACCGTCACGTGGACGAAGCTGGTGGTGCACGGGCACGAGACGACGGCCAGTCCCGACAAGGCCTTCGTGGATTTCTCGGCGTACGGCACCGAGGCCGGCACGGACAAGGTGCTGCATGAGAAGGCGGAGTTCATCCGCGTGAACGGCACCTGGCTCTATGCCCGTGAAGCCCGACTCGGGCCCGCGCCCTACAAGTCGGCCCTCCCCAAGACCGGCCGCAACGATCCCTGCCCCTGCGGCAGCGGCAAGAAGTACAAGCACTGTTGTTTGGCGAAGGCGTGAACCGCCCGCCGCCACCCGCCCCGCGCTTGCCTTGCCGCGAGGCCCGGGCACACTCAGCCGCCAATGCCAGCCGATCCGATCAGCCCAGCGACTGAACCGCCGGCGCCCGAGGCGCGCTCCGCCCGAGGTGAGTGGCGGCCGCCCTATCCCATCCGCTTCGCGCCGCTTTTTTCCTGGCCGCTGCGCGTGGCCGCGAGCTGCAAATGGGTCGTCAGCTATCCCGGCTTCCTCTGGCCGACGAACCTGCTGCTGCTGGCCATTTCCGCCGCGGCCTGGTTTTTGACCCAGCCCGACGTGGCCCGCTGCGTCCATCTGGAGGCCGGCTGGATCGGCCAGGTCTACCTGCGAAATCTCGCGCTGATGTGGCTGTATTACGGCGGATTCCACCTCCACCTCTACATCCTCAAGCGCGAGGGCACGAAGGGGAAATACGACCCGAACTGGCCGGCGGAGAACAGCCGCCGGTTCCTGTTTCATGACCAGGTCTACGACAACATCTTCTGGACCTGCGGCGTCGCCGGCCTCGTCTGGACCGCCTACGAGGTCGGCACCCTGTGGCTGTACGCCAACCACCACATCCCCTGGCTCGAGTGGACGCGGCATCCGGTCTATTTCGTCCTGTGGTTCTTCGTCATCCCGTTCTGGCGCGAGTTTCATTTTTACTGGGTGCACCGGCTGATCCACTGGAAGCCGCTCTACCGGCACGTGCACTACCTGCACCACAAGAACAGCAACCCGAATGCCTGGTCGGGCATGGCGATGCACCCGGTCGAGACCATCCTGTATCTCAGCGTGGTCCTGATCCACTGGGTGGTGCCGTCGCATCCGTTCCATTTTCTCTTCGACCTGCAGCATGCCGCGCTCGGGCCGGCCGGCGGGCATCACGGATTCGAGGGCCCGATCCTGAACGACAAGTTCCCGACTGGATCCTATTTCCACTATCTCCACCACCGCTACTTCGAGTGCAACTACGGCGAAAGCACGGTGCCGCTCGACCGCTGGTTCGGCACCTTCCGCGACGGCCTGCCCGACGGCGCCGGGTCCAAGCTGGCCGGGGAACATCAGGACTAGGCCGCCACCGCACCGGGCGGCCCATCACCACCGGCCGATTCGCCCAACCCGAGGAAAATCCCATGCCACCCCCGAAACTCCCGGCCGGCAACAAGCCGGACGACCTCAAGCGGTCGGACCTCCCCTGCAACCCGGACTGGAAGCAAGACTCCGCCGGGCGGCATCATATTTTCCTCTTCGACGGGACCTGGAATGACGAGACCGGGATGAACCCGGCCGACTTCACCTGGGACAAGACCCGCCAGCTCTGGGTCAGCCAGGACGATCCCAGCAAGGCGTATCCGCCCATCGTCACCAACTTAGTCAAGACCTACACCGGGCTCGCGCCGGACGGACCCCGCCAGGTCACGCACTATTTCCGCGGCATCGGCAACGACGACGAAAACGACGCGCTGAACCAGAAGGTGGAGGGAGCCTGGGCGACGCAGGAGGAGCACATCCGCAACGCCGCCTATTGCGAATTCCTGCAATCGTACCGGCGCGGCGACCAAGTCTCGATTCTCGGCTTCAGCCGCGGCGCCGCGAGCGCCCGCCTGTTTGCGCGGGACCTGGCGGTCCGGGGTTTCGCCAAGGAGGCCACGATCGAGAGCCGCTACGGCCGGGTCCGGAACAGCGGGCAGGTGCGCCATGACGTGTGGACGCTGACGACCAAGTGGGCGGGCAAGCCGCTGATTGCCGGCGACGAGATCCCGATCGCCTTCCTCGGCGTGTGGGACACGGTGCCGACGAACGTGTCGGCCAAGCCGGGCGACTGGCGGGTGCCGGACACGGTGGCCCACGCCGTGCACTGCCTGGCGCTGGATGAGACCCGGGAGCTCTTCACCCCCACCTTGCTGCAGTACCCGAAAAGTCGCGCCGCCACCATGAAGGAGGTGTGGTTTCCCGGGGCGCACAGTGACGTGGGCGGCGGCTATTTTAACGATGCCCTCGCCCGGGTCGCGCTGAATTTCATGTGGAACAACTGGGAGAGCGCCTTGGCCGCCCAGCAGTTGCCGAGCCTGGTCTGGCGGCTCGAACTCGCCGCCCAGCATACCGCAACGGAGGGGCTGCCTTGGCTGCGGCACCAGGAACTCGGCCTCGCGGCCGACCTGGGCGGAACCTCCCCGCGCAGCCTCGAGCCTTGGAACGGCGGCGTGCCGCGCGTGCATCCGAGCGTCGAGCAATTCGTGCAAACCGGCGGCCTGCAGTACTGCGTCGAAGGGCCAGGATTTCCGCCCGCCTGTCAGGTCTCCGCCCGCATCTACGATCCCCTCGCCTATCCCGGCCCCGATCAGGTGCAGTTGTACGATTCGACCGCCTGGGGCTGAGGGCGCGCCGACCCGGGCTGCCTCGACGCACGGAGGCGCAGACCCATGCGTCAATCCCGGTGACTCGGCGCCAAGGCCACGCGAAAGCCGATAAACTGGGATCGCCCGTCAGCCATGTTCCAGGCGCGATAGCCCGCACGGCAGTAGGCCGCACCGCTGTGCCAGCTGCCGCCCCGCACCACCCGGTCCAAACCGGACACGGGGCCGGTCGGGTCGGTGACGTCGTCGGCAGGAAGCACCTCGGCCGGAACATCCCGGCACCATTGGTAAACATTGCCGAGCATGTCACAGAGCCCCCAGGCGTTGGGTTGTTTCAGCCCGACACCGCGAGGACCCGCCCGGCCCCCCGGGGAATTTTCGCCCGACCCAGCCACGGTGTCCCAGCCGGGGCCCTCATAACCGACGCTGCTGTTCCCGGCATACCACGCGATCCGGCCGAGCCCGGCGGCGCTGGATTCACCCGCGAGCCTCAGGCCCTCCCCGTACGTGGCGTCCGCGGTCCCCGCGCGGCAGGCATACTCCCACTGGGCCTCGGTTGGCAGGGTGAATTCATAGCCAGCCGGGAGCGAGCCCTCCGCGCGGGCGCGCGCGTTCAAGCGACGGCAAAACTCCATCGCCTCGCGCCAGTTCACCAAATACATCGCGACCGACTCATCGGCACCGACCAGAAGCTGGCTGAGGTCGCGATTGCCGGGAAACGCTTTTTGCGCCTGAGCCACGAGGTCCGTGCCCATGAGGGCGCGCCACTGACCGTGCGTCACAGGGGTCCGGCCGAGCCAGAAGGGACGGGATATGCTCACCCACGCGGGGGAGCCCTCGGCGGCCGTACGGCCGGGCTCATCGGGGGGACTGCCCTGACGGAAATTTCCGGACGGAATGGGCCGCATTTCCAGGCCAAGTTTCGTGAGGGTGAAGGGCCGGCCGAGGTACGGCATGGCTGGCAACAGGCGGCCCGGCCCCAGCAGATCCCTCGGCTGGAGCGGCGGCGCCTTCGGGGCACAACCGGCCAGAACCAGTCCAAGGAGGCAGGCCAACAGACAAGCCAATGGGAGGAGGGTTCGCTTCATGGACGGCGATCAATTGGCGCCCACGATCTCGCCGTGCTCGTCCAGGTACATCAGCGGCGCGTATTCGCCCAGATACTGCTGATGCCAGTAATGCCCGGTGACGCGATGCGTCTGGTAATCCGTGAAGGTGAGCTGGTAGACCGGCATCCGGACCATCGTCGCTGGACGATCGGCAAACGGATCGTGGCGGAACAGCTGCAGCACGGGAGGATCGCGCCGGATCAGGTGGGCCGCCACCGCCTGGTAAAGCGCCGGTTCGGTCGAGATGAGCATCGTGTTCTGCAGGGTCGCCTCGAACCGCGGATACCACGGGGCGATAAATGGACTCATGCGGTCAACCCGCTGCGCCTGGTAGCGAAACGCGTAACTACGCCACGTCTCGCCCCCATCGTTGGAACCGACGAACTGGACGGTCTCCCGAGTGGACTTGAGGCTGCCGAAGAGCGGGTAGGCGTTGGCGCTGCGCCAGCTGCCGAACAGCAGAGTGACCGGCCGGGCGATGACGCCGGGGACGCTTTCGACCGGAATCCGCGCCGGCGCGACCAGGTAAAAAAACAGGGCCACCATGAACTGGGCCCCCAGCGCCGCCCGCAGTCCCCACCGCGCCCACGGTTGCACCGGGCGGGGGGAGACGGTCGCCACGCGGGCGGCCAGCAACACCGCCAGCCGGTGGAGGCGGAGCCAGCGAACCGCGGCCACGATCATCGCGTCATCGAGGAGCACCACGGCGAGGGCGATCGCGGCAAGGTTGAGCCAGCCGAAATTGTTGGTCAGCTCGATGCCCAGCTGCAGCGCGCCCCAGACAAAAAACGCGATCCACCGCCACCGCCGCCCCCCCAGCACCGCCACCAGCGGGGCCACGATTTCCGCCGCGAAGGTGAGCGCAACTTCCAGAAGGTGGTAAATGTGCGGCAGCTGAAAATCCCAGTAGCCCAGGATCGTCGGGAACGGCGCCGTCTCATACATGACGTCCATCACCGTGAAGTTGCGCCAGAGAGCATTCCCGAAGACGAACTTCGACAGCCCCGCCTCCAGCATGAGACGAAACAGCATCCAGCGAAGCGCGAACACGGCCACCCGGCGCGGCGGCGTGTCCGCACCCAGACCCGGGAACAAGCCCGGCGACGCCAGCGGGATGCAGAGAAGCGCGACCTCGATCATCAGCGGATCGGGCGCCGTTTCGGAAAAAAAATGCCCGAGGGAGACGAAGGAAAGAAAGATCAGCCAGCAGGCAAACAGCGCCACCCTCGGGCCCACGTTCAGGACCACGGCCACGGCGGCGGCCAGTCCCAGCCACTGCAGCGCGGCAATCATGCCCGCACTGGAATTGAGCCAAAACAGGCTCGGGACCCGGAGGAACGCCTCCACGGGATTCGGATACTGCTGCGCGTACCCGGCGAGGATGCCCCGGACCGGGGCGATGCCGTCCGGGCCGATCAGGGCCTGGCCCTCGGCCAGGATGCCGGCAAAGACGAGGACGTAGACCAGGCCAACCGCGCGAAGAATGATCCAGCGCGGCCAGAGATAGGTGGCATCGCCGAGGGCGCAAAATTCCTTGAGCGACCCTCCCATGCGCTCCCAGAGCCGGGTCATGAGGTCAGGGCGCGACAGGTCCATGGCTCGTCCGCCGCCCCGGGGTCACCTGCACGGCCCCGACCTCCCGCGCCCAAGCCCAGCCGGGAGGGGCCGCGGAGGCTTGCCGCCAGCCAGCGACCCGCGGCAGCCACAGCCCTGAGCACACTCACTGGCAGGCTTCGCATTCTTCGCCGCGGCGTTTCGCGTCAAGCGAGCAAGCCTGCTGCTCCTCGGCCGTGTAACTGCGCTTGGCGGGCGACGGCGCCCCCTCGCCCGGCAACGGGTTGCCCGCGGCCGCGGGACTGTGGGAGCCGCCGGCATCACCGGAGTTCTGCCCGCCGTCCTGTCCTTCCTTGATGGCGCCGCGCACCTCCTTCTTCATGGCGACGGTCGCCTTCTCGATGTTGGAGGCGCCGAGGCTGCGGAGGTAATAGGTCGTCTTCAGGCCGCTGTGCCAGGCCGCCCGGTACATGTGGGACAGGGTCTTCAGGTCGGGCGTCTTAATCCACAGGTTCACGGACTGTGACTGGTCGATCCACTTCTGGCGGCGGGCCGCCGCCTCGATGATCCACTTGTGGTCGATGTCAAAGGCGGTGAGGTATTTCGCCTTCAGGTCCGCGGGGATGCTGGCGATGTCCTTCAGCTCGCCGTCGAAGTACTTCAGGTTGTCGATCATCTCCTGGTTCCACAGACCGCGCGCCTTCAGATCCTTCACGAGGAAGGGATTCAGGACGATGAACTCGCCGGACAGGTTCGATTTGACGAAGAGGTTCTTGTAGGTGGGCTCGATGCAGGGGGAGGTCGCCGTGATGTTGGAGATCGTCGCGGTGGGCGCGATGGCGAGGACGTTGCTGTTGCGCATGCCATGCTGCGCGATCTTGGCCCGGACCGGCGCCCAGTCCATCCGGCCGCCGCGCGGCACCTCCACCGGCACGCCGCGTTCCTGCTCCAGCAAGTCGAGCGTATCCTGCGGGAGCAGGCCCCGGTCCCATTTCGAGCCCCGGTAGGTCGAATACGTGCCGCGCTCCCCGGCCAGGTCGGAGGACGCCTCGTAGGCGTAGTAGGCGATGGCCTCCATCGCCTCGTCATTGAACTCCACGGCCTCAGGGGAGGCGAAGGCGTGGCCGCGCAGGTAGAGCGCATGGGCGAGGCCCATCACGCCCAGGCCGATCGGCCGGTGGCGCAGGTTGGAAGTCTTGGCGGCGGCGGTCGGGTAGAAATTGATGTCGATGACGTTATCCAGCGCCCGGACCGCCATGCGGATGGACGCCCGGAGCTTGGGATGGTCCAGCGAGCCGTCGGGCTTCAGGTGCGAATCGAGCAGGATCGAGCCGAGATTGCAGACGGCCGTCTCCTCGTTGGAGGTGTTGAGCGTGATCTCGGTGCAGAGGTTGGACGAGTGGATGACGCCGACATGGTCCTGCGGGGAGCGGACATTGCAGGCGTCCTTGAAGGTGATCCAGGGGTGGCCGGTCTCAAAAAGCATCGAGAGCATCTTCTTCCAGAGTTCCAGGGCGTCGATTTTCTGGCCGTAGATCTTGCCCTCCTCGGCGAGGCGCTCGTAGCGGACATAGGCCTCCTCGAACTTCTTGCCGTAGAGCTCGTGCAGGTCCTTGCACTCGTTGGACCGAAACAGGGTCCAGGACTGCCGGGCCTCCAGGCGCTTCATGAACAGGTCCGGGATCCAGTTCGCCGTGTTCATGTCGTGCGTACGCCGGCGGTCGTCGCCGGTGTTCTTGCGCAGCTCGAGGAACTCGGTGATGTCGTTGTGCCAGGTCTCGAGATAGGCGCAGCCGGAGCCCTTGCGCTTGCCGCCCTGGTTGACGGCCACGAGTTGGTCGTTGTGCAGCTTCAGGAACGGGATGACGCCCTGCGACTCGCCGTTGGTGCCCCCGATGTACGCGCCGGTGCCGCGGACCGCGGTCCAGGAACCGCCGAGGCCGCCGGCCCACTTCGAGAGAAAGGCGTTTTCGGCGATCCCCCGAAGCATGATGCCCTCGATGGAGTCATCGACGTAGTACAGATAGCAGGAGCTCAGCTGCGAGTGGAGGGTGCCGGCATTGAAGAGGGTCGGCGTGCTGGAGCAGAAGCGGCGGCTCTTGTACAGGTCGTAGAGCGCGGTGACGCGCGCCTCGCGCTCGGCCGGCTCGTCGAGGAACAGGCCCATCGCGACGCGCATCCAGAAAAACTGGGGCGTCTCGATGCGGCGGGAGGTCTTGGTGGTCTTGTCGACGATCAGGTACCGGTCGTAGAGGGTCTGGATGCCCAGGAAGTCGAACTCGAGGTCCGACGACGGGTCGAGCACGGCGGCCAGCTTGGCCAGGTCGTACTCCAGCAGCCGGGGGTTGAGGCGCTTGATCGCAACGCCGTGCTCCAGGTACTTCCGGAAGGCGCGCTGGTGGACGCCCTTCAGGGCGCCGATGCCGTCGCGGGTGATGTCCCAGCCAAGAATCTCCTCGTAGAGATAGGTGAGCTGGATGCGCCCGGCGAACTTGGCGAAGTCGGCGTCCTTCTCGATCAGCGTCTTGGAGTTGAGGATGATGGTCGCATCGAGATCCTTCTGGGTGATCTGGTCGTACAGCGAGCGGCGGAGCTCGGCCTCGATCTCGTCGCGGCCGAGGCAGAGATCGAGCCCGATCTGGGCGAATTCAATGCGCTTGCGGAGGTCGGCGCCGTCCCAGAAGACGTTTTCACCGTTGGCCTGCTTGACCACGATCATCGCGGACTGGGCGTCCGGCAGCGCGAACGGCGCCTCGGACTCGGTGGCCAGGCCGGCCTCGCGGGCGGCGCTGCGCTGGGCGCGGAACAGGATGTAGGCCTCGGCGACCTTGTAGTGGCCGGACTTCATCAGCTCCTCCTGCACCATGTCCTGAATCTCCTCGATATGGACGAAGGACTGCTGGGAGGAGTGGACCC
>SESH01071738.1_pt1 | contig 20010 bp, 26 predicted proteins | sample 3171561 | NCBI WGS metagenome assembly SESH01 (sample SAMN10866947, study PRJNA518727) | freshwater metagenome | biome: subpolar coniferous forest; feature: holomictic lake; material: water; isolation source: holomictic Lake 442 2011 16.5 m and 2014 13 m | place: Canada: near Kenora, Ontario
CTCTTAGGATCTCACGAAGGGTGTATATAAATTCTGTATTATATACTGGAGAATCGATAACCGATTTAACGAGGCGCTTCTGCTGGGATGTGTTAATCTCATTAAAGGGCACATCGCGTTTCAGTGATGGTATGGTATAGTGCGAGGCGTATGCTATATCTTTTTTTCGGATAATTCGGTTAATCTGATCAATCGTGGTGATGTTATTATTCGTGTCTGACATAGGGATTCTCCTTGGGATTGCCTAAATATTTACACACTTAATAGGAATTTCAACTATGCCCATTAGACTAAATCAAGGAAATGACGTTTCAATACATGCGAACTTTTGGAACGCACTTACATCTAATTCAGACTCACTTGCACTTTCGCAATTATGGGTGTGTAGTATCAACCGAAATAAACTAAAAATAATAGCCAAGCGCGTAGCGAACGATCTGCCGTCATATGAGACGGGAACATGGAATACTGGTTTACAAGAGGCAGTTAATAATACCGTACTGCAAGATGTGAAATGGACCGGTATGTCTGATATAGTAGAGCAGGATATTTACCTATTAGCTAGTGGTGTGTCTTTTATAGCAGACGGATTGAATACCTCACGCATTGGTTCCGATCATGTGGGTGCAATGAAGGGGTTGATTTCAGACAGTCGCTTAGAGTTAAACGCAGGAAATATCATGTTTCTTGAAAGCAATATTTCGTTTGTCGACGGGCTTATACGGCCGTGGATGGCTCTCGTCGGGCACCGGAGTTTAAAGGACCAAGGATTGAGATGCGATATCGGATTGTATTGTCTTGAGAAATGGAGTTTGTATGAACCGCTTCATGTGCGAAAGATTATGAAATTCAAAAACGCAGTTCCTATCAACGTGGATGCTGTGGAGCTTAATTATACCGGTGATAAACTAATTGAACGCTCGGTTCAATTCGCTTTTGATCGTTATGAAATGAGTGTGTTCCCGGCGATCGCAACTGAGAGTATAACTAGCATTACGCTCGTGTCTGATAAGACAGAAACAAGCGAAAGTAAAAAATCAACAGGGATTAAACGTACCGATCTGCCAAACCAACCAGTGGGTGAGATTGCTGCGGTGCCTAGTACTGTCGTGAATATAGAAGAGAACGGATATCTCGTAGATGACACTATCAATATTTTGGCGGCTGAAAATACTAATATACCCAACACAAGTCCGATTCCGACGGCGGGGGCGAATGCGTATAAGAGGGATCGGAAGTTCATAATCCCAATAAAGAACAAATACAAAAATAACACAAGCCCAAAGCCCAAGGCCAATAAAAACGATTTTGAGTTAAACGTGAGTCCTGTCCCCTCTAGTGCTGTTAATACACCAGAGGATAATGTGAGCCCCGTTCCGATTGCGGGTGAGAATTCATTCAAGGCAAACAATAGTCCAATTCCACTGGACAATAAAAATATATACAAAGAGAATGCAAGTCCGGTTCCAAAGGCAGATAGAACACTAGATTTGTCAAACGAAAGCCCCATACCATCGGACAATAAAAATATAGACAAATCAAACGAAAGCCCTGTTCCCGTTGCCGTTGAAAATCAGAGCAAGCCAAACGAAAACGCTGTCCCTGCCGCAGATACAAATCGATATATAATCGCCGATAGTATTATCCCTGCGTATGAAAAAAACAAAGACAAGCCAAATGTGAGCCCATTGGTCTTTGCGGATATCATATCAACCGGTAGATAACGGTATTCCATAAAACAAAAAAACCGCACGTTAAATGCGGTTTTTTTGTTTGCCTTCTAGTGGTCTTAACCCTTGATAGAAAGTGTATTATTCGGTACCCAGTACTGATATGCCAACGTGGCTTGTATCGTAACGACATTACCATTCAGCGTTGCATCATATGCAATGTCGCCGACTAGTGTCGGATAAATACCAACCAACTGCATACCACGCGCCGTTGTACCATCGCGATTCAAGATTACTACACTAGCCGCTGTATCCACGCCTTTAGGGCCGTATGCTCCAACGCTATTACCCTGCTCATTAGGAAACGAATTGAATATCGTTTTCTGCCAAGCAATAAGCTTTTCGCGAATATTCAATTGAGCATCGCAACGGAATGTAACTTGCCATGCATCGCTGCCGGGGAAGTTACCGCTGCCGGGAACATTAAACTGCAATCCCATGAAAGGAACCGCCTGATTGGCGAGAGCATATCCTGGAAGTGTTGTGGTTGTAATGTACACGTTGTCGTCGGGGCCCAGGATGTTACCGGGTCCGATATCTATCACTCTCATCTGAAAATCACGCGAGAAATCCTTTGTGAGTGCTTGATTGTAAAACGCTCCTATACCCATTGTATGTTGGGTGCCTGGAACTGCGGCCGGTGGTGTTGGGGGTGTTGCTGCCATGTTAATCTCCTTTTAAATATTTACCAAGTCGTTTATATTAACTCCGTGAAGTTCTGACTTGTCTGCGTCGCGATGAAGTTAACCAGGATGTACTCTGCTACACGAACTGGCTTGATGTATATATCCACAACCAGTTCATTGCGATCAATAACGTCTGGTGTGTTGTTACGGTCGTCGCATACGATCATATAATCGTATATACCCTGGTTGCTCTTTGCATAACCCAGAATCGGATCAATCGCAGCCTTCAGGCGATTACGAGTGAACGCTGTATTCTGCTCGAATACAAATGTCTTGGCGATAGGCAGTACACCCTTCTCCAGCCACAGGAACAATCTACGTACATTGATACGATCGAATGCGGAAGGCTTGCTCTGCAGAGTCTTCTGACCCCACACAACATAACCATCACCAGGCCAGTAAACCGTAGGATTGATACCATTCTTGTATAGCAGATCGCGCTGCTTTTGTGAAGGATTGATACCAATATCCAATACACCGGTCAATATGCCGCGAGTCAACCCCGCAGGAGCATACCATGGGAAGAAGTTTGTATCTGTGCTAGTCATGATGTTGGCCAAGTAGCCGGAGGCAGGAGACCACACAAAACGCCCGCTGTTGATATCTGTGGTCTTGAACCAGTTAGCGTACGCGCAGGCGTAGCTTGTATTCAATCCACCAAACAGATTCTTTAGAGGCCAGAACATATGTTGCGAGAAGTTAAATGCGCGATTGTCGAGAACCTTAACATCACCGTTACCCTGTACGAATATCTGACGCAGAGGATCAGCGATGTAAAAACAATCTTTACGCGTATACTGACAGAACTGAATAAACATATTTGCAATAGTTCCATACAACGCGCACGCGACAGACGAGCTGCCGTTTGCCTGATCCAACAGACCATTACTGCTTCCATCAAACGTATGCTGATTCAAGATACCATCGATATAAACCGTATCATCGAAGAGTTGTTGTTTCTGTGTGAAAGCCGTCATGTTGGTCGCATTCGCTGGCCAGTTGTTCATGTCCAGATTCATGCCTGTCCAGATAGTTCCCAATCCGGCTTCCGGCACGAGATCCAAACGAAGTTGCTCATAATTTTCAGCCAATCTCAGTGCGGTCTGGAGTTTCGCTGGAAGATTGCCAATCGCCTTCTGGGTAATCGCACTAGCCGGGATTGGCTCGCCGATGCCATAAAGACCATCTGCATTGTCGCAGTAACTACCATTCGCTTTATTGATATAGTCGAAAATGACCGCCGCCGTATTCTGCGGTTCAGCAGGAATTGTTCCGATTACATCATCAGCGTTGGATCCGATAATATTACGAGCATCGCACGCAACACGAACGAACTTAGTCGGCTGCTGTGTCTGTCCATCAAACCACGCGCCGCTGGATTTAGAGATATACGGATTTACGAATACCTTCATACCACGAGACGAATTATTGACCACGTCTTCGATGAAGAAGTTTACAGGAGATCCGCCGTTGCTGTTTTGAATCTGGCGTGTCGAGTCAAACGAACCGACATAGGCTTCAGACAATACCTTATCCAATACGCGAGTGTCCTGGTTGTATATCGAAGAGCGAACCTTGAACAGTGCGAGGATAATGCTATCGCCAAATCCACCGATACCTGCATTGTTGTAATTGAAGTTAGGCACCGTCTGAACAATCTCAGATACACTACCAGAGTGTTCAAAGTGCGAACCTGTCATTGTGAATGCGAGTGAATTCTGACTCAACGCGACCCATTCGTTATCAAGGGATGCTTGATTGAACGATTGTAGTTGCGAAATCACGTCGAAGTTAGACCCCTTATCGATCTTGGTGTTATCTGCGATCGCGACATAATATCCTTCGAATTGATCATTGATCGTCGACTTGGTTTCATTTACAACAACCATTGCACCATATCCAATATTAGACAGTACAGTCGAGAGACTGGTAGCTGTTGTCAAACCAGATACTCCGGCATCTATAGTTGACTGCCAGTTGATACCACCTTGTAGCCAACTAAGGTACGTGGCATCATCGATCGCAACATGAATTGGCGTGCCGAGGAAGTAATGCGACGCATCACTGGGGTCACTTTCAACCGATCCCGACAGTGTTGCGTATGTAACTGTAGTGCTAATTGTTCCTGAAGTAAATGCATATTGTGACGCGACCGAACTAACCGTAGCCGTGTAGACTTCCTGCGGTGAAACTTCATCGACATATATTTGCGTTGGGGATAGTGCAGATGTTGTAAAATACCCCTGCCATGAACCACCACTCAATCCCCGATACGCAGAAAGAACGGCGTGAGTATTACCCGCGACAGTTCCGCCGGATGTATTAAATACGAGAGTTGCTGTTACCGCGCCGGAGATAGAATCAGTAAACGAACCGGTAAAATTGAACGCCTTGCCCCACTGAGAGGATATACAAACACCACTAACTGCACTAGTGGCCAGTGCAACCGAAAACGCATCGGTTGTGACGACCGTACCGGCACCAAGCGTTGCAATATTGAACGAAGCCGCACGCGAGGCCGACAAATTCGATGAATATGTACTACATGGTGTAACTACGTCAACCGGGATATATGGATACACCAATGCGCTGTACTTTGTAGTATAACCTTCACCGTTACCTGAACCATATGGCACACGCGTAACCAGCAAGTTACCATTAGCATTTAAGACCTCAATAGCTGCATTGTACATGTATCGTTCAGCCGCATTTGTAGGCAGTCCATATACACGCTCAAGTGTGTTGGGGTCTGTGATATTAAGTAACTCATCGGTTGGGCCTTGTGCCGCGTATCCGATAACCAACGAAGTAGTTCCAGCTGGTAACTGGGTATTGGTAGTTAAATCAATTTCGTTTATCTGTACACCAGGACTTTCAATTGTTAGCATAATTCTCTCCTTAAACGGATTTTAAACCTGTAAATATTTATGTATTACACTTGATTTTTTTTAAAGCAGATTAATATCTAACTGATTAAATATAAAATCAAACGAGCAGTCAATTTCCTCGGGGTCTCTATAGTTATATGAGAAATTCCCCAATCTGATAGCAAATGCACTTGAAAATATGAATTCTACCTTTCTTTTGTTATACTCATCCAGTCCAATAGCCGTTATAGTTGTAGTATAGTCGTATAATGTCTTAGAGTCTGTTTTTGGATATCCACCGACGGGAGCGAATATATTGGGGCTTCCATATGTACTGTTCTTTGCGTCGTTTAGCAACTGAAGCCACTTCCAAATTAACCAGTAATTTTTGAATTCATTATCTACTGCGAAATTTACTGTTGCTGGTGGATATGATGGACGATCAAAAGAGGTTACATTATAAGTTTGCCCGGCGTAGTGATTTTCTACATGCGGAACTTCGATATTTGGGACATTCAAACCATAAACTGAGAACTGTAGTGCTTCCAAATTGATATACGAGTTACTTCTATCGTCTATAACATTGATCGTCTTCAATATGTTGGGAATCGTAAGAATGAGCTCAAACTTATCCTTACGAGCCTTGTTTAACGGGGCTTGCAGTACTGGTAGATTATCTGACATGTCGTAGCCATGAACAATTACTGCATGTAGCGTGCGGTAGAACGATCGGCGTTAGGTGCCGTCGCAGAAGCAGCTGCAGGTTCTGAAGTTTCCATATTTTTGACGTAATCTACACCGGGGATACCTTCATCCGCACCTTCACCACCATCGGCTCCCTCACCGTCTTCGCCCATCATGAGCATATTATATACTTCGCGAGCTGTATCATCATCCATATCAGCCAGCATCTCTGAAATAGCAATACGCATATCCTCAACGCTGATATTATCCCCAGCGGCCTCGGAATCCGAAGAAACCGGATCGTTCATATTTTCTTTGACGACTTTCTTGCCCTTCCCTTTGCCCTTGAGCCAAGGAGGAAGACCTTTCTTGCCTTTCTTCTTAGAAGATTTCTTGTCATCCTTCTTCTCGTCCTTCTCGTCCTTCTCGTCCTTCTCGCCATCCTTTTTCAGCCAAGGCGGTAGGCCCTTCTTCTTTTCCACGAGTAGGGAATCCATATATGCACCAAAAATCTTATCTTCTTCGTATCTCATTGTAAGTCTCCTTATGAATATTTAGGATTCTTCGTGCTATTTTTGAAAATATATGTGAATATACGAGTATGCATAATAAAGACCGCAAGTACATATATTATGAGGATCGGTTCGGTTGTGTAATCGGATATATAGACGATATGAATCCGAATTGCGAAGATAAGATGCAAGTGACCATTATAGCCGAAAGGGCATTCTCTTCCGTATGGAACATCGGACAGCGAGGTATTACCATTATGGTAGACCTGAGAAAGGTAAATAAATGGAAGTTTTATGAGAGTTATGAAGAATTTGGTGAGGCGTTTTTTGAAGCTATTCTATAATAAATTGTCCTATCGCGGAATGTATGCGATACACAGTGGGGATAGGGTTGGTAGTTTCTTTGTGTATATTGAAGAAGAAGACAAGGGGAGCAGTTATGCATTGCTTATGATGCCTAATCCCACGGAGGCATTATATGTCCGAAAAGATGAGATTGAATCTGATCTGAAGTACGATAACATTATGTTTTATCGAAAGATACCAGCACCATACTACGAATCGTGTAAAGCACAGTTCCTTTACTACGCAAAGAAAGCAGGGATACATGAATAGCGATAATCTGATTATAGATGGAACCAATATCGAATTTCGGTTTTTCTTCGTATATAATGCGGCATATATGGGGCGATTCCTCAACTCCTTTATTAATATGGTAGAAGAGTTTAATCCGACAAATATATACTTTTCGTGGGACAAAAAGATAGTAAATCCGTCGACCAACTTCAGAAAGGAAATACTAGAAGGGACATACAAACTCGGTCGAAAGCGGCATCCAGATATTCAGATGATGTATGATAATGAGATTGTATTAATTGAGATATTTGAATCCTTGGGGTGTAAAAACATATTCCCTAATGTTCTCGAGGCAGACGATGTATGTGCGTGGTTGTCCATGGTGCTGCCCGGTAAAAGTATCATAGTATCTGCGGACCATGATCTCTTACAGATGGTAACTCCGAATGTTTCCGTGTATAACCTGAAGAAAATGACGACGTTTAAAAACTTCGAAGAAGTAAAGGGAATGACACCCAAGGAATTTATTCTCTATAAGGCCATCAAGGGGGATACATCGGACAATATACGCGGAGTGCCCGGGCTCGGCGAGGTCAAAGCAGCCAAACTCGCCAAGAACTGGGACGCATCAGTTTTAACTGAAGAAAATCTACAAATTGTAGAACGTAATATACGCCTGATGAATCTGCGGTATGGATTTAATCATCAAGAGGGTGAGCGCCAGAAATACGAAGAACAGTTAAACTACGTCAAAAATATTCAAGGCGATATCAGTAAATTTGAACTATTATGCCATAAATATAATTTTACCTGGTGTCTCGATGATATGAACAGATGGAAGCGAATGATAAAACGCAATAGTATCGTTGATATTATTGGCAAACTATAGTATAAGTAATTAAAAGGAAAGAATTATGCAAGGACAAGTACACCAATTGACTCAACTCGCATGCACATCATGCGGTCTCCCGGGTATCTCCCCCCGTACGGAAACATACGAAGACAGATACGCCCAGGAAACCATCACCGAAGCTACATGGACATGCCACCGCTGCGGAAGTCGTTTCAACTCCGGAGTCATATCGCGCGTATCAAATAGAGATGAAAACGCCAAAAAATAAACAACTTGATGATGTTATAGAGGAAGCGATGGATGCCGGTGGCTCTCTTTTCGGGGGATCCGCATATGGTGGTTCAGGAACCTTCTCGTATTCTCAACAGGCGGGAGCGAAGACATGGGCACCACGTTCTCCTGCTATGCGTTCTACCACAGCAGATCCGCAAGGATACAATGTAAAGGATATTGGCGATGATGAACATATGTTTCATCACCAAGCACCAAAGAAGCGTCCATTTCCACTGGAAACCATCAACGATAACCTCGCGAACGCCTTTATTGCCCTATGTAACGCAGAGTCACAATTAAAGACATGTGAAAAGTATAATGCGGTTATAGATGGAAACAAAGAAAAGAAAGCACTCCTGAAGCACCTTCATCGAAAAACTATCGCGCTCAAGACTATGATAAAAAATATGGCCGACGACCTTGACCGGCTTGCATTTTCATAGTATAATGTTGATATGAATAATCTACGCGAAACCAAAGAAATCAGCGGCTTGGGTATTACTTGCTACAAACAGACGGGCGCACATATCATGTGCAAGATCCTCCTGACTTCGAGTGATGCTATTGAACTCGGCAAGCGAACCAGATCCGGTCTCTTTAAGAATAAAGAACTTCACGAGATGTTCATTAATATGATAGTATCCAAACTAGATGAACTGATTATCAATGAAAAGGAAAAGTTAAATGGAACAAAGTAAACCGAACGATGTCGCGATATTTCTCCAAGCGCTAATGAAGTTGTGTATATTTTCTATTATCATCGGCGGGGGATTAGGATATGCATTTCACAGTTGGGCTATAGGTATTATATGTTTTTTGGTTGCCGGAGCCGCTCAAGTTGCCGGGCATAACATCGTCATGTTAATATCGGATCGCCGAAATAATACAGCTGAATTTCTCGCGGAGCAGGTGCTTCGGGAGGCTTCCCAACGGAAATTGCCATATGAATTAAATTGCGCATATTGCAATACGTTGAATCGAGTCGGGATTTCTTTCATCAATGAAAACATATTTACATGCTCCAAATGCAATCAGCCCAATAAAGTTTTCATTCAGTTTGAAACTGTGAGAATTACCACACCACTAACCCAAAAAGAAAATATATCTGGTGTCATTGATATCGACGGCGATCCTGGTGTTTCCCAGTCAACCATAAACGATCCGATTAAGGTAAATTAATGATAGAGCAACCCAATAAGAGTGCACTAGAAGAGCTATTCAAGGAAGTACCTGCCTCTAGTATTCCCACTCCCAAAGAAGAGGTAAGTGTTGCAAAGGCGCCGGTTAATGTAACGGCAGTAAACCAAGAAGCCTGGGCCAATAAATCTAACCGCCTGTTAAATGATTATAAGTATGGCGAGGGGCTTGCTCGATTCGGAGATACTGATCTAACAACACGCACGTTCTTCAAACGCCTCTCCAATGCGATCTGCGGTACCGTATCTAATGAATATCAGAAACGGGGAACTAGTGCCGAAGATTTAAAACCCCTATATCACATATTGGATGCCACTCTATTGTTGCTCGCAAAAGAAATCGAAAAAAAAGACTTGCGTGAGTTTGAAATTTTGGCTATTATAGCGACATTACAAGGATTCATAACAACATACAACCAACCAAAGGAAATAAAATGAGTGATCGCAAGATTGAAGATATGGAGACATTTGAACTGGCACGCTGGTATGCATTGATGGAAGCGGTTAATATAATCGGTGATGCATGTGATGAGCGAGGCAAGGACTTCAATAAGATGAAAATTTCTCCTCTTGATCTTACAAAGTATATTGAGAGTACGTGTGATACGTTTGCAAAAAAAATCGAAATCGAAAAATGTGATGAAGTGAGATACGCCGAAATGCGCTCCAATCATATGACAATTTCATTGCCGAATGTAACTCTCGAACTGCAAGAAATGACATGATTTACATAGTTGGATTTACATTTCAATTTAATCCCCAGGCCCGGCCGGCAGCATCAAATATGTCTGTTCAAGAACAGATATTATTCTCTAAGCGCGGAGGACAAAAGACTTCCTCGTCTTTTGATTCACGGTTCGTAAATGGTGCGAAGTATAGAATATCCCTTATTCATCCTGTGCGTGAAGGAAACGAAACGAAGCATATCATATACGGATTTGAAAATCTTTCATATCCAGGTTCGGCGGATATACGCATAGCGATGCCCAGTACATCCGCCGGTGATGAATATATCGCGGCCATATCGGGTAGCGTATCGCAGCTGGCGGAAGTGAGAAAACAAATTGCGCTTTCTCACGAACCTGATCGCGTTTAATACTTGCCGTATACCGAACTATTGCTATCTGGATTCTTCTCGTAATCCCAGATTCTCTTAGATTCCGTCTCCACGTTTTGACTGTATACTTTCGGATTCTCTGGTGTATTTGTACCACCGGAAAGTTTGCCATACATAGTTTCGTCTGAAACTTGATTGGATCCGGGTTCGCGAGGTGCATTCGGCTGATACGCATAATCGAAGCGCTTAGCGTGTAGAATCCAAACATAGTGACCTTGCAGCATGTTATAATTCATTGCAAGGTTCTCGTCTCTGCGTTCTGTGATTTCGAATATAGGCGCGCCACGAGTAAGTTCAGCAAACGTAGTCGGATCATCGTATGCGGAATAGTATCTTGTATCGGTTAGGCAGTCTACACCACTTATACCATTAACACCACTGCATATCTTGTTCAGTGGATTATTAGCTTCGCGGCCTGCGCAGGACGTCGTAGGGGCTACAAGAGTGTTAAAGTCTGCTTGCCCGCCAGGGCGATCCCATCCCAGTTCAGTCAAACGAATCAAGTCACCGGCTTTAGGCTCGGCGGTATTACTGTTAAAAGCTGCTCGGTATGCTAGGATAGGGACAATAAAGGTCGCATCTGCATCTGTGCGAATGCCGAATTTCGCTAACAGCATTGAATCGTTGTTAAATTGCGCCATCATAAGTATCGGCGTTGGGCCTGCATATGGTGCAAGTGGTTGCTCTCCGTAAAAGAAATCATGCGAGGAAAGACTGTAGTCATATGTGTAAAAATCGGTGTATATGCCGTATAACTGATTTAGTTCATTCCACCACGACTGAAATAATCTGCGTTCGTTTTCATTGGCGGACTTGCGCGCCATTCTAAATCCAGTACTATTAACATTGCATCTCATTATGTGGCAATTCCCTTAATAATTTTGGAGTGACCTCGACCGAATGGACTTCTCTTCTTATACTTACGATGGCCCATTCGGTGTGGTTTGAACAAGTAGTACATACCGGGCTTATACCGAATCATCTGTATACCAGTGGATCCCAAATGCTTCATGGGCTTGTGGCCATCCGGAATGATAAATTTATACTTGCGTGCAATATCCAGAACCTCTTTCTTTGATAGTTTCCAAACGCCACTTGGGGCTTTCTTGGCAACGTCCACAGTTCGACTGCTCGTATCTAACCCTTTGATCATACCAGCAATACCGGATGCATTCATACTAGTTTTGTCGGCGCGATGACTATCCGGGACTTGTCTTAGTGTTTTGCGGTCTCCGCCTCTCTCCTTAAAACGATGAGAAGTGAGGGGATCCCGTTGAACTTTTATCTTACCTAATCGCTTTAGATTTTCGTTTATGTATTCGGAGAAGCTTTCCATAAATCTCCCATTACCTTTTTGATCTGAGGAACATCGGTTAGTTCCAGTTCATCCCTTTCATCCAGGATGGATTCGATCTTTTTGATGAACTTTATATAGTAGTATTTTTCAAGCAACTTGTAGAGAATATTCTCAGGCAACATATTGCGTGTGCCATATTCTTGAATTTCATGTGGAGTTAAGAATCTATCGAATGCCATCTTCCTCAACATCTTCGTATCGCGGTGAACACTAACTAATTGTTTCAGCAGTTCTTCCAAATGCTGCAACTTTTGCTTCATTAGAATCTTTAACTTTTTGATTTTGGTTGTATGCATCCCACGGATCTCTTCGATGTCCATAAGGTCTCGACGAATCTCACCGGTGGTAATATCAATGCTCTTGAGAGTCTCTTGGAATTTTAGTGACCACTTCTCGATGTCGGGTTCGTATGCTTTAGGCAGTTTGAGCCACTTATCGTTGATCACGTCATATGCTGCGTCTACCTTGGTGTCGTCGAAATCTTCAAGCACGACGTAGTAGTTTATTGGATGTGCGGTTTCGCCGGCCATTCTACCATTAAGATTTGCCAGTAAGTGCATAACATCCGCAGTGGCGATACTATCCACTTGCTGTGCGTCTACCTGAACAGATACATCTATATCGGTTTTCACGTCATAATTTTTGGTCAATATGCTACCTATAATGTAAAAATTCACAACCGGTAGTATCTTGCGTATCTCATCAATATCTTTCAGTATCTGAATACGTATTGTTTCGCGCAGTACTGGTGTTCCTTCGACGTTGGGCTGAAACACTACAGGATCCAAATCGTCTTTAGCGAGAGTTAAAACCGATTCACGTAATGATGCATAAATTATTTTATCGAAGGTATTCATAATGCTTTAAAATATTTATGCAATTACACAAAAAGAAAAGGCGTATAGTTTTACCCATACGCCTGAACTTATGATATAGTCTCGGTGAACTTAGATACTGTCAAATACACCAGCGCCTGGCTTGGTCATTGTGCCCTTGCCGTCCGCCTTCATTGACATCTTAGGACCTAGTGTGGTCTTGCGTGCTGGGGACAATTTACCATCCGCAGCGCCCTTTCCGGGCCCGCCAGCAGAGGCCTTCTTACCAGACGCCTTAAACGCAGACTTGACCTTGTTGTTCTTGTTTTGCATGGTCTTAACGCCATCCTTCATAGGCGCCATCTTAGCCTGAACAGATTCTGGAGCGAGTTCTTCATCACCCACATCCCCTTCCATTCCAGCCTCTCCGGTCTCTTCGCCGGCCTCGTCCATGCCTTCATCAAACGCACCGAGCTTCTCTGCGATCTCAGTCAGGCGATCGATAATCATGCGAAGTTCAGTAGCAACGTCGACTTCCTCAGCAACTTCGTCGCCCTCTACGGCTGGAAAATCGCCCTTATCATCGTCAAACTCTCCTTCGCCGCCCATCTCAAGTGGACTCTCGTCACCCTCGATTGCGCCTTCCTCTTCAATAACTTGTTGTTTAAACATTGCGTCAAATTTACTTGTTGGTAGCATATTAGATAACTCCCTCTCAGAAGACTCGGCCTTCATACCGGTCTTGACTTTGCCGCTGCCTGGGTTGAGTTTCTGTTCAGCCTCTACCGGCTTTTTGGCGTTAGCTTTTTCAGCCCCACCGAAAGAGGATTTCTTAAATTCCCCCATGGCGTTGGCTCCCTGTTTCAAATTGGTTTTTACGGTGCCCTCTTTAGCAGCCTCAACAACCATCTCGTACGCAGCTTCTAGACCATTTTTCATAAGTTCTCCTTTCATAAATTATTTATGCATTTCATTGTCTTTTTTTAAAGATAAACACATACCCATATGCTATGGGTGTAAATATTTATGGAAATCTAAATATTATTATGGCTAAAATAAAAGATACAACACCGTCTATACTGAATGATGATCTCGATTATGATCAAACATATTTGAGGAATAAGAGGCTACCACGACCAGATGCTCAATTTAATTGGACACCGGAAATGATAGCGGAAATAGAGAAGTGCAAGAATGACATTCTATACTTCGCCGAAAAGTACTTTCATATCGTAACGGTTGACGATGGCAAACAAAAAATTATTCTATACCCAGCACAGAAGCGCATTCTGAAGTCTTTACAAAAATACCGTTTTAATGCTATTAATGCGTCGCGTCAATCGGGCAAAACAACACTCACTACAATTTATGCTCTCTGGATGACGTGTTTTGACGACTTTAAACGTGTGGTAATCGTTGCAAATAAAGAAGGTACGGCGATTATGATCCTACGACGCGTGGCGCTTGCTTACGAAGAACTGCCTAACTGGTTAAAGCCGGGTACCGCACAGTACGGCAAAAAGGAACTTATATTTGGAAATCACTCGAGCATTAGTATTAGCACCACGACAGGATCCGCGGTTCGTGGCGATACCGTCAACTGTATCATTATTGACGAAGCCGCACACATCGAACCTCATCTAATGGATGAATTCTGGGCATCCGTTATCCCGGTTATCTCATCGTCCAAAAAGCGCACAACCAAGATTTTTATGGTGTCGACACCAAAGGGAACTGGTAATCTGTTCTATGAAATATTCATCAAGGCACAGAAGGGGGAGGCAGATCAAAGTTTAACGTGGCATGCAGAGACAATATTCTGGCATGAAATACCAGGTAGAGGAAAATTATGGAAGGCGGATATGGTGGAGGCTCTGCATGGTGATAAATTACTATTCGAACAAGAATTCAATTGTAGTTTCCTTGAATCTGGTGATTCTGCTATTGATGTCGATTTACTAAATGAACAGGAAATGAAATGCCGCGATCCTGAACAGGTATTCGAGGATGGACACTATAACGTTTGGAGACCTCCTCAACCCAACCATATATATGGTATTGGTGTTGACGTTGGTGAAGGAATTGGTCGTGCTGCTTCTGTTGTTCAGGTACTGGACTTCACCGATCTCACGGATATCCATCAAGCTGCGATGTACACCGATAGGTATGTACATCCTACGAGATTTGCTGATGTTATAAATCGTATTGGCAAGCACTACGGCTGTCCACCTATCCTAATTGAGCGGAATAACATTGGAAGCGAGACGATTGCGGTGCTTCATGAGATACATCACTATGAAAATATAGTCGCGTACAACTCAACGAAAGAAGGAGAGAGTGGCGAGGATTTGCGGCCAGGCATCAATTCACAACAGGTTGTTAAATACCATGGCGTTATGAATATGCGCTATTGGCTTAACACCAATAGGGCTGTATCTCTGTATGATATCGGAACAGTTCAAGAACTACGAACCTTCATCAGATATCCGAACGGAACATGGAAGAAGAAGACCGGTGATAGTATATTCGATGATAGGGTAATGTCATTGGTGTGGACGCTATTCTTGTTGAATGGTGATATAGCAGAACGCTATTACGAAACTATAGAAACAGACGACAATGGCAAGCCACTAAAACTCGCGGCATACACAACGCAACAACCAGGTATGTTTAAATTGGATCCGTTCTTCCAGCAAACACCAGGTGCGCCGCTGCCATCGTTTTTCGACGGAGCGCCCGACGATGATATGGAAAATATGAAATCGACGGGTTGGAAAATGGCTAATCGCATACTATAATATTCACATGGACAAAGAATATGCCGAATGTGAAAAATGTGGGCATGAGATGTACACTGAACAGGGATCATCATACTGTCTCAAGTGCCATCCATCACGAAAACCTGAGCTAATAGCAACACGCGAAAGTAATCTCGCCCCCCAGTGGCTCATCTTTCCGAAAAATATAATTAACACGTCGAGGATAATACAAATTTCAATTGAAAACGATATACTGCGTGTATATGCAGCGGATTCATCGATATATGTAATACCCACAAAAGATCTCGATGCTACATGGAAATCGCTACAAATTGTATTCGCTGAGGGAGTCGCAAAGCGAGGTTAGTATGGCCGACGAAGAGCTACAAATCGTCAATCTCATGAACGAAATTAATATCTTGCGGGATGCGATAGTCGGTCATGGTTGCGGTGGCCATTGGACGACTAATGGATACGATAAAGAGTATGAGTGCGATCACGGATACCCATGGACATGCGAAGAGTGTCCCTGTCAGAAAGAACCTAAACCATGATTACTATCGAACTTAAAAATATTGTACATAAGACGACAGCTCGTGTGAGAGTTAATCCTACTGGCGAAACGGAAATCAATCACGGGCCTGTATATAATCTAAGAAAGAAACTCTGTCCCAATAAAGAATGTACCTGCGGAAAGAATGAACTTGGTGCGGTTGGTCCCGATAATCCTAAAGTTGAAAAGCGCGGCGGTAGCTGTTATATTATCATGGCAGCCAGTGCATCAACGGATTCGCGCACTCCTAAAGAGATACGCGAATCTGAGAAACTAGAAACTAGAGACGAAACAGATATGATCCACTATGGTGATCTAGAACGCCATATTATGATTGGTGGCTGCCGCTTCTTGGATGATATTTTAACGGATAGCGAACAGACTAAACTTTTCACGCTAATTCGCGGACTTCGTAACGAACAAAAGTATGGCATCAAGCTGCCGGATTAAATAAGATCTATCACCATCTGATCACTGATTTCGTTTATATCTACGTGTATACCGAATTTCACTTTCATTTCAATTTCATCTACTTTTGTAAATCCTATATCAGAATTTATCAATACGGTTATAACGTCTTCTGGTGTGGCTTCGTGGGTGATCTTTGCAATAGCATTCGCCCCTACATAAAAACCAGATAGCGCACTCACCCAGGATTTGAGTTGAAATTCGCTTGATTGGAATAAATCATATCGAGTCTTATCTGGGACAGACATGAATAAACGCGCAGTCGCCAGATTCATTAGGTCTGATGAATGATTCGCGCTACGAAATTTTTTGAGTGTTTCCGGATGCGTGATTCTACTATACGGCACATCCAAAAAAATGCACGGGGCCCCCACCCACTGAAACTCTATTTTGTATGTATCTTTAATATAGAATGAATTTTCAGGATATACCAACGAAGCGTATGTAGTTTTCCATGCGCGCGACGTGGCGCATTTGGTTTCTTCCATAATATTTGGCAATTGTTCATCGGTATATAACCATGTGAAATTAAAAGGCGGCTTTTCTGTTATCTCTTTTATGTGCCGAACCTTATTGACAAATGGTCGAAGAGTTGAATCTAAAATACTCATAGTATATCTATCATCTCCTCATCTGTTATATTATCTGATGTGAGTTCGCCCTTAGCTTCAAACTTTCTGCGAATAAATATACCGATGACCGGCACCACGTTACCATCGCTGAACTTTACTATATAATAGGCGGCCGCCATGCTGCGAGTTTTGCGACCGACGATAGTTCCTATTTGACCTGCATATGGGCGCGCACTCACCGTTGCTTTGGTACTACCGATCTGCATTTCTCTCGATAAAAGGACTATATCACCCGGCTGAAATCGAGCCTTCGTTCCCCAAGTTTTCTGTACCTTACCACTCATAATAAATCCACCATATCCTGATTTGTTATCTTATCCAGAGGTGCGTGTCCGTTCGCCACCAATCCCTTTAGCATAAATGCTCGCTCGGCCGGCGACGGCATCAGACCCTTAAATCCGTCGCCCATGAAATATTCATATTGTTGGCCTGGTTGCAGTTTTATGAACGCGTCAAACGATCTGAATCCTACACTCACTATGCCCTGTATGTTATCGCCAACCGAAAAATTCCCGGAACCTATTCTAAAAGGAAACTCGATAAACTTCGCAGCCGCTCTCGTGTCATATGCTGTACCACTTTCATTGGGCTCTGGTTTCAAATAGGTTCTCCAGTCATATACAAAAAATGGATACTGAACTGTAATCTCTCTAAGCTCTTTACTTCTATGGTCATGATCTCTTCTTTCGAGAATACACAGACAAGGATAACCGTTTACTTCACGCACCCCAAAATCTTTCCACTCCCGCATACGGTCAAAAATAGGCCAAGTCATGGTACGATATGCCAGTATAACTCCATTATCCCCATGTGCATCTGAGAACTGCCCATCTCGTATGGGACTGCCAAACCACGTATATAATCCACTGGTTTGCTCTCTTACTTGTTTTCTGAGTATATCCGTTTCTTTCATATTAAATCTACCATCATCTGATTGTCTATTTCATTTACGTCCACGGCAGCACCCATGGCCATTTTTAGTTTGAGTATATCCAATTTTGCATATCCAATGCTACTCATAAGAGTATACAGGCGAGGCGAATTTATTTCCTCATGGGATAGTTTCTCAAGTTCATTATATACGCCAAACGATTCGGTTATTGTTTTTAGTGCGTTCTTTATATAAGCAACCGGCGCTACGACGAGGCCCGATTTGGCCCCGGCCATGGGAGATATCAGTTTTATTGCCCCCATATGATTATACCCCTGAAAAATCTTTCGTTTCAATATATCAGGGAAGTTGCGTTCCGCAAGTGCTATCAGTTCATGTATATGTGAACTGATGCCAGAACCCATGCCAGAAAGGCCATACAAATTGGGTCGTGGACATGTAATTCTTAAAGACACATCAATTTTATGATATAACGGACGACTATATTCCAATGCTATGTATAAGTCAGGACCACTCCTATAGTCTCCGTGGTGTCGTCCTTCTTTCGGGGGTTGCGTACCAAACCAGTCGCACACCTTAGTGGTCAATAGTTCGTCCGAATTTTGCAAAGACGTTACGACATCGTCAAACTGCATATTAGCAAGCTGCTGAAAGCGCTTCAGGGTATCCTTCACAATACCGTCTGTCTCCGCGCTCCACTCGTACTCACAAGGAGCCGACACGAGCGCCTCCTTGCACAACATCACCAGATAATACAGATGGTCCAAGTCTGCAAAGGCAGCCTTCACCGGGTCCGGATCAAATGCCTCAGACACAAACGCCTTAAAGTTATGAGTATTATCCATATACATTATTTATAGCAATGGGTACCCATTTAAAGAATATGACCAGGGGAACCCCCAAAAATTTTTTTCAGAGCAGATCCACCATCGTCTTATCATCCAATTCACTTATATCCACAGGAACTCCTAACGCCATCTTTATCTTAATATTATAAGTCTCATTAGTCAAAATGAGCTTCTTGTTCTCTGGATATGCAGAATAGCATGCGTGTATTCCCCGCGTGTGTGTGTCTAAATTAAAATCAGGTTTCTTCAATTCATGAAAATAAATCTGGTGTGCATGTGTGATGTGCAGTGCAGTTTGCCCAAGCCATTTTTTAGGATCTGTTTTCCGAAACAGCAGTGTCAATCTGTCCTGTACGAAATTTTTTAGATCAACCGATGAGTTGGTACTTGTAATATAAGGATAATCTATTATTAAGTCCGGGGAGTCAACGATTTCATCTCGGATTACTTTCTCAATCCGAACTGTCAACTTATGATCTAGGTGCTCTGGAATGTCAAAGAAATTGAGAGGACGTTGTCCGATTTCTTCTTCTTTGGCGATGAACATATTATTATTATGCATGTTGCGACATGCCTCTCTAATGAATGCATCGGATTCCCAGGTAGTGAAATAGTACGGAGGATGGCACAGTATTTGCTTTATCTTCAGAATGTTATTAATTACAATGTCAATGTCGCTCATATACATATTTAGTGCAAAGGATACCCAAAAATTTTTTTTTGCCTAGTGGATCCAGAGAAAACAGAGGGAGCACGAGAGAAATAGGAGTATAGGGTGTATAGGGTGTATAGGGTGAATGGGTGTATAGGGTGAATGGGTGAATGGTTTTTACAAAAAAAAATTTTAGCGCGCGCATTGCGATACCACCCCTACCCCCACCCCCCTTTCTATAGGGATATTTCCAACGCTTGTCAAGCACATTATTTATTTACATGCTGATTTTTTCCGTGCCTTTCTTTTGTTTGCTGATTAGGGTTGCCTATACGTATGCCTCACTGACTTCGTAGGAGACCATGCACCGCAACGATGACATCGATCTCCTAATGATATACCATTCTTGGTACACCATAGAACCCATCTCCACTCATGCATTCCGATAAGGCATAGTATCTTGTTCACGCCCTTATTATAACATAGAACACCCTCTACTACAACAACTTAATGAAAGTATCTTGTTGACACTTGGAGCAT
>SESH01015314.1_pt1 | contig 19991 bp, 19 predicted proteins | sample 3171561 | NCBI WGS metagenome assembly SESH01 (sample SAMN10866947, study PRJNA518727) | freshwater metagenome | biome: subpolar coniferous forest; feature: holomictic lake; material: water; isolation source: holomictic Lake 442 2011 16.5 m and 2014 13 m | place: Canada: near Kenora, Ontario
TGACCACCCGAAGTCATTTACAGGGCAGAATGCCTTTGGGGCCACAACCGAGGTTACGAATTATAACGTGACCGACTATAGGGTAGCCCCAATCGGCTTCTTTTCCTTACCGATGTCTCTCCGATGGAAAGAGGCGGATGACAGCTCATTCATCTACTTTGGGCTGCCGGTCCACACCGTTGACCCATTATTTCGGCAAAAGCTGAAGGCAGATAAAATTGGCTTGGCTGTCCGGGTACGCATCGGTGACCCGACTGCGGCCGTAATTGATAACCAAGGTCACTCGGCGACGATCTCAGATCCCGTAAATTTCTATAAGGCCGGTCTACTGCTCCCAGTCGTTCTGCTCGATGCTTGGGTCGTGGATACGGAAACTGACTACTCCGTCGTCCACTGGACGCATTGACCAAATGAAAATGGCGATTCTCGCGATGAATGACGCTTCAGATTGAGCATTCTGTTTCTCTAGCATCATCAAGTACACCGCCCATGGCCGGCCCTCGGTGGTCTTCCATATGTGTTCCATATTCCGTTGGGAGTGGCTACAACACGCCAATAGGCTGATAAGATAGTGCATTAACTGCTCACGACTGTTGCGAATGGGTGTTTCAGGCACATCTTGCAGCTGTTCCGCCCGATTTCTCTAGCTGAGCCGCCGCCTTAAGCCAGCCAACGAGCTGGTTCCAACTGGCGACTGTATGGGACGCCACACTCTTCCAAGCCAGAGTAGGCGCACGTGCTGAGCGACAGGCCGCTTGGCCGGTTTGGACACGATATACGTCGTTTCCAGATTGGCCATGCTTTACGTCGCTACCGAGCGTGTTACCAACAATTTGGACGTTTCGTGAACAATGAACATTTCCTGGCTACCAGGGGTTCGCCGATTTCCACGGAATTTTGGCATTAGTTCGTGTAGCGGGCCGCGTCCCATTGAGTGACGATCCCCTCGATACCACCGGCTCGACCTGCGGGCCTCACGCGCCTTTGTGCTCAGGCACGGGGTGCTGAAGATCTTTGTCGACGTCTTCAACGCCTACGACCAGGCCAACGCGATCGCCTACAACTACGCCCCGCGCGTCTCCGGCGGCGTGCTCACTGTCAGCCAACAGCCGCGCGAGATGCTGCCGATCATTCCGAGCGCCGGGATCAGCTGGGAGCTGTAAGGGCTCACGCGAAGCCGCGAAGGCCGCGAAGTAAGGGACAGGCTATTTTGGGGCCTCCGAAGAGCATGGAACAGATTGTAGGCTGCCTCTTGGAACTGAGCCCGTGTAAGGCAGATACGGCGCTAAGCTCCCGGCCAAGCCTTACGGCAAGACGAGAGACAAGGATGATTGGGATTTACAACACCTCGGAGAATGTGAATAAATGCCGAGGTTCTGTTATGACCGCTGCCACCCAAAAACGCCTCCAGGACGCCTTTCACGGCACCACCCTCCTGCGCTCACGCGACCTGACCGCGCAGGGGTTCAACCGTGTCCACCTCCGGCAAGCGGTGCAGGCCGGCCTGCTCGAACGCGCGGGTCGCGGGCTTTATCGTCCGCCCGGTGCGGATATCACCGAAAAGCACACCCTGGCCGAGATCGGCAAACAGGTGCCCAACGGCATCATCTGCCTGCTCTCCGCCCTCAGCTTTCATCGTCTGACGACCCAGAATCCGCACGAGGTCTGGCTGGCCCTCGGCCACAAGAGCTGGAGTCCACGCGGGCATCACGTCGGCCTGCGGATTGTCCGCCTTTCCGGCCCGGCCCTGCATGAGGGTATCGAAACCCACACCATCGAGGGCGTGTCCCTGCGGGTTTACAACCCGGCCAAGACCGTGGCGGACTGTTTCAAATTTCGCCACAAGATCGGCCTCGACGTGGCGCTCGAAGCCCTGCGCGAAACCTGGCGGGAACGCCGTGCCACGATGAAAGACCTGGAGCATTACGCGCGGGTTAACCGCGTGGCCAAGGTGATGCGCCCCTATTTCGAAAGCCTGACATGAAGCCCGAACCGAAACGGAATCTGCCCGCCTCTGTCCGGCAACGACTGCTCACATTGAGCGAGCGCCGCAAGGAGCCCTTTGACCTCGTGCTCGTGCGCTACGGCATTGAGCGGCTGCTCTACCGCCTCAGTCGCTCGCCTCACGCGGAAAAATTCCTGCTCAAAGGTGCGATGCTTTTCGCGATCTGGTCGGACGGAACCCACCGGCCTACCCGTGACGTGGATCTTCTCGGCTCCGGGCCGCATGACGACGAGACGTTGAAGCAGATCTTCGCGGAGCTGTGTCGCCTCGAAACGGAGCCGGACGGCCTCACCTTCCTGCCGGAGAGCGTGGTGGCTGCGCCGATTCGCGAGGAAGCCGCCTATCCAGGCACACGCGTCACCTTGGAAGCGCGACTGGAAGGCGCCAGGATTCGGGTTCAGGTGGACATCGGGTTCGGCGATGTCGTCACGCCCGCACCGGAAGAAATTACATTCCCAGTGTTGCTGGACTTTCCCGCCCCGCACCTGAGGGCGTATCCGATCTATACCGTCGTGGCAGAAAAGCTCGAAGCGAGTGTGCGGCTGGGCGAAGCGAACACGCGGATGAAGGATTTTTTCGACCTCTGGTTTCTCAGCCGGAAGTTCCCCTTTGAAGGCGAGCTACTGAAGGACGCCATAACCCGGACTTTCGCCCGTCGCGAAACGCCCATGCCGGCGACAATGCCTGTTGCGCTCACCCCGGAGTTTGCCGCCCAGAAAGCGAGTGCTTGGGCGGTCTTCATTCGCCGCAATGCCCTCGCCCCCGTTGCAATGACCGCAACCTTGGACGCCATTCGCGCTTTTGCGTGGCCGGTCATGAAAGCAGCCGTGAATGCTTCTGCGTTTCCTGAACCCTGGACTCCAGCGGAAGGCTGGCATCTGCCTGAACAACGATGAGCGCTGGTTGCCACCGACCAAGCCCACCGAGGCGAAACAGAGTGCTGTCACAGCAATCTGTTTTGAAGCGCCGCAACGTTTAGGGCGGAACGTAGGCGTGACCTATTCCCCCTTCGCGTTCTTCGCGGCTTCGCGTGAAACCGATCGGATCAAGGCCAGGTCTCACGCGAAGGCCGCGAAATAAAGATCCCAGGAGCAATGACTGGCCACCGCCCAAGTTGGGAGTTCCCTCTCCGCGCCACCCCATTCAACCCAGCCAATCTCGCACTTGTTCGGGGGTAAGGTTTCCTCCGCAAAGAATGATTGCCACTGACCTGCCGGCGAACGCGGCCCGATTCTCAATCAACGCCGCGAGGCCGGCCACTCCCGAGGGCTCGAGCACCAGCCCCAAGTGCTGGTGCGCGAGTCGCATGGCTTCGATCAGGGTTTTGTCCTCCACCAGGATGCCCTCGTCGATGATCCCGTTCATGTCTTGTACGCTCTGCGGGATCGGAATCCGCACGCCGATTCCATCCGCGATGGTCGCGATGGCGGGGTGAGTGACGATTTTGCCGGAACGCCACGACTCGATCATCGCCGGGGCTCCCGTGGCTTGGACGGCAATGATTCTGGTTTGAGGCGCCAGTTGTTTGAGGGCGACCCCCACGCCACACGCTAAAGCGCCATTGCCGAGCGCGAGAAGAACCGCGTCCAGCGGCTCGCTCATCGCCGCCAGCTCAAGACCGATCGTGCCGGCGCCTTCGCCGGTCTCAACATCGAGACTGTCCTCCACCATGCGCCGGCCCAGGTGCGCGGCGGCGCGCTTGGCTTCAAGCTTGGCGGCGTCAAAATCCTCGCCGAACAGAATGACTTCGGCCCCCAGGGCGCGCATGCGTTCGATCTTGAACGGATTCGCCCTGGTGCTCGCGTACACGGTCAGTCCGATGCCTCGGCGGCGGCAAGCATAGGCCATCGCCTGGCCCAAATTCCCGGCGCTGGCCGTCAAAATCCGTTCGTTGGCCCCCAGTCGGCTGACCAGATAATCCGCGCCCCGACCCTTGAAGCACCGGACGGGATTCGTGACTTCGACTTTCACCACAATTCGCATCCCCAGAAGCGCCGATAACGACTCGGCCACATATTGAGGAGTGTGCAGGAAGACAGGATCGATCACCTGCGCGGCGGCTACGATTCTCTCGAAGGTTATCCGATGCGGCATCGAGTCAGCGTGCAACTCTCCCCCGCCAAATCGAGCCGATTAGCTGGGATTTCTCGCGTGGAGATGTAGCTAAAGGCACCGGTTCTGAAACGGCAAAGCCGAGTATTATCCCTTTCAATCTCTGCTCAAGGAGCTCAGCATCGACGCTATGAACCGCAGACAATTCCTGCAGACCAGCACGGCCTCCGCCGTTTTCTTTGGCATGGGTGGCAGAAAGATATTTGCCGCCTCCACTGTGGACGCACCCGGAAAATCGGTCCCATGGGTCACTCTCAACAACGGGGTGAAGATGCCGCGCCTTGGATTGGGCACGATGACGCTGAGGGGCGACTTGGGAGTGAGGTGTGTGGCTGACGCCATAGCCCTCGGCTATCGCCTCGTTGATACCGCCACGATCTACGACAATGAGGCGCCAGTGGGCGAGGGCATCAAACAAAGCGGGATCAGGCGCGAAGAACTCTTCCTTACTTCAAAACTGTGGAAGAAGGATATGGGCTATGAGAATGCGAAGAGGGGATTTCAAACGTCGATTGATAAGTTGAAGGTCGACTATCTGGACCTCTACTTGATTCATCGGCCATCCGGCGGGGATTGGAAAGGCTCCTGGCGGGCGATGGAGGAGCTTTATCATCAGGGGAAAATCAAGGCGATCGGCATGAGCAATGCCGATCTCGCGCAGATGAACGACTTGATCTCGAATTTCGAGGTGAAGCCGGCCGTCCACCAGATTGAAACCCATGCGTTCTTTCAGGAAAGGAGTGCGTACGATCATTTGAAGCAACACGGCGTGCAGATGGAGGGTTGGTCGCCTTTTGCCGAAGGCCGGCACGGGCTTTTCGCCAACGACGCCCTGGTCGCGATCGCCAAGAAGCACAACAAGTCTGTGGCGCAGGTGTGCCTCAGGTGGCATTTCCAAAGGGGGATCGTTGCCATCCCTCGTTCCTCCCAGAAGGCGCATATCGCTGAAAACTTGAACATCTTTGACTTCAGCCTCGATGATTCCGATCTGGCGTCGATCTTGCCGTTGGACCTGAACACGACCCAATTTCCCGAGTGGAGCTGAAATCGTCCCATGGGGGCGGGAGGCGAATTTTTAAGAACAGGCTGAAATTTGACGTGGTCCTGCTAATTCGAACCGCTTGAAGAATCGTCTGGGCCAATAAAAAGGGCCCAGATCATGTAAGGTAAACGCTACAGCACTCCGGCTAAGGGGCTTGATTAATGGCTTTGCGGCGGGGTCCTCTTATCGGCGCGGCGGCTCGCGGCTCCGAGCGTCGTGCCGGTGGGATCAAGCGTCCCTTCCGGGGTCAGGCGGACGATGTCACCCGGCTTGAAACTTCGTCCTGCAATGCTGCAGTCGCGGGACACCATCCCCTGGGCCAGGCGGCCGCTTTCGTAGAACCAGGCTCGGACATCCAGTCCATAGAAGAGGACCCGCATCCCCATGCGGAACGGGTTGTGGCTGCTGGTGCAGGGGACCCCGTCAATCTCTACATCTTTCGCCAAGCCCGCCGCCCTTAGTTTTCCGCTAGGGTAGAAGATAATGCCACAACCGTCTTCAGTCGAACCGCAGAGGTGTCCTTGAATGATGGTGTCCTTTGGCAACCAGCAATGCCAGGTGTCGGGAACCTCGCTTTCCCATCCCTTGGGGGTCTTAAAGAAGATCGTGGAACCGGCCGGCAGCGGAACACCGCGGATCAAAGCGTCTTCGCGGAGCGTGCAGGTGAAGGCCCAGCCGATTCTTACCTCGCTCCCGGCGGGGAGCATGAAGCCTTCGATGGTGGCCTGTTTCCCGAGGACGAACGACTCTGCTTGGCTGCTCCCGCTGAAGCGGACGGTGGTTCCGGCGGGCAGGGCATAGCCGGCGACGGTGTAGTCACGCGACAAGGTGCAGAACGCGATCCTGCCATTCTCGCCCAATTCAACTTTGCCTTGGCAGGGCACCCCCTGAATCTCTGTCGGTTCGGAGAGGATTTGAGTCTTGGCCGCGGCCATCATGCTGGCGGGGCCGGAGAGGATCGATGCAGCAATAATCCCGCAGAGGAAGTGGTTCGTTGTCATTGGGGGAGTGTTTTTAGAAGACTTTCGTGGGCGAGATTACACGCTTTCACCGTCGAGGGGTAATTGAAAAAAACCAATATCGGCATCGTCTGGATCGATTTAAAAATCGGCCCGCTTTTGCGTTCTCTCCGCGTCAAGCCATGGGTCGGGCTCTGTCGCTTCGCGGGCGGGTGGTGGTACAGTTTGTCATTGCGAGGAGCCCGCGGAGCGGGCGAGGAAGCGATCTATCTAGCTGGATCGCCACACCCGGCGAAGCCGGGTTCGCGATGACAAGGCAAAAGGTACCACTACTCGTGGGCGAGACGGCTTGCACCAGAAACCAGGCTGCTCTAGCAGAAGCCCGCATGTTCAATCGATATCTGGTTGGTTTGATCGTCGCGCTAAACGGCCTGGGTTGCGCGGCCGGCGCTAGTGAGAGTAGCACAGCGAAACTTCCTTTTCCCTTGATCGACGGCTTGGGCTCACACCATCGGCCCGTGACCCACGGCTCCCCCTTGGCGCAGCAGTATTTCGACCAGGGCATGGCATTCTACTATGGGTTTGCGCACGGCTCCGCGATCAAGTCACTGACCGAGGCGGCGCGTCTTGCTCCCGACTGCGCGATGACCCACTGGGCGATCGCATTATCCCACGGCCCCAACATCAACGCGCCAGCCGTCTCGGACAAAGCTGCGGCCGCGGCCTGGGCGGAGCTGCAGCTCGCCCGGGGGCTCGCGGCGAACGCCAGTCCGGTGGAGCAGGCGCTGATCGCGGCGCTGGCCCAACGCTACGCTGATCCCCAGCCCAAAGATCGCTCCGGCCTGGATGCCGCCTATGCGGAGGCCATGCGACAGGTCTGGCAGCGCTTTCCCCAGGATGCCGATGTCGGCGTGATGTTCGCCGAAGCCATGATGGACCTGCGGCCCTGGGACCAGTTCACGCTCGACGGCAAGGCCCAGCCCGGCACCGAGGAAATCCTGGCGACACTCGAGGCCGTCCTGCGCCTGGACGTCGATCACCCGTACGCCAACCATCTCACGATCCACGCCCTGGAGGCTTCCCGCCATCCGGAGCGAGCCCTGCCGGCGGCCGACCGGCTCCTGCACCTGCAGCCGATTCTGGCCCACAATGTCCATATGCCCTCGCATATCTACATCCGGGTCGGGCGCTGGCAGGACGCCATTCAGTCCAATCTCGCCGCCGTGGCCGCCCAGCACCGCTACGAGGGCATCGTGGGCCTGCCGCCCAAGGGCAGCGCCTTGCCGGGCTACAATGCGCATAACGAACACATGCTCGCCTATGCCGCGATGATGACCGGGGAAAGCGCGCTCGCCCTCGACCACGTCCGGGCTGCGATCCGCTGCCTGACGGCGGACTACATGGCCCAAGCGCCGGACAGCGCCGACTATTTCATGGCGATGCCGTTTGAGGTCCTGATTCGTTTTGGCCGCTGGGATGCGGTGCTCGCGGAGCCGGTTGATTTCCCCGCGGAATATCAATTCACGCGGGCCTATGCGCACGCGGCCCGGGCCATCGCCTTTGCGGCCAAAGGCAACGTGCCGGAGGCCCGCAAGGAGCAGACCGCGTTCCGCGCGGCCGCGAAGCTCGTCAGCCCGACGTACAATTTCAGCCTCAATCCCACCACCCGCATTGTCGCCTTGCTCGAACCCATGGTCGAAGGCGAGATCGACCTGCCAGCCGGTCAGGCAGCGGAAGGCCTCGCCGCCCTGCGGCAAGCGGTGATCCTGCAGGATGCCCTCAACTACGATGAGCCGCCCGGCTGGCTGATTCCTGTGCGCCACGCCCTCGGCGCCGCCCTGCTGCAACGCGGAAAACTCGCGGAAGCCGAAGCTGTTTACCGGGAGGATTTGCAGCAATATCCCAACAATGGCTGGGCCCTGTTCGGCCTCGCCCGCACGCTCACCCTCGCCGGCCACGCCGACGAGGCCGGGCAGGTCGAAGCCCAATTCCAAGCCGTCTGGGCCAAGGCCGATGTCACGATTGACACCTCGTGCCTCTGCCAACCGGGCAGGCCGTGAAGGGCGTTATCGGACAGCAGGCCGGGCTCCCTTAGCCGGGATCATGCAGTTGAACCGCATTTCACTCGAAAAGGGACGCACAAAAAGGTGGAGCGCGTTGACCTCAACGCGCTTCAGGATGTCCGCTCCCACCCCAGCGTGTTGGGGTCAACCCGCTCCACCTTCAACGGCATGAGTCCGGCTTAGTACGGTTTTTACCGTAAACGGCTAGCTTGTGGGGGAGGGACCAAAGCCGGGAGCCTTCCGGCATGCGTTTGACCGCCCCGAGGAGGCGAGGGGATGAACCTGCCGGTGAGAAAGGGCTTGCGGCGTTTGAATGAGTGCGCATCAATTCAAATTGAAGTTTGATTGGGACCCCGCCAAGAGCGCGAGCAATGAAGCCAAGCACGGCCTCAGCCTCGCCTCCGCCCCGGCGCTCTGGGCGGGCCCGGTGCTTACTCTCCCCTCAAGATATCCCGGCGAAATGCGGCATCTCGCCATCGGTTTGATTGAGGGCAGGTATTGGACGGTAATCTACGCTCCTCGCGGCGATAGTTTCCGTCTGATCTCCGCCCGCCGCGCCCATAAAAATGAAGAAGCAATCCACCAAAAACTTTTTGGCTAAGACCCGAACCACCGCGGCCAACCTCGAGGCGCGCTTTGCCGCCGGCAAGGATGTGCTCGATTATTTCGATGCCACGCAGGCAGTGGTTCACCATGGGGGGGCGCGCCTTGGGGCGGGTCGCAAGCCGACGGGCAAGCTGCGCAAGACGGTCAAGCTCTCGCCGGAGGCCGTGCGTCGCTTCCAAGCCTATGGCCGGCGCCATAAACTGCCGGACTTTTCCGCCGCCCTCGAAGCCGCCTCGGGCGTGATTTGACCGGGTTGGGTCGACCGGCGCCCGGAAAGCGCCGGACACAATGCTGGCGCCGTGCGGCGATTCGGTTTACTCGTCTCGGCGATGGCCAATCCCGCCCATGGAAACCCCCGCTGACCTGAAGCAATGGCGCAAGGACCAGCGTGCAGCGCTGCTCGCCCGCCGTCTGGCCAGCCCACCTGCGGAACTCGCCGCGTGGGACGAGACGATCAACCTCTGGCTCGAAACGGGGTTTCCGGTGCTGCGCGGCTTGGTCGTGGGTTTCTGCTGGCCTTACCAAGGCGAGGTGAACCTGCGGCCACTGATCGAGAAACTGCGGGACCACGGATCCCGGGCGGTGCTCCCAGCGGTCGTCGCCCCGAGACAGCCGCTGGAGTTTCGCGAGTGGTGGCCCGGCGCAACGATGCAGGCGGGCGCCCTGGGCATTCCGACGCCCGTGGGAACACCCGTGCTCCGGCCGGACGCCGTGCTCGTGCCGGCGGCCGGTTTCAGCGACGAGGGCTGGCGCCTGGGCTATGGCGGCGGCTACTTCGATCGCACGCTGGCCGTGCTCACCCCACCGCCGCTCAAGATCTGCATCGCTCACGAATTGTCACGTATTCCGACGATTCACCCGCAACCGCACGACATCCCCATGGATTTTGTAGTGACCGAAACCGGAATCCACGTGGTGGGCCAGGGAAGAATACAGCGGATCGACGCCGTCGCCTCCGCGCTGAGGGCGGCCGAGTTCATGGCCCAGCGCGGTCTGCCCCGACGTCAGGCGTGAGTGGAATGGCGCGTTCAGGGGTTGGATCGGATCTCAGCCAAAGCTCACGCGAAGCAGCGAAGGCGCGAACAGGAGGGATCCGATTCATTTTTTGCCACAAAAAGACGCGAAAATAATTCGTCCTGCTGGTGTGGACATGTCCGTGCGCCTATAGGCGCGCTGCACATACAATCGGAGCCGCACCACCCTTGGGGCCTCTTTGTGGCCATCCATTCCGGTGCTTGGGATCGGTGGCACGAGATCAGTTCAAATAGCCCAATCGCTGAAAAACTGCATGTAGCTGCGAGCGCCAGCGAGCGGATGAAACATTCCCCTTCCGGCTCCAGTTCATGCCGGCTTCGCGTGCAGCGGATCGAATCACGGCCTGGACTCAGGCGAAGGCATGGGCCGGCATCAACGTTCGGGGAAGGGCACCAATAGTGTTGTCGCCAATGTTATTTGATAATCTGATCGTCCGTCCCCAGTAATCAGTCAGCAACCGCCCCGCCCACGCCTGATCCCTCCGTAAAGCCCCGGCATGAAAGTACTCCACTACCCGGCCTTTGATCAATTGGAGATCCAGGACGAACCCTGTCCGGAGGCGGCGGCCGGTGAGGTGCTGCTGCGCGTGGCCGCCTGCGGGCTTTGCGGCAGCGAGCTGGAGTCCTTCAAGAACCACAGCCCGCGCCGGCCCCCGCCGCTCATCATGGGCCACGAGTTTTGCGGCCAGGTCGAGTCCGTCGGACCGGGGGGCGATCGCGGGCTCGTGGGCCGGCGCTTCGTCAGCAACTCCGTGATCTCCTGCGGCCGCTGCGTGCGTTGTGTGCGGGGGGACACGCATCTTTGCAAGGATCGGCAGGTATTTGGCATGCATCGGCCCGGGGCCTTCGCGGAGTTCGTGCGCGTCCCGGTCTCGGGGCTGATTCCCTGGCCGGACGAATTGCCGGCGCAGGCGGCCTGCCTAGCCGAGCCGCTGGCGAACGGAGTGCATGTCGTCAACCTCACGCGCCACCGGCCGGTCCAATCGGCGCTCGTCATCGGCGCGGGGCCAATCGGCCTCATGTGCCAGCAGGCGCTGCAGGTGATGCGCGGGGCTCGCACCATGGTTTGCGACTTGTCCGCGGGTCGCCTGGCGATCGCACGCCAGCTCGGCGCGACGCAGGTGGTTTGCTCGAAGACCGAGGACGTGGCGGCCGCTGCGCTGGCCTGGACCGACGGGGAGGGGGTTGACCTGGTGGTGGATGCCGCGGGCTCGGCGGTCACCAAGCGGCTTTCGCTCGAGGCCCTGCGGCCCGGCGGCGCTGCCGTTTGGATCGGCCTGCATGGCAACGCCATGGAATTTGAATCCTACGGCGTGACGCTGCCGGAGAAGCAGATCCTCGGCACCTACGCCGCCAAGATCGAGGAACTGGCCGAGGCTCTGGAGCTGATGCGCACGGGCCGGGTCGACGTGCTGTCGTGGACGGAAGCCGTTCCCTTGGTGCGGGCGGTGCCGGCGTTCCACCGCATGCTCCAGCCGGGCGACCGCGACCTGAAGGCCGTGTTCGTGCCCTGAACCTCTTAACCATGAAAATCGTCATCACCGACCACGGCTTCCCTTCGATCGAGCAGGAGCGCGCCCTTTTCGCCGCGGCGGGGCATGAACTGGTCGTCGCCCAGTGCAAGCAGCCGGCGGATTTGATCCCTTGGTGTCGCGATGCCGACGCCCTGCTTGTGCAGTGGGCGGTGATCGACCGCGGGCTCATCACTGCGCTCGAACGCTGCAAGGTCATCGTGCGTTACGGCATCGGCGTGGACAGCGTCGACCTGCAGGCGGCGGGGGAGCGGCGGATCCCGGTCTGCAACGTGCCGGATTACTGCATCGATGAAGTGGCCGATCACGCCCTCGCCCTGGCGCTGAGCCTGGGCCGGCAGATTCCGCAGACGGACGCCGTTGTCCGGCAAGGCACGTGGAAGATCACGCCGCCGGCCCCGTTCGGGGCGTTTCGTGATACGCTTTTCGCCACCGCCGGCTTCGGCCGCATCGCCCGCGCCGTGCTGGCGCGCGCCAAGGTCTTCGGTTTCCAATTAGGCGCTTATGATCCTTACGTGGACGCCGCCACCTTCGCTGCCGCCGGAGTGCGCCGGCTCGAGGCGGCGGAATTGCTGCGCGAGGCGGGCATCCTGTCCCTGCACCTGCCGCTGGTTGACCAGACCAAGCATTTTCTCAACCGGGCCTCACTCGCCACCATGCGCAAGGATGCGATCATCGTGAACACGGCGCGGGGCGGGCTGATCGACACGAGTGCCCTGGCGGAGGCGCTGACCCAGCGCACGCTTGGCGGGGCCGGGCTGGATGTCTTCGAAACGGAGCCGCTGCCGGCGGACCATCCCATTCGCCAGGCCCCCAATGTCCTGCTGACCTCGCACACGGCCTGGTACAGTGGCGGCAGCGTGCCCGAGCTCCAGCGCCGGAGCGCCGAGGCCGTCCTCCAGGGTCTGCGGGGCGGCGCCGCCCTCGCGAATGTCGTCAATCAGCGCTTTTTTCCCGTCACCCCCTAACCCCATGAAATTCGTCGATCTGTCCCACCCCCTCGTCCACGGGCAGGCTAATTTCCCGATGGACCCGAAACTGAGCATCGTGCCGCACAGCACGACGCAGACGCTCAAGTACGCAATGACCCAGGTGTGCATGGCGACCCATCAGGGGACGCACCTCGATGCCATGTCCCACTTTGTCGACGGCGGCAAAACCATCGACCAGATGCCGCTCGAGTGGTTTTACGGCGACGCGATCCTGTTGCGCCTGCCCAAGGCGGCCCGCGAAGAAATCACCACGGCCGATTTCCAGAAAATCGAGCCGCTTCTGCAGCCGGGGGTTCGTCTGATCTATGAGACCGGCTGGCACCGCCAGTTTGGCCAGGCCAACTACTTCAGTGATTTTCCCAGCCTGACGCAGGACGCCGCGCGCTACCTGGTCTCCCGGAAAATCCGGATGCTGGGCATGGACACACCGACACCCAGCCGCGACTGGTATGAGGTCCACCACATTTTACTGGCGGCGGCCGCGGAGGTCGTCGTCGTCGAGGGCCTCACGAACCTTAGCCAGCTGCCGGAGCGTTTCACGTTTGCCGGGTTTCCCCTTAACTTCCAAGGCCGTGATGGGTCCCCGATCCGGGCCGTGGCCATTCTGCCATGAGAGGCCTCAAGGGAAAGATCGCGCTAGTGACGGGCGGCCTCGGGGACCTCGGCTACGCCTCGATCGTGCGCCTGGTTGAGGAAGGCTGCCGCGTAGCCTCGTTCGACCTGAAGCCCGACACGGAAAACAAACTTGGCGTGCTGGGAGTGTTTCACCAGACGGTGGACATCGCCCAGGGGGCGACGGTGAAGCACGCCTGTTCGGCCGTGCAAGACCGGCTCGGTCCGGTCACCATCCTCGTGAACTGCGCCGCCCGGTTCATCTTCCGGAGCGTCGAGGCGACTCCCGCCGAGTGGAATGACATTTTGGCGGTGAACGTCATCGGCACCTCGCTGGTGACGCAGCACATTGTGCCCCAGATGAAGGCGGCCGGCGGGGGCAGCGTGATCAACTTCTCCTCGGTGAGCGGGTTTGTCGGCCAGGCCAACTTTGCCACCTACAACGCCACCAAGTTCGCCCTGCGCGGGCTGACCAAGTGCTGGGCCCAGGATTTCGCCGGCGACAACATACGCGTGAACACGATTTGTCCGGGTTATATCTACACCTCGGCCTTCACCGACTCGTGCAAAAAGCTGGGACTGGACGTCGTGGCGGAGGACCGCCGGGCGGCGGCCATGCACCTGCTGGGTCGGCAGGGTCGCCCGCCGGAGGTGGGGGCGGCGGTGGCCTTCCTGGCGAGCGACGATGCGTCGTTCATGACCGGCAGCGACCTGGTCGTGGATGGCGGGTACCTGGCCCGCTGAGTCCCGAGCCGGCTTCGCGCCGTTTGCGACTTCGCGTGCGACTGATCGGATCAGCAACCCGTCTCACGCGAAGGAGCGAAGGTCGCGAACAGGAGGGATCCAATTCATTTATTGCCACAAAAAGGCGCGATAAGGGCCCGTCCTGCTGGCGTGGATGTGTCCGTGCGCCTATAGGCGCGCTGCACATGCAATCGAAGCCGCACACTTCTTGGTGCCTCTTTGTGGCCATCCATTCCGGTGCTTGGGATCTGACGCCCAGGCTGCAGTCCGATTTAGCCGGCGCTCAGCCTTCGACCGGCCGGGCCATGATGAGGTCGCGCTGCGGGTCGTGGCCCACGGGGAAGACGTGTTCGCCGATGGCGGTGAAGCCGCATTTTCCATAAAAGGCCAGCGCCCGGGGATTGTGGGCCCAGACGCCCAGCCAAATTTTGTCCGCCCCGGCGATTTTGGCCAGGCGGAGAGCCTCCGCCATCAGCTGGTGCGCGATGCCCTGCCCGTGCCAGGGCCGGTCGACGTAGAGGCGCTGGAGCTCGATAGGATTGGTGCAAGGGAGAGGGCAGGGCGAGGCGACCCGACGCAGGCGGAGGTAGCCGATGAACTCACCCTCGTGTTCGCAGATCACGGTTGCGGTGGAGGCTTCCAGAATTTCTTTCCGTTGGATTTCGGTCCCGTAGAACGCGGCGCAGTGCAGGTTCATGTTCTCGGCCGTGTTGAACGCCGCGAAGGCGTCACGGAAAGTGCGCTCGGACAGTTCCGCGAGTCGCGGAGCATCGGTCGGGTCGGCCATGCGGCAGGTGGGCATGGTCCCAGCCTAGGGCTGAAGCCGGGGAAACCGGAAGCCTGATTCCGGCCCGAGCGAATGGTCCGGGCCGCGGCACCGCCCAGCGGAATATTGACGCCGCGCCGTGTATGGCCGAGCCTCCGGGAGTCGCCCAGCGAAACCGCAGGCGGCTGGATCGTTGAACCTCAAATCGTTCGTCCCATGAGCCAATTCACCAGCAAGTTGTTTTTGCGTTCCTATTCCGCCGCCGAGATCACCGCCAAGGGCGGCGACAAGCAGCTCTATGCCGTCACCCGGAGCTTTTCCTACGTGTCCCACAAGCTGGGAAAAACCATCACGGTGCCCAAGGCGTTTGAAACCGACTTCGCCAGTATTCCGCGCGCGGCCTGGGAAATTCTCGATCCGGAGGATCCCATCATCGCCTGGCCGTCTGTGATCCATGATTATCTCTACTCGCGCCGGGGCACGCTCCCGGATGGCACCCCCTACACCCGGGAGCAGGCCGACGCAGTCCTCCGCGAGGCCATGGAGCTGTGCGGGGCCAGCTCCTTCATCCGCAACGCCGTTTATCAGGCCGTCCAGAAATTCGGCGGCAGCCACTGGGGCTGAGCGCCTCGTCAGGGTGCCGCGGCCGTGCTCAACTGGGCGTTGATCTCGGTGATTCCGGGCTCGATTTCCTTGAGGAAAATCCGCACGGAGCGTCGGCCCTTGGCAAAGTTCATACTGATCTCATGGGTGCCGCCGAGGGGATCGCCCTTCTCGCGTCGGACGCTCTGCTCCCAGTCACTCTTGTTGAGCTGGTTCACAAAGAATCCCTCCGCCTGCAACATGGTGGCCTTGGCCCGGTAGACTACCGTTTCCTCGGGGGCCTTGGCGGTGCCGGAAGACTCGAAGGATTTCCGGACGGACCGGGCGATGCGGGGAAAATCCGCCGGATCCCGGGCGCCCTGGTCGTTGGGCGAGCTTTCGGCGACGGCTTCGGCGCCCACTCCCTGCAGCGCCTTGGCGATGGCGGAGAGGATGCCAACGCGCTTGGTCTCGATCTGCACGGTAATATCGGTGCCGCCCGACTTGTTCTGATAAAGCCGAAAATCGGCGCTCTGGACCGTCTTGGCGTATTGGAGGTGATAGTAGCGCGTGAGATCTTTCGTGTTGCCGCTGTCGCTCTTCCGCAACTCCTCCCAGCCGGCCTTTTTGAGGGCTTCCTCATAGCTTTTCAGGATCTCATCGATCGGCCGCTTGGACACATAGCCCGCGGTCTCCTCCGAGGTGGATTCCCAATCGCCCGACTCATAGGATTTGCGGACCAGGCCCTCGATGCGCAGAAAGTCACGGGGATCGCGGACCGCCTGGTCGGTGGGATCGCCGGCGGTGGGCACATAGGCCGGACTGGTGGTGCCGGCGATGGCTGGTGGCGGGGTTGCGCCTTCCTTGACGGGAGCGGTCGGTGTCGGCTTCGGGGGTTCCCCCTCGGTTGCCTTGGCACCCGTGGTCGCCGCATCGGGCGGGGTTGCCGCCGGCTCGGTCTTTGCGGGTTCAGGGACAGGAGTCGGATCGGCCGGCTTATCACCCGCGGGGGTCGTCTCCGGTGTGGTGGCGGCCGGGGGTTTAGGTGTCTCGGTACCGGCCGCGGAAGTGCCGGAGGTCATAATCATCGCCCCTTCGCAATAGAGCTCCGCTTCAAAGCGGCTGATTCTTTCGTTCCCGACTTCGCTGGCCGCAGCGGATAGGCGCACCAGCCCGACATGGGAGAACTGCACCGTCTGGAGGACAGCCTTCATGTCTGGGCCCAGAAAAGTGAGGGTAGCTGACTTTTCATCACCATCTTCATTCTTTCCCTTCACCAGGAAGCTGTCGGACCAAGACTGCCAAGCCGCGTAGTCCGCCTTGGAAATCGTGAGGACCAGATTGGAGAATTCGACGTTGTCCATTTTGGTCCCGCGCTTGGCCGTAAACGCCGACACGGTCGCGACGCGGTTACAGGGCAGCGCACCTAGCTCGAATTTGAAATTGGAAGCGAGGGCGGCCCTCGCGCCGGTCTTGGGCGGCGGCTGGCCGGCGTTCGGGGTTCCCGCCTGGACCTGACCGGGCTGGAAGACAAGGGTGAAGCGGACGGGATCTTTAGAGCTGCCGTCAAATTTACTGAAGTCCACCTCAAGTAAGGCTGCATTCAATATTTCCAGGGAGGGCCCGCTCGCCTTATAATTGAAGTCGAGCTCCGTGATGCTCACGGCATGCGACGATGACTTATTTGTTAGCAAGTCATTGATCAGCGTGAAAAAAGCGGCGGAGTCCTCATAGTTGAATTCAATGATGAGCGGCGCGTAATGAATGCTTGATATATGCTTTTTCGAGAGCCCACCCACCGTGGCATTTTCCACGGCGACATCGCCGATGACCCCGGCCCCTTCCCAGGAGCGGACACTATTGTAGGCGATGCCATCAATCGAGAGCTTGAAGCGACCGGCAGTATACGTGCGCTGTTCGGCCCCCAGCATGAAAACGGGCCAAAGGCAGAACGAAGCAAGGGCGACCAGCGTGATTTTCCCAAGGGATGAGTTCATAGGCGACGCGGAAGGGTTTAGCGCAAGAAGGGGAGTGAGCGCACGCCAATAGTGGGGGGCCTGAGCGATCAGCGGGGTGGCCCATCGTCGTCCTTGGGCCATCCGGTCCGGTTTTACGATTTTTTCCCGGTGGATCCAATAACCCGGCGCACTCAATATCCCCGACCTCAGGACTTGCCCCGAGAGACGGCACTCGGAAAACTCTCGGTTTGTCTCCGCGGATGACTTGCCCCACTTAACTCTGCTCCATGAAACACCCACCTCGGCGCTCCGTCCCGCCTCCGGCCCGCCGGGGCGCACGACGTTGGTGGTGGACGGGCGCGGTCCTGATCAGCTTGGGCGTACTGGCGGGGTTGCTGTGGCCGCGTCTGCGCCACGGTCCACCGGTCGCGGCGCCGGCCTGGGCGGCGGGCATCCGCGTGAACCGGCTCAGCTCGGAATATTGCATCTCATGCCATAAGGAAGCGGGGACGGCCTGGCGGGGATCCAATCACCAGCTGGCCAACCGCACCATCCGGAGCACCTTTCCAGAGGCGTCGTTCAGGGGCGACACGGCGAAGACGTTTGCGTCCGACTATCGCTTCACCCTCGACCAGCACCCGCTGCCAAAAATCGAGGAGCGACGCCACAACGGCGACGTGTTCATCCATCGCCCGAGCATGGTCATCGGGCACGCGACGCTGCGGCCCTTCCTGATCGAGACCAAGCCCGGCACGTTCCAAACCACCGAGGTCGCCTGGGATCCGGCCAAGCAGGAGTGGTTTAGCACGTTTGGGATGGAGGAGCGCAATCCCGGCGAGTGGGGTCACTGGATGGGCCAGTCGATGAACTGGAATTCCATGTGCGCGCGCTGCCACATGACGGTTTATCACAAGGGCTATGACGAGGCGCAGGACCGCTATCGCTCAACCTGGGTCGAGCAGGGCATCGGCTGCGTGCAATGCCACGGGCCGATGACCGGCCACGAGCCCGGCGGGAAGGCGATGGCCGGCGTGCCCAATATTTCCCGGGATCCGGCCCGCATGATCCAGACGTGCGCCGCCTGCCATGCCCGCGCCGAGGACCTGACCGCTTCGGCACCGCCGGGCGCGGTGTTCGAGGATCACTTTCGCCTGCAATTGATGACCGACCCGCGCATCTACCGCGCCGACGGGCAGATCCTCGACGAGGACTTTGAGTGGGGCTCCTTCCGGCACAGCAAGATGGCGGCGGCCGGCGTCACGTGCCTCGACTGCCACAACGCCCACACCGGCAAGCTCAAGCTGTCCATCACCGACAACGCGCTGTGCATGCAATGCCATATGGCGGGCAATGCCCGCAAGGCGCCGGTGATCGATCCGCTCGCCCACAGTTTTCATCAAGCGGACAGCAAGGGCAACCGGTGCGTGGAATGCCATATGGCCGAGACCACCTACATGCAGCGCGATCCGCGGCGCGACCATGGGTTCATCATTCCGGATCCCTTGCTCAACCAGGAGCTCGGCATCCCCGATGCGTGTTCCAAGTGTCATGCCGACCAGACGGTAGCGTGGAACGTTGCCGCTTGGGAGAAATGGTACGGCGCCAGCGGCCTCGCCGCGCCGCGCCGCGCGCGCACCCGCGCGGTGGCGCGCGCGTATGCAGGGGACGCGGCCGTGGTGCCGGAGTTGCTGCGTCTGATTGGCGACGAGAAGACGCCCGGCTGGCGCGCCTCGTTGCTCGGCCTGGCGGACCAACTCGCGCCGGGCAGTGATCTGGTGGCGGCGACCGCCCAGGGCCTGCGCACGGCGGCGGATCCGCTGGTGCGGGACGCGGCTATCCGGGCCCTGTCCGTCCACGCCCCCTCGCGCCCGCTCCTGCAGGAGGCCCGACGTGATCCCATCCGGGCGGTCCGGCTCGATGCGCTCCTCGCCCTTTCGCCTGAACTCGCGGCGGATTCCGCGGAGCGGCACGAGCTGGACGATTATTTTCAGGTTTTGATTGAGAGCCCGATTTCCCGGCTGCGCCGCGGCCAGGACCGGTTCAACCGCAGCCAGCGGGAGGAAGGCATCGCCGATTTGCAGCGGGCGATCGCCGACGATCCGTTGTCCGCCCCGCTGCCCGAGGCGCTCGGCTTCATGTTGAACACCACGGGCCGCAGCCGCGAGGCGGCGGAGCAGTTTGAGCGGGCGGCGAAGCTGGCGCCGACCGACGGTACGTCACCTTACTATGCGGCTTTGGCTTGGGCGGAAGCCGGTGACACCGCGAAAACCGAAGCGATGCTGCGCGAGTCCGTGCGCCGCAATCCGGGGCAGGGCCGTGCGTGGTACAATCTCGGCCTGCTGCTCAATCAAGCGGGGCGGGCCGACGAAGGGCTCGCCGCTCTGGCCGCGGCGGAGAAGGCCGCCCCGGCCGATGCCGACATTCCTTATGCCGCCGCCACGGTCCTCGCCCAACATGGTCGCACCGCCGCTGCCGCTGCCGCCGCCCGGCGGTCGCTGGCCATCAACCCGGCCCACGCTCCGGCGCGCACCCTCCTGCAGCAACTGGGCGGGAGCCGATAAGGCTTTATTAGAGCGGTTTCATTAACCGTGTAGCCGCGAGCGCCAGCGAGTGGACGGGCCATCTGCTCGCTGGCGCTCGCAGCTACGTTCACTTTTCGGAGATTAACCATTTTGAACTGATCTTGAGCGTCAGATCCCAAGCACCGGAATGGACTGGCCACAAAGAGGCACCAAGGGGTGTACCGCTTCGATTGAATGTGCAGCGCGCCTATAGGCGCACGGACACATCCGCGTCAGCAGGTCAGATTATATTCGCGCCTTTTTGTGGCTAAAGGAATCGGGTCCCTCCTGCTCGCGACCGTTCCATCAACCGTGTAGCCGCGAGCGCCAGCGAGTGGACAACTATCTGCTCGCTGGCGCTCGCAGCTACGATATTTCTTCGGCTATCGAACAATTTAAACTGCTCTAGGGTCGGACGCCTGA
>SESH01000928.1_pt1 | contig 19990 bp, 22 predicted proteins | sample 3171561 | NCBI WGS metagenome assembly SESH01 (sample SAMN10866947, study PRJNA518727) | freshwater metagenome | biome: subpolar coniferous forest; feature: holomictic lake; material: water; isolation source: holomictic Lake 442 2011 16.5 m and 2014 13 m | place: Canada: near Kenora, Ontario
CTTCAGAGTTGAATCCGCCTTCGGTTTTCTCCGCGTCTCCTCGTGAGTATGTTTTTGAATTTCTCTGGTTGTTTAATTGCTGCATGACGTAAAAAAGCTCCCGGGGTTTCCCCCGGGAGCTTTTTAGTCCAGCCGACTAATTGCTTAGTGAGCGGTTGCCTGCTCAGAGTTGATGCCGGTGTTCTGGCGAACATACAACTCATCCCACATTTCTTCGGCACGTTTGTCACGTGTGAAGATAGAACCCAAAATAACCAGCAGGAAGCCCAAAGGAATAGACAGCAACCCTGGGTTTTTCAACAGGAAGAATGGTTTTTCCAGACCGGTGATGCTGGTGGTCTGACCGTCAAACTTCTTCAGGTCGTCCTCGGCCTTAGCCTTAGCCTTCTCGGTTGCAGCGATATCCTTCTTCACCTTGGCCAGATCATCCTGTGCCTTCTTGAGCGCTACCGGATCCGCACCAAGCGCCACGACTGCAGCTTCGAGGGCCGGTAGTTTTTCGCCCAGCTTAGCCAGTTTTTCGGCTGCCGGCAGTTTGGCTGGTTTTTCAGGAGAGGCAGGCTTCGCCGCTTCTGACTTCACGCAACCATCCAGCGCAAACAGTTCACAGACAAAACTGGACGCTGCAACAGCCGGCTTCGCTTCTTTAGCGACTTGCAATGGTTCACCGTCCATCACCTTCTTAGCGGATGCAATCACAGCCTTAGGGTAGGTCATGTTAGGAGAAATCATCACCAGACCAATTGCCGTCACGGAACCCACGATCATGCCGAGGATAATGCCGGTGGTGTTGCACTTCTTCCAGTACAGTGTCAGGAACACAGCAGGCAAGTTTGATGATGCCGCAACTGCGAACGCCAATGCTACCAAGTGAGCCACGTTCTGACCCTTGGCCAGAATACCAACAGTGATCGCAATCACACCCACCAGCACCGAGGACACACGTGCCGCAACAACCTGTTCTTTAGGGGTCGCTTTTTCGCCACGGATCACGCCGACATAAATGTCATGCGCCATCGCAGAAGCAGCAGCCAATACCAAGCCTGCAACCACCGCAACGATCGTTGCAAAGGCAACGGCAGCTACGAACGCCAGGAAGAAGTTACCCAGCATCGAGTTTTCACCACCGCCCAGATATTGCGCAAGCAAAGGACCTGCCATATTACCGCCTGCATCAACCGCAGCGATCTTGGCAGAACCGACCAGCATCGCAGCGCCGGTACCCAGGAACAGGGTCAGCACGTAGAAACCGCCGATAATACCCATAGCCCAGATAACCGAGGTACGCGCAGCTTGTGCCGTAGGAACGGTGAAGAAACGCATCAGAATATGCGGCATCCCTGCGGTACCCAACACCAGCGCCAAACCTAACGAGATCTGATCGATCGGGTTCTTCAAGAACAGGCCCGGCTCTAAGAAACGCTGACCGAGTTCTTCTTTGCTCATACCGGCAGCAGAATCACCCAACAGCTTTGCGACTTGTGCGACGACTTTATCGTCACCGACCACCGCTTGCAAATACGCTGGCAGACTGAAGCCATACGGCGACCATACCAGGAATACCAGAATCAAAGATGCGATCACCAGCAATACCGCCTTAGTGATTTGCACCCAGGTCGTAGCCTTCATACCGCCGAATACCACGTAGGCCAGCATCAGCACGCCGACGCCAATCACGGAGATTTCATAGTCGATACCGATCAGTGTCTTAATCAACACGCCGCCGCCGACCATTTGTGCAGTCAGGTAGAAAGTCGACACGGTGATCGTCGAGAGTGCTGCAACGGTCTTAGTCTTCTTAGGATCGTTACGGAACGCCAGAATATCGCCCATGGTGTATTTGCCGATGTTACGGCAAGGTTCAGCAATCACCAGCAGCACGGTGATGTACGCCACCAGCCAGCCCACTGAGTACATGAAGCCATCGTAACCATACAGAGAGATCAGACCGGCAATCCCCAGGAAGGAAGCAGCCGACAGGTAGTCACCTGCAATCGCCCAACCGTTTTGGATACCGGACACTGAACGACCCGCTGCGTAAAACTCGGACGTGGTGTGTGTAGAACGCGCCGCCCAGAAGGTAATGGCCATCGTGATGGCGATAATCACGCCGAACACCGAGAAGGTCATCCACTTGAATTCATCGGCAACCGCGCCCGCACCTGCGAAGGCCGCACCACTGCAGCACAAGGCGGCAACGGATACAGCCAATTTATTTAGCCTCGTCATGCTTATGCTCCCTGTGTTTCGTTAATGATTTCTTGTGCCATCGCGTCGAATTCGGAGTTAGCCTTCTTCGAATACAAAAACGCGATCACCCAAGCCACGACGAATTCGGACAGTGCAAACAGCAAGCCGAAGTTAACTACGCCCCACACCTTGATTTTGAACAATTCCTGAAAGTACGCTGCGCCAATTGGCAACATGAAGTAATAAATGATGGAAAAAATCATCAAGCCCCACAAGAAAAATGTTTTCTTGCGATGCAATGCCTGAAATTTTGGGTTGGCATCGATGGCCGCCCAATTAATAGTTGGATTTGACATACTTCCTCCCTGAAGACAATCGACAAGCCAGAACATGAACATTCTGAGCCACTCTTAACAGCAGGTGCGAGATTACGTTAAGGCGGCAGCTAATGCAATGCCTCCCGACAGTTTTTATCAACATCTATTGTCAACATCTTTATCGGCAGGGTTATATTTTTCGCTTGCATAACCTCAACTATTGACGGCTTAGCGACGCCTAACCAAACAATTTAGGCCAGAAAAATCCTACCCCCTCGCAATCGGATTGTCGACAATCCAACCCGACAGACGGTTTCATCCTACTTCGCTCACCCAGCGCTGCGCCTTTTCCAAGTCGCGCAGCGCGGCAAAATCGACGATATTCCGTTTTTCCGCCTGAGCTGCGCCGACCTGAAATAATTGCGCGGTAACCAACGCATCCGCCAACGCATTGTGGCGCGCGTCGTTGCGTATATCAAAATGCGCAATCCAGTCATCCAGCGAGCGAAAACGTGAAGCCAGCTCAGGATTGAGCGCCGGCATCACATAGGCCATATCGGACCAGACGTGCTTGAAGGAGAACCCCAGATACTTACGCATCGCACGCACAATCATGGTCTGATCGAACGTCACATGAAAGGCGATTAGTGGATCCTTACCCAAAAAGGCCAGAAAATCTAACAACGCATCGGCAGCCGGTACGCCTTCAGTCTGTGCCGCGCCCCCTATTCCGTGCAGCAATATATTAGCCTTGTCGCTGACAATTTCCTGCTGCAACACGATATAAAAACTATCACTCAGATCTATTTTGCTGTTTACCACGGCGACCGCGCCGATGGAAATCAGCCGGTCTTCCCACAGATTCAAGCCGCTGGTCTCGACATCCACCACCACACAGCGTGCCCCTTTGATTGACAGATGTGCGGATACAGCGGGCAGTGCGCGCCACTGTAAGAGCCTGCGTTGCTGCGCCTCAGTCAATTCAGGCCGGCGCAACCAACCCAGCAGCGAACGGATCACAGGTGGTACTCCAGCGTCAGCCTCGCCTGCAACTTGCGCGCCTGACGAAACGCCTCCTTCAGGATGCGCCGGTCCAGCTCATGCAACATCTCAGGATCGATCAAATTATCCAGCTCCTCATCGCTCAAGCCCTGTTCCTGCCCCTCATCGTGATGGCGCATACGCAGTACCTGAATAAACAAGAACGCGTCTATCCAGGCCTCGACTTCGGCGGAATGAATTTTCAGCTTGGCAGCGCTCCCGCGCAGACGTTGTATCGTACTGGTATGCGTGACGCCTGCCGCGAGACTAAAGATGCGCGCTGCATCCACAAACGGCGTGATGCCGTTGAGTTTCAGATCCAGCGTATGCTCTTTCCCGACCACGAAATCGCGCACCACGCCCAGCGGCGGGCGGATGCACAAGGCATTTTGTGCCATCTGATGCAAAAAACGGCTATTTTCGTTGGCCACTCTGACCAGCCACAGGCGCAGCTCTTCAGCGAGCGTATGCGTGCCATAGACGGCGCGAAAATCAAAGAATATAGAGGCATGCAACAGCGCTTCTGGCGTGCCATTGCTAATCCAGTTAGAAAAGGTGCGCTTCCACTCGTCCAGCGACAAACACCATTGCGGATTTGAGGCCATCACATTGCCCCGGCACAACGGAAACCCGCATAACGCCAGCGTTTCATTGATGCGGCGCGCAACCGGCAGCATCAATTCCCGCACCCCGTCAGCGGTCACTCCGTCAGGCACCTTAAAAATCAGCGCATTGTCCTGATCCGTGCTGAGCGTCTGTTCAAAGCGCCCTTCAGAACCCAGCGCGATCCAGCACAGCCCCCCTGATAGCTCGCCAATGCCGCTGGCCGCATATTCCAGCTCGACGACTCGGGAGGTGAGCAAATCATTGAATGTTGAAATGAACTGGGTCAACTGCTCAGCCGTGACGCCTTGCGCCATCATGTTGTGCGCCATGCGGCGAATATCGGCAGCGGATTGCCTGAATTCGTCGATATTTTTCGCATGACGTATTGCCGATCCGATCTGACGCAACCCGACGCGCTGCAAGGCAAACAGATCCTTTTCCGACACCAGGCCGACCAGGCGCTCGTTATCCACCACCAGCACATGACGAAACCCCTGCTTGGCCATAGTCAGCGCAGCCTCATAGGCCAGTGCCTGCGGCGGCAAGAAGGTCAGCTGCGTGGTCATAATACCGATCACCGGCTGATCAATATTGATCTGCGGCAGCGCGATGCGCTCGAGCACATCAGGCAGCGTCAAAATCCCTAGCGGCCGCCCGTCCACATCGACCGCAATCATCGAACCGACGCGCAATTCGTGCATACGCGCCAGCACTTCGCGCACCGTCGTATCCGGCGCACAGGTCACCGGCGCACGACGGATAATGACAGACAAGGGACTCGTCAGCGATTGCTGCTCAGACGAAGATTGAGTGTATTGCGCCTGGATGACTTGTTTGGAATGTTCGAGGAGATTGGCGATGCGCCGCGTACAAAAATCGCGGAACGGCGCACTCAGCCCGAGCAATTCGTTAAAATCCGCCAGTGGCAATTCATAGCAAAAGGTATCTTTCACCGAGCGGTAAACACTCGCCACCGGCCGGTGCGCCAGCAGCGCACCCAACGGGAAGCACTCCCCTTCAGACAACTCCAGCCAGGTATCAGTATCGCTGGCATGCGCGACACTCTGTTCCCCCTGCACCAAGCCCTGCTTGATGACTAAAAACCGTTCAACCGCCCCCTGTTCGGGCGAAACGATCACCTCATTTTGCGCGTAATAGCCAAGTTTCAGCCGCTCGACCATCCATAACAAATGCGCCATCTCCATCCGGTCAAACGGCGCATGTGCAGCAAAAAAAGCCAATTGTGAAGTATGAATTGCACTCAAGGGATCACCTCGCTATAGGGTATCGGCGCATTATAGACTCGCTACATCAAACAAAACCACACGCCAACTACCGGGCAGGCTTTCCGGTCTCAAGCAACGGGCTAAAAGCGTAGTAGGCCGACAGCGCCCAGTTTTCCGCGATGCGCGCGCCCGGCTCACCCAGCGTGTTGAAGTGGATGCCATCGCCGCCGACGGCAGGATAACGTGTGACATTTCTGCTGTCGAACAGCAGGCAATACGCCCCGACGCCTGAGTGCAGCGCATCAAAAACCTGCGCCAATCCAGCATCAGTCTGGATACGCGCCCGGGGCGGCCCGATCCAGATGCACTTGCTGCCTGAACTGACGATCGCCATCGCCATTTCATGCGAAGTTTTTTCGACCCACTCGGGCGGACGACCGTACATGTTCGCCCCCAACTCCACCACGGTATAGGCCGGCCGATGCTGCGCAATCAGATTCGCGATCAGCGGGGTCGCTGCCTCAAAACCGCGCTGTTCGCGCCCGTCCTCATCTTTGAAAAAATAGCCACAATTGGTTTTATCGCCCGAAAACCAGTTGTCAGGCGAACTGCCGCAAATCGCATAGGTCGCAACGCGAAAGCCTTTGACGCTGCGCAGCACGGCATCTTGCTGCATACCAAAACTGCCCGTAGAATGCGAGTCACCGATAAAAAGTATCACCGGCGGCACATCCGCCGCAAGACACATCCCGGCAGGAATCAACAGCATCGCAGCACACCTCAAAACTTGAATTCGAATCTGCCGCCATAATCGTTTAGCCACGTTACTCCCTCACCATTTCAAGATTTTTGTACCCAACCACAAACCGAAGATCCCGATACCCAGCATCGGCAAATAATGCCATTCAACAAGATGCACGATCGAGTCGGTCACTTCATACACGCGCAGCCACAAGGCGCCGACACTAAAGGCGAACAGCAGCGCGACGCTACCCGCCCAGGGCGCATGGGTACTGGCAAAGTGACGCATCACCAGCAAAGTCCAGACGGCCGGCAGCAGTGAAAAAAACGCAATACTGAGGGTACATTCAAAGCCATGTACGGGGAGGGGCGCGGGCGGATTATCGGCTAACCAGGCAAATCCCAACACGACCAGCAATAACGCAAATGCGGCCAGCGGGGCAAATGCCCATCGCCGGATCTGGTGCAAATCCGGAAACGATAGCAAGGCCGCGCTCAGCGAAGTTGTGAACAACACACACACCAGCGCGGCGAATTCGGCTGCAAACCACGGGCGATGAAATTGAGCCAGAATATCCGGGCGAAATCCAAACAGCGCGAGCGATAAGGCGAGATAAATCGCGGCAAGCACCAGCCACGTCAGACTCAACCTGAACGGATGCGGCGCGGGCTTGACGGCCTGCGCCTCCTTAGTCAACGTGACTATGAGTGCGTCAATATTTTCCATTATCTTTCCAGCAGCTTTCTCAAAACCTTGTAAGCGCGATGTGCGGCCACCTTCACGGCGGACTCATTCATGCCAATTTTTTCCGCCACTTCTTTAGCGGTATAGCCGTCCCTGTGCATCATCTGCAAAATGGCTGCCTGCTTTTCAGGCAGTTTTTGCACTTCGTTATGAATAGATTCGTAACCAAACGCCGTTTCGGTTACATGCTCCGGCAAAATTTCTTCCAGTTCGTCGAAATCTTCCGCGTGACGCAGCTGATCGGCGTAATACGCGCGCAGAAAATCATGCAGCCGGAACTTGGCAATCGCGTACGCCCAAGGCTTGTAGGGGCGCAAACCATCGTAAGTATGCCGCGCCTTGTGGATGGAAATCAGGATTTCCTGCGTCAGATCGTCCACTTCGTTCGCGAAACTCAGACGTCGCGCCAGAAACGGGCGTAACAAGCACGCCGTCTCTTGCAGCAATGACGCATACGCACGCTGATCGCCCGTGAGCGAGCGTTGCATCAACGTTTCCAAATTATCTTTCTGATCCGTCACCCGAGTCCCTGTAACCTTTTTTCACACTGGCGCGAATACCTGTGCAATCGGGGCGAATCATAACGCGTTTAGCCGCCCTCATCGAACTCACATCCATTACGTCACCTGAACAGGAGTACACCCTCATGCAACGCCGACAATTTATATTCGTATTATCTGGCCTAGCCGTGGTGATGGCTGGCCGCGCCTATGCCGGTGTCGCACCTGCCGCCAGCAAAGTGACCTTGATGCAGTTTTCAGATGACGGCAAAGCGCGGGGCCTAGCAACGCTGGATAAAGTGAACAAAGACGGCGAATGGAAAAAGCGCTTAGCGCCACTTGCCTATCAAGTGACGCGCGAACACGCCACCGAGCGGCCCTTTACTCAACCGGGTTTCGACCGGCACGAGCCGGGTTTGTATCGTTGCGTGTGCTGCGACAATGCGCTGTTTAGTGCGCAGACGAAGTTTGATTCCGGCACGGGTTGGCCGAGTTTCTGGCAACCAATCGCGGCGCAAAATGTGCATGAGATATCAGACCGTGAGTTGGGCATGGCGCGTACCGAAGTGCAATGCTCGTTGTGCGATGCGCATCTGGGACATGTTTTCGACGACGGCCCGAAACCGACCGGATTGCGCTATTGCATGAATACGGTAGCGCTGCGTTTTGTGGCTAAACGAGGTTAATCATGCTGATCTTTTTTCTCTCCTACCTGGGCGGCGTTCTCACCATCTTCAGCCCGTGCGTCTTGCCGGTACTGCCCTTCGTCTTTGCGCGCGCAGGCCAGTCATTCCGCCATTCCGGCCTGCCGATTTTACTCGGCATGGCCACGACCTTTACCCTGCTGGCCAGTTTTGCTGCCGTGGGCGGCGCGTGGCTGATCGAAATAAATCAATATGGCCGTTATGCAGCGATGCTGCTGCTATTGCTATTGGGCGTGGCGCTGATTTCACCTTCTTTATCTGAGCGACTGATGCGCCCGTTCGTCACATTAGGCGGGCGCTTACAGCAACGCGCCGACAGCCAAAACAACACGCGAGGTTCTTTGTTGTTGGGCGTGGCGATCGGCTTTTTGTGGGCGCCCTGTGCCGGCCCTATCCTGGGACTGGTGTTAGCTGGGGCTGCGCTCAATGGTGCCAATTGGTATAGCGCGTTATTGCTGCTGGTATTCGCCAGCGGCGCGGCAAGCTCATTGGGTTTGGCGCTTTTAGCCGGAGGACGCGTATTCAGCCTGATGAAACGCGGATTGGGCGCGGAAGAATGGTTAAGGCGCGGCTTAGGTGTCGCGGTGATCGCCGGGGTCGTGGTGATCTCGCTGGGTTGGGATACGCGATTTCTGGCACAGTTTAATTTCCTCAACACTGCCAGCACGGAGCAAAGCTTACTGGCAAAACTGGGCAGCTCTCCGGCAGCACCGCAAAGCGACAGGATGCCAGCCTTGACAGGCGCGACCCGCTGGCTCAATTCGCCCCCGTTAGATCGCGAGTCGCTGCAAGGCAAAGTCGTGCTGGTGGATTTCTGGACCTATTCATGCATCAACTGCCTGCGCACCCTGCCCTACCTGAAAGCCTGGAATGAAAAATATCGCGCGCAAGGTTTGCTCATCATCGGGGTGCATGCGCCCGAATTCGCCTTTGAAAAGGACATTCCCAATGTCGAACACGCGGTGCGCGATTTGAATATCAACTATCCGGTGGCGATAGACAATCAATACAGCATCTGGAATGCGTTCAAAAACGAATATTGGCCGGCGCACTACCTTATTGATTCTAAAGGACAAGTCAGAGACCAGCATTTCGGCGAAGGTGCTTATGCCGAAACCGAGCAGATGATACAAACCTTACTACAGGAAGCGCATCAAGGAAAACTGGCGGGAGGGCAGGATCTGGTGCAGGTGTCAGGCAGCGGGGCGATGGCGGCGGGCGCGAATAATCCGCGCTCTCCTGAGACCTACCTCGGTTATTCACGCATGGAAAATCTCGCCTCAACCGAAGTCGTCGTGCTGGATAAAGCTGCGCAATACAGCACGCCGCGCAACTTTAAAATCGACCAGTGGGCGTTGCAGGGAAACTGGCGTATATCCGCCGAATCAGCCGCATTGCAAGATGCAGGCGGTGCAATCAGTTACCGTTTTCAAGGGCGCGACCTGCATCTGGTGATGGGGCCTGACAAGGGTAATCCGGTTCGTTTCAGAGTCACCCTGGATGGCGTAGCACCCGGCAAAGATCACGGTGTCGATTGCGATGAAAACGGCAACGGCGTAATTGGCGATCAGCGCCTATATCAGCTCATCCGGCAACACGAAAAATCAAGCAATCACATTTTTCGCATTGAATTTCTAGACGCAGGCGCTGAAGCTTTTGCCTTCACATTCGGTTAACCACAAGGAGACTCATCATGAAAATCCATTTCCAACACCCTGTATTTATCACGCTTATGCTGGTGGCATCCTCAGCAGCCTTAGCCGCTGAACAAACCGCAGTCTTCGCAGGCGGCTGCTTCTGGGGCGTGGATGCCGTGTTCAAGCACGTCAAAGGGGTCAGCGAAGTCGTTTCAGGTTATGCGGGTGGCAGCGCCACAACAGCCCATTACGAACAGGTCAGCAATGGCGATACAGGACACGCCGAAGCCGTGCGCGTCCGCTTTAATCCGGAAAAAGTCTCCTATGCGCAACTGCTACAGGTGTTCGTCAGCGTGGCGCACGACCCAAGCCAGCTTAATCGCCAAGGGTCGGATGTCGGCACTCAGTACCGCTCAGTGATTTTCTACACCAGCGCAGCACAGCAAAAGCTGGCCGACGGCTACGTCCGTCAACTCAATGCGTCACACACCTTTGCCACGCCGGTCGTCACGCAAGTCCTGCCGCTGCAATCCTTTTTTCCTGCCGAAGCCTATCACCAGAACTATCTGGCACTGCACCAGAATGAGCCTTACATCGTGTACCACGACCAGCCGAAAATCGCGCAACTGCACAAGCAATTCCCGGCGCTGTATCAATAGCGAGGTTCAGAATGATAGATTCTATCGGTTGTTCACCCGTCGCTGCCACAACGAAGCGTCCATCGGCATCCGGGTTGGCAGCGCAGCTTAATCGCTACCAGAGGCAATTGGACGACTCCGTCAATTGCAGCTCGGCCAAAACGCCCGAAGGGCAAGAAACAGCGCGCAGTTTGTCGGACAAAATCAATGAAGTTAAAACAAAAATAGAAAAAGTGACGAGTACAAAACCGCTCGTATTTGACGTGAACGCGCCAGCCAATAGTGACAAAAGCGCCGCAAAAACACAAAGCACGACGACATCTGGAAGCCGACTGGAGGTGTTTGCCTGATTTAAGGCACCAACTGGCCGGGTCACAACTTGAGATTGTGCAAATTAATGAAATCTTCTGTAACCTTTTTTCCAGCGATCCCGAATCAGTGAGTGCGTAGACGATACACGCTGCAATTAACGAATAGCAACACCTGCATCAAACCGGATTTACCGGACTGTGACTTGGGGATCATCCCCGTTTAACCTAAGGAGTTTCAACATGAAAAAGCAAGCAATTTTGACATCAGCAATCGGTGGTTTACTGGCATTGAGTCTGGCAGGCGCAGCTAACGCGGCTGACCAAAAGGTCGAAATGGAAAAATGCTATGGCGTCGCTAAAGCCGGCATGAACGACTGCGGCAGCAAAAAAGCAGGGCATTCTTGCGCAGGACAGGCGAGCAAAAACAGCGATACCAATGATTTCGTTGCATTGCCTAAAGGCACGTGCAACAAAATCGCTAATGGCACGCTCGGCAATACGGGCGACGCAATGATGATGAAGAAGGCGATGTAAATGATGCGGCCCGCAGGTAATCTTTTGCCATGCACCGCAGGCATAGGTTTGCGGGCACCTCATTACAAAGAAGTGCTGCAAACGCTCCCGCCGCTCGGCTGGGTAGAAGTACACAACGAGAATTTTTTTGGCGGGGGAGCTGCACTCCATACCCTGCTCCGCGTACGCGAACATTACCCGGTCAGCATGCATGGCGTCGGCATGGGTTTAGCGTCAACCACACCGCTTGATGAACCGCATTTAGCCGCACTAAAACGGTTGTGCGAGGTCGTGCAACCGGCTGCCGTTTCGGAACATTTATGCTGGAATTCAGTAAATAACGATGTCATCAACGATTTATTGCCATTCCCCTATACCCACGAAGCATTGGCGCATGTGGCGCGCCGCATCGAACAGGTACAGGAAAAATTAGGCCGGCCACTGCTGATCGAAAACCTTTCAAGCTATCTCTCCTTCAGCCACAGCGAAATGACCGAGGGCGAATTCCTCGCCGAACTTGTGCGCCATACCGGCTGCGGCATTTTATTCGACGTGGAAAATCTATACGTCAACACGCGCAATCTCGGCGTGGACGCGAAAGCCTTTATCGATGCCATCCCGCCCGATTCGGTAAAGGAATATCACCTGGCTGGATATTCCATGCAGAACGGCTGCCTGGTGGATACGCATAACTGTGCGGTTTATCCGGAGGTCTGGGAACTTTACGAATATGTATTGCAGCAGATCGGCCCGCGTCCGACCTTGATCGAATGGGATAGCGACATTCCAGCGTTGCCTGTTCTGCTCAATGAAGCCGCAAAGGCTCAGTCGCGGATGGATGCCTGTCATGAGTAATTTGAACGACGAACTCGGCTGTTTTGCCCGCGCCATCATTGATGGCGAATCGCCCTCACCCCGGATAAATACGGGCACATCGGCTTATTCTGCCGGCGTCGCGCTTGAGGTTTATCGCAACAATTATCGCGGCAATCTGCACGATGCACTGGCGGGCGCTTACCCTGTGATTGTGCAATTGGTCGGCGACGATTTCTTCCGCTACATGGCGCGCAACTATATCGAGCAGCATCCATCCGCCAGCGCGAATCTGCATCACTATGGTGCTCGACTGGCGGTGTTTCTGGCAGGTTTCGAGCCGATTCAGTCATTGCCCTATTTGCCCGATGTCGCTTCACTGGAATGGGCTTGCCATGTTGCGTATTTCGCGGCGGACGCGATGCCACTGCCACTCGCCAGTTTGGCCGAAATTCCACCCGAACACTATCCTGCCCTCATTTTCAATACGGACTGCCCGTTGATTCGTTCGCGTTATCCCGTCGCGGCGATATGGCAAGCGCATCAAACCGACGCAGCGTGCGATTTTCACATTGATCTGGATAAGGGCGGCGGTATTGCGCTGGTAAGTCGCAAGGGCGATGTCGTGCAAGTGAGTGCATTATCGGCAGCCGATGCCGACTGGCTCGAGCGCATGCAGACAGGAACAGCGCTAGGAGCTGCAACCGACGCCACCATGGTGTCTTATCCCGACTTCGACTTACAAGCCGCTCTGCTCAATCTGTTTGCACTCGGCGCATGGACGGAATTTACGATCGGGCATGAACATTGAAATCACTATTACACTTTATCCGGCTTTACTACCGCGCCGCGCACTGGCCGGAATATCTGGCACCCGTACTCGATCTGGGCATGCGCGTGTTTCTGGCGAATGTATTTTTCAAATCAGGTCTGAGCAAAATACAAAACTGGGACAGTACGCTGTATTTGTTCCGCGATGAGTATCGAGTCCCGCTGCTCAACCCGGAATGGGCAGCTTATCTCGCGACCGGCGCAGAGCTAGTCTTTCCCCTAATGCTGGTGGCGGGGCTATTTGGACGTATCGCCTCTGGCGGATTATTCATCCTGAATCTGGTCGCCGTGATTTCCTATTATGCCGAACTGAGCGAAGCCGGCATCAACCAGCACCTGTACTGGGGCATGCTGTTTTGCGTATTGCTCGTGAGCCACAGCAAATGGTCGATAGATCACTGGCTGGAAACACGAGCGACGACACTCAATTAAACTGCGTGATCAGAAGCCTTCAGATCGGATCGCCTTAGCTCAGTTGTTGCCCGTGCTCGCGCGTTGCGAAAAACTGCACTTTCGGCCAGCGCTCTTGAGCCAGCCGCAGATTCACACCGCTATCGGCGAGATAGGCGTAGTTGCCGTCCACATCTTTCGCAAGACGACTTTGATTCGCTTTGACGAACTCGGTCAAATGCGCCGCATCCGTACAGGTCACCCAGCGTGCCGTTTGTATGCCGGCGCGCTCGAACACAGCATCAACGCCATATTCCGCTTTCAGACGGTGCTCAACCACTTCAAACTGCAACTGACCGACCGCGCCAATCAGCGGATTGCTGGTGTCGATCAAAGGCTCAAATACCTGAACAGCCCCTTCCTCACCCAGTTGACGCAAGCCCTTTTGCAGCTGCTTGGCTTTCATCGGATCACGCAGGCGCGCACGACTGAACAGCTCCGGCGCAAAATAAGGAATCCCCTTGAAGGTTAACGCTTCGCCTTCGGTGAGCACATCACCAATCTGTAACTGGCCGTGGTTGTGCACCCCGATAATATCGCCCGCATACGCCTCATCCATGCGCGTGCGTTCATTCGCCATAAACGTCACCGCATTGGCAAGTTTCATGTCTTTACCTGTGCGACGATGCTTGACCTTCATCCCCGAACTGTAACGTCCTGAACACACGCGCATGAAAGCGATGCGATCGCGGTGATTCGGGTCCATGTTTGCCTGTATCTTGAACACGAAGCCTGTGAACGCAGGCTCAGTCGGCAGAACCAGCCTGACATCAGTCGCACGCGGCAAGGGTGACGGTGCCCAGTCAACCAGCGCGCGCAGAATTTCACGCACGCCGAAATTGTTCACACCGGAACCAAAAAACACCGGGGATTGCTGACCGAGCAAAAATTCTTCCAAGTCGAAAGACGCGCCCGCGCCCATCACCAACTCAGTCTCATCGCGCATCGTCTGCATCTCGGACGGGCACTGTTTCGCAAGCTGATCGATCTCGGCCCCTTGCAATATTTCGACGTCCTGACCCGCCTTGGCTTCACCCGGCAAAAAGCGCAACACCTGATCGTTCAGCAGGTGATATACGCCCTGAAAGCGCTTACCCATGCCGATAGGCCAGGTCACCGGCGCACATTTAATTTTAAGGACGGATTCGATCTCGTCCAGCACTTCCAGAGGCTCGCGCACTTCGCGATCCATCTTGTTGATGAAAGTGATGATAGGGGTATTGCGCAGACGGCAGACTTCCAGCAACTTGATAGTCTGCTCTTCCACACCCTTCGCCGCATCCACCACCATCACAGCCGCATCCACAGCCGTCAGTACCCGATAGGTATCTTCTGAGAAGTCCTGGTGACCCGGCGTATCGAGCAGGTTGATCACGCAATCATCAAAAGTAAACTGCATCACCGAACTGGCGACGGAAATCCCGCGCTGTTTTTCGATTTCCAGCCAATCGGATGTGGCATGGCGACCGCTTTTACGCGCCTTGACCGTACCCGCCATCTGAATCGCACCGCCAAACAGCAACAATTTCTCAGTCAGCGTCGTTTTACCCGCATCAGGGTGGGAGATGATCGCAAAGGTGCGGCGACGTTTTACTTCGCGCGCGATGCCATCAGCACCCACTGGCGCTTCGCTCGTACGGATTTCTTCAGATGTTTGAATCATTTATTTACACCAGAATGCAAAAAGGCTCGCCAGTATTCGGCAAGCCTTTCTTATTTAATTTGGTGGTGGAGTTACCACCTAATTCAAAAGGTGCTTTCATTATACCGAGGAAACCAGCGCGATTGGTAGGGTGTGCGGGGAAACAATAAATTACTCGGCACGGCTTCTATATCAATGGCGAATTGCAGCAGACGGCATTTCAGGTTCGATTGCGCGGTTGGGAATTGAACCGAGGGTTTGCATCCCTTCAGTGGGTGTGTCCAAATTAAGACTATCGCGCCTTATTTGCTTGCGCCAGAACCGAGGCTGCCAGCTCCTTTGTTTCGTCAGCGTATCGCTTGCTGGTTAGCACTCTGGAAGCCAAATCCTCCATCTGTGCTCCAGTCTGCTTGCCGCTATTGCGTTGCGCGAGCGCAGAGGCCGCAAGACTCCTCGCGACCTGAGATGACTGATTGTTTTGTAAGGTTTCAGCTGCCAGTGTGGCAATACGCGAGGAAGTCTGCTTGGTATTTTTCGGCATATCGATCTCCTAAGGTAGGATCAGGTTTTAGGCGGGGCTCGGAATTGCAGCACCGTACTATTTTGCGTTGCTCGCTCTTCAGTGCTTGTTGAAATGGTGCGCAACCGAGCTAATTGCACAACATTGTCCTTACCCTGCAAATACCCTATTGGCAGACCAGTCAGCATTTCCACATCATATGCAGACAACCCAAGATGCCGAGGAATCGCATCAATTGGCATCACATTTTCATTAACCAAAAGGTCAATAGTTCTCCGGAGCAGCCGTGGCTGTTCAGGGGCGCGATCTTCATCTCCTGGTTCTGATCTGGCTCCCCAGCGAGCAGAGCGCCGTTTGAAGAGGGTCTGCTTGCTATCCTCATCTATAATTTCCAAGGCATGAAGCCTCATTATGATTGCCGCCGCCGATACGCCCCAGCGCCGCTTAAGCAACAATAGGTCGTCTAGGGTTACTGGCGTTCTCACATCAGATGCGAATATTTCAGCTGGCAATAGGAATGCGCCCGCGAAGCGATGGGCTTGTTGCTCCAACAGCTTATGTCGATCACGTTCCGTGGGGCGCTTTATATGGCGATGCAGGATTAAATGGCCAAGTTCATGAGCCAAGTCAAATCGACTGCGATATCCATTGTCTTTGTCGGCAGATAGCAAAATTAACGGGCGATCCAGCACCTCACTCCAGGCCGACAATCCTTCAATTTGCGCAATGCCTGTTTCCTCGCGAATCAAAACAATCCCCGCCCCCTCAACTGCGAGAGCGAGATCCTGTACGGCTACGCGACCAAGTCGCCACAAATCGCGGCATTCGCATGCGGCAATCTCAATTTCTTCGGGCGTAATTTCTTCTGGATCAGTGAATTTTCGAGTTGGGATGTTTAATGTTGGATAGTCCACAAACTCTGAAAGCGCCATGGCAATGTCTTGTGCCCATTCCATTCGAGCCTCTAGCATTCCACGGGCAGCAACATGTGCCGATGCGTTGCTGCGAAATAATGGTGGGGACACTTTGGTCGCGGGTAGTCTGGTAAACCATTCGGGAGCGACGTTGACTACGCTGGCCAGTCGTTCCAGAGCATCCCGTTCTGGAGCTTGTGTTCCAGCTCTCCACTTGCTCACAGTCGCTGGCGACACTCCCACCATCGATGCCAATTGAGCTTGACTCAAACGACGCGCAGCCAGAATCTGGCTAAGACGCTCGTTCTGAAATCCTTGGATGCCACCGCGACTCATTGTGTAGTTCCGTCTTTGTCTTGTTTGCCGATGCTCTTCTTCAATTTTGGAATTGCGAGGTCGTCTTGGGTTGCAGCCTGTTGATCGTAACGCTTTAAAAAGACACTAACATCTTCTCTAAACAACCATCCGCGCATATGGCTGTCGGGAACTGCAATTTGGATTGACACAGGTGCTTCAGGCTGAATGTGTAATGACCCGGAGAAACATGCCACAAAGAAAGCGACTGCGTTTGAGGCAGGCTGATATTCACTGAATAGTTCCGGCTGTACCAATGGCTCAATCGCCTTGTTCGCGGTGGACATTTGTTTGCGAATATTGCTTCGACGTCCATTAATCCAGAAACCAGCAGGAATATTGAAACGTGATAGCGTGAATATACCTGCTCGCCCTGTTACGATTCCATTACCTCGAATCGCTGAAGGTGATGCATTGCCAAACTCCATTGCCCGGTGAAACGACTCGTTCATGTGAAAGTGTCGCAACTGACCAACAGCGTGAGGAAGGTGCCCATCATTCATCCCATGAGCGGCAGCATATGCGCGCTGCGCTCCAACAGTTAAAGCATCCTCGACTCCCATCACAACCTCTCGGGGGATGTTGCGCAACAGTAAATCGGGGATCGAATCTTTTAATGGCTCACTCATTGGTAACTCCGGTGTCGGGTTTCGCTTAGGCGGATTATATATCTTAATTATTTCGTATAACAAGTGTTAATTGAAATTACCAGCAAGAATAGAGCCGTTTCGTGAATTGAACCTTTGCTTCATGCGTTGAAAGTCGATTTGCTTCAACGGTTCGATTATCATTCCTGCTCTTGACGTTGTCCGAAGTATGTATATACTTATCGGACAAGGAGTATGCCGTGCTCAATCAATCCATCGCTATTAAATCGCAGGTGATGCAACGCATCAGCCAAGCCCCGATATCCAAAGTTTGGACACCGGCGGATTTCCTCGACCTGGGAGGGCGCGATGCGGTGGACAAGACCCTGCAGCGCATGGTGGCCAGTAATGATTTGCGTCGCATTGATCGGGGTCTGTATGACCAGCTCAGGGTGAACACGCTCACTGGTCAGCCCGCATCCACTGATTACCGTAGCGTGATTGATGCAGTCGGTCGCCGTGATCAAGTGCGGGTGCTGATTGACGGAATGACGGCGGCCAACGATCTTGGATTAACCAATGCCGTGCCGGGGCAAGTCATTGTGCATACCGATGGACGGCTACGCCCGATTCAGTTGGGCAAGCTAATTCTTCAGTTTAAACTGACAGCGCCGAGCAAGCTCTACTGGGCAGGACATCCAGCGATGAGGGTGGTGCAGGCACTTTACTGGCTGCGCGATGGCTTGAGAGATAACACCCAAATCGATCAGGATGCGATTCAAGCCAAGCTCACACGACTGTTACACGACCCAAACCAAGGAGTCGCGATTCGTGATGATCTGCAATCTGGTTTGCACACCGTACCGTCGTGGATGCAACGGTGGATTCGAGATCTGCTTGCCCGATCGGAACCCGTCACTACTGAGGCTAAACTATGAATGCCGAATTTCTCCGCGTTATCGCTGCCAGCCCCGAGGATCGTCGCGGCCTGTTCTTGGCGACAGCTAATCGGCTCGGCACACCGCTCCAAAATGTGGAAAAAGATTTTTGGGTGTCGTGGGTTCTCGATCTGCTGTTTAACGGTCGCGATGCAAGTGAGCCGCGCTTGCTATTCAAGGGAGGTACATCGCTGTCCAAGGCATACGGGCTGATCTCCCGGTTTTCTGAAGACATCGATATCACCGTGTTCCGCGAGGACATTGGTCAGGATATTGAAGTGGGTGATTTGGAGGGGCTCTCTGGTAAACAGCAGCGCCTTCGCTTGGAGGCAATTAAGCAAGCCTGCCAAGCTTACATCCAAGGCGCACTTAAGGAACGTCTGAATCGGCAAATTAAAGCGGCATTTCACGATGCGGGTGTCTCAATCACAGAAGACCCCGTAGTGCAGGACCCTGACGATCCGGATCAACAGACGCTGCTGGTGCGGTATCCATCAGTGAGCACCAATCCAGACGAGTACGTGAAGCCAACGGTTAAGATCGAAGCTGGCGCAAAATCCGCTCTTGACCCGCATCGGCCCGCTTCCATTCAGCCCTATGTGGCTGACGACATGCCGACGACCAATCTCATTGTGTCGGACGTGGTCACAATTGATGCCGAGCGCACGTTCTGGGATAAGGTCGTGATCCTACATGGTCTGCGTCGTTGGCATGACAACCGAGGTGCGTTGCGCCAGCAAGGGCATCGCGTTTCACGGCACTACTACGACATCTACAAACTTAGCCGATCTCCCATGGGGCAGCGGGCAGTAAAGGATCGCGCCCTTGCGCTTGACTGCGCGCGCCACGCACTCATGTTTTTCAACAGTACGGACTTGGATTTGATACATGCCAAGCCTGGGTCATTTGCGATCACTCCGACGCCCGAGATGGAGGATGCACTCAAGCGTGATTACCAAGCGATGTCAGGAATGATTTTTGGTGAGGTGCCTGACTTTGCCGAGGTTCTTGAGGCAACACGACAACTTGAGCAGGTGATTAACCAAGTGATCTAATAGCTCTCGATTGCGGTAAATACGGAGTACCTCACTGCAGTTTGCCAATCAATGGCTTGGTGCCCCGTTCCACATGCCCAATACACGTTTTTGTGTATGGAGCATGTCATGGAGTACAAGCAATGCGTAGCGTGTGGCCGGCCATTCAAGCCTCGACCTCAAGTCCCTCAGCAATCCTATTGCTCAGCGCCCAGTTGCCAGCGCGAGCGTAAACGTCAGTGGCAGCGCCTCAAGCTGCAGACCGACCCCGACTACCAAGACAACCAAGCGCGTGCTCAGCAGGCTTGGAGTCAGCGCAATCCAAACTACAGTCGCCAATACCGAGATTCCCACCCAGAGTATGTCAAACGCAATCGTGATCAGCAACGTGAGCGCGTCGCACAGCCCCACAATCCAGCCGTTGCAAAGATGGACGCGTCAGCGCCACCACAAGCCTTTCCGTCCGGGATTTATCGCGTCCGACCGGTCGTTGTTTCCGGCGTTGCAAAGATGGACGCGTGGATCGTCGAGATCACTAGGCTTTCCGACACTTGTCCTTGTGCTGAGGCTAATTGCAAAGAGATGACTTGATAGGTGCGGCGGCGCACTGCTGCTACCTTATCGCTCCTATTCTGCTCTCAACACTCAATCATCTCCGCGACGTGAAGGTGAAATCCCGAGAGCCAATTATGCAAATGAACCTGGGCAATCGAAACTTATGCAACAAAATGAACCAAG
>SESH01032138.1_pt1 | contig 19988 bp, 13 predicted proteins | sample 3171561 | NCBI WGS metagenome assembly SESH01 (sample SAMN10866947, study PRJNA518727) | freshwater metagenome | biome: subpolar coniferous forest; feature: holomictic lake; material: water; isolation source: holomictic Lake 442 2011 16.5 m and 2014 13 m | place: Canada: near Kenora, Ontario
TTACTATTTAATGTTACTCAGATGGTTATAATTGGACATAGTCAGGGTGGATTGCTGACAAATTTGATGGCTGTTGACTCGGGGGATAGGTTCTGGCGAGTTATTAGCGATCAGTCATTTGAGTCACTTGATGTCGATCCATTGATAATAGCGAATATGAGCAAGGCTTTGTTCTTTAAACCATTACCTTTTGTGAAACGTGTAATTTATATTTCTACTCCACATCGGGGCAGTTTTCTTACTAAGGACTGGGTGCGTAATTTAAGTAGGCGCTTAATGACATTACCCATTGATTTAGTTAAGGGTGGTGCTGCAAAGTTTGAGCAATTGTCAGGACAGGTGAAATTGCCCAACGGTTTAAGTGATAAGTTACCAACCAGTATTGATGGTATGACGCCTGGAAATCCAATGATGAAGGCGCTGGTTGAAAGTCCTTTGGCTCCCGGCGTAATAGATAATTCCATCATTGCAGTTTTGCCTAGTGAAGATATTAAGACAGGTAATGATGGTGTGGTTGAATACAGTAGCGCACACATTGATAATGTCGAGTCAGAATATATTGTCAGGTCAGGGCATTCTGTTCAAGGACATCCTTTGGCAATTGAAGAAGTTAGGCGCATTTTGCTTAAGCATCTGAATCAAAAATGATTGATGAGGGTCTTAAAATTTACGCTAGAACTTAAATGTCTCCATGGTATAGTTACCTTCATAATATTTATCGGCTGTACTTTATTCTTTTTGCCGACTAGGATAGTCTGATAATTATCTTTAGATTTTATTTTTTCAATGCGTTATTAGTTTTATTAAGGATTTTTTATGTTAGAAAATAATCAACAGGCCCCTTCTTTTAGTTCGCCTAATCAACTTAATGAGATAGTTAGTTCGTCTGATTTTTTGGGTAAAAAGAATATAGTTTTATATTTTTATCCTAAAGATGACACGCCTGGCTGCACTATAGAGGCCAATGATTTTACTCGACTTGCTGAAAAGTTTGGAGAAAATGATACGGTTGTTATTGGAGTAAGTAAGGATTCTTGTGAAAGTCATGTTGATTTCATAAACAAATTTGGCTTAAAAGTAGAGTTATTGGCTGATACAACTGGCGAACTTTGTGAAAGCTACGGTGTGTGGAGAGAAAGAGAAAAGAATGGCGTTAAAAGTATGGCTATTCTTCGTTCTACTTTCATAATTAACAAACAAGGTGCACTTGTTGATGTGGCTTATGGTGTAACACCTGATGGCCATGCTGAAGAGGTGCTGGAAAAAGTAAAAAGCCTTTAAGATTATATGGATAAAGGTACTGATATGATTCCAGAACAAACATTAAATCTAACGGGTAAGGTTGCCTTGGTTAGCGGAGCGGGAGTGGGTATTGGACGTGCTGTAGCCTTTGCATTAGGGCAAGCAGGTGCTTTTATTGGTATACACTATCATTCCAGTAAAGAAGGGGCTGAACAACTCCGGGATGAATTAGATTTCCATAATATTAAGTCTATATTATTGCCTGCCGATCTTACTAACGAGGATGAAGCCAACGCTGTTGTAGATAAGTTGGTGTCCAATGCAGGTCGTCTTGATATTTTGGTAAATAATGGAGGGGGTCTGGTTAAGCGCGCCAAAATTGAGGATTGTACTCTGGTGAATTGGAATAAATCACTCGATCTTAATTTGACGAGTGCTTTTTTGTTAACCAAACGAGCGATTCCTCATTTGCGGGCAACAGGAAGTGGCCGAATTATTAATATCTTGTCTCTTTCAGTACAAACGGGTGGTGCTAATGGCGGTGGTTCTTATGCTGCTGCAAAAGGTGGCCTCATGGTCTTTACACATACCTTAGCTAAAGAATTGGCACCTCAAGTACGCACTAATTCAGTGATGCCAGGAACAGTCGAAACCCAACACCACGAAATTCATTCGACAGAAGAGATGATGGAAAATTATCGTAAACAGACCCCTCTAGGACGAAATACGTTTGCTGAAGAAGTCGCAAGTTCTGTGCTTTTTCTTGCCAGTGATATGTCATCGCATATTAATGGCGCTTTAATTGATATTAGCGGTGGGCGTTTTTTACGCTAAACATATCTATATTGTCACATCTTTATATTTTGGTTCAACAATTTTTAAAACAGGAATAGATATGCCCTTAAAAAATGCTCTAAAATTAACAACAACCGGCTTGTTATGTTTATTAGTAGTAAGTTGTGCTAAAAATAATGTTAAGAAAACCTACGAGGATGTCGCCTCTGGTTTACCTAAGCCTAATACGGTATTAATTTATAATTTTCCAGTTAGTTTGCAAGCCGTTCAGCAAAGTTCAAGTCCTATTTCCAGATTGAAAAGAACCATTGAAAGCGAGAGTGATACGACAGGAAAAACACAGCTGGGCAAAGAAGTCACAGATGCTCTTGCAACAGAACTTATGAAGAAAATAGCTGCTTTGGGGTTAAATCCTAAGCGTGCCGATGAAAGCTTGTCAGTAGTTCCAGGAACAATCGCGATTACAGGTCAGATTACTAATATCGATGAAGGTAATAGTATTCGTAGAAATGTGATAGGCTTTGGTGCTGGACAATCTTCATTGGATGCTACCGTAAGTGTATTAGCGCCTTCATCCTCAGGAAATAAAGAGTTAATCGGTTTTGACGCTCATGCTGATAGTGGTGAAAAACCTGGTGCTGTAGTCTTAGGGCCCGTTGGAGCGGTCGCTGGTGCGGGAACTGCTGCGACAGTAGGTGTTAATGTGGCAAAGGGTGCAGCTAGCATTTATAAATCAGCTTCCGCTCATCAGGCAGAGGATATGGCTGATAAAATTACAACTGAACTTGCTAAATACTTCTCTAAGCAGGGCTGGATTAGTCCTGATTTGGCAAAATAGACCCTTTATTACAGTTGCATTTTAGAGGTCTTTTTAATCGGGATCATTAAAAATGAACCATCACCGATGATTTTTTGGTGCGGGTTCATTTTTTGTAATTAATTAGCCTTAGTCCTCGAACAATAACGTGGAGGAGATGGTCTTTCTACTGCTGTTTATCCTGCAGGTACCTTAAAAAGGATAGCTTGTTAAGCAAGCTTAAAGCTCGTTCGTTTTGTTAGGATGAATTTCAACAAAAACAGTTCGTGGGCCATTCATTTTTCTGATGATGATATTAAATTGATTAAATTCTATTTTTTGTCCTTCTACAGGAATATCCTGAAGCTTAGACATAATTAGACCCCCGATGGATACTTCATCTTCAAGTTCGAGTTCTTCGTTTTCAATATCGATACCTAAGATGCGCTCAAGAGAGAAGATAGGCAGGCTGCCTTTAACAATTAGGGAGCCATCATCAAGTCTATTCCAGTCATTATTATTTTGACGAAACTCGTCGCGAATCTCGCCGACCATTGCGCTTAATAAATTATCTAAAGTAATGAAGCCTTGTCCTTTTTGTCCTTTCTGTCCAATGATTGCAAAATGAGCGGCTCCCATACGAAAGTAACGAAATAATTCCAGCGCAGGTGTGTCCGGAGAGAAGTATTGAATAGGTCGCAAGTATTGATGAAAGTCTGTAATTTGTTTGCCTTCTTGCTGGGCAAAAAACAGATCCTTCAAATGAATGACTCCCAGTATATCAATACCATTTGTGTCGAAATAGGGATATCGGCTGAAGCGTTTTTCATAAACGGTTTTAAGATTTACCTGCAAAGATTTGCTGCAGTGTAACGCAACCATCTCATGGATGGGGCGCATTAGATCAGATACTTCCAGTGTGCTAAAGTCTAGTGTTTTGGCCAGAATATTCCATTCATCACGGGTAAATCGATCGTCTTGGCCGTTACCGCGTAAAATAAGTTTAAGTTCGTCAGCCGAATAGTTAGCATCTTGTCCATGAACATTACCTAAACCAAAAAGCCGCAGTATTAAGTTGGCACTTGAGTTAAGTAACCAGATGGCTGGATACATTAACCAATAAAAGCCATAAATTGGTCCTGCGCACCATAAACCAATTCTTTCAGGATTTCGAATAGCCATTGATTTAGGTGCTAGTTCACCCACCACAATATGTAAAAAAGAGATAATTGAAAAAGCGCAAGTAAATGACATGCCGTGAATCAGTTCTGGTTCCGTAACACCCAGCCTAAAGAAAACAGGCTTCAAAATATCAGCAAATGCTGGTTCGCCAACCCAGCCCAGACCCAATGAAGCAAGTGTAATGCCCAGTTGGCAAGCGGATAAATAGGCATCCAGTTTTGAGTGTACTTTTGCAAGGATAACTCCACGCCAACCTTTTGTCTTTGCAATATGTCTTATGCGTGTCTGGCGTAACTTAACAAGGCCAAACTCTGCGGCCACAAAAAAACCATTGAGCGCAACCAATAGCAAAGCGACAATGATCAGAAAGAGATTATTCATATTTTAAGTGTATATTTAGTAACAATTTAGTTGGATGCATATTTTTTCAAGCGAATCGTCGGCGTAATAATTTTCTCAGCTCTTCAAGAATAAGAATAGACATGCCAACAGTGCCGGTAATTAACCAATCTATAGGTGTCAAAGCAGTTGTTTTAAAAAGGGCTTGCGCAGGTGTCCAGTAAATAACCAGTATTTGCAAGGTGATTACCGTGCCAATAGCTAACCACAGCATTCTGTTGGCGAAAAAGTAGCTGTTAAAAGTACTGTGTTTTTCAGAGCGGGCATTAAAAACATTAAACACCTGAAACAATACAAAGCTTGTAAAAGCCATAGTGGTGGCATGTAGGGTTGAGCCGGATTGTAAGCCATAAAATAAAACACCCAAAGTACCGATTGCCATTGTTAACCCAAAGCTAAATAGATTTCCAAGTCTGCTGAATGAAAGTATACGGTCTTCGGGATCGCGAGGCGCTTCCTCCATACAATTAATTCGCGTTGGATCTACACCCAGTGACATGGCAGGTGGGCCATCCATAATGATATTAATCCATAGTAATTGAATGGCAGTAAAAGGGATAGGCATACCCATTAGCGGGGCAAAAGCCACAGCTAGAATAGCACCGATGTTGGTTGAAAGTTGAAAGCGGACAAATTTAACCATATTTTCGTAAATGCCACGACCTTCTTTAATAGCTTTGACTATTGTAGCGAAATTATCATCCGTAAGTATCATTGTTGCAGCTTCCTTTGCGACATCAGTGCCAGTGATGCCCATTGCAATACCAATGTCAGCAATTTTTAGGGCTGGCGCATCATTAACCCCATCACCGGTCATGGCAACAATGTGTCCATCGGCTTTTAATGCTTGGATTATTCTTACTTTTTGTTCAGGAGCGGTGCGTGCGAATATGCCTATGGCGTTAATGCAGGTAGTCAGTGAGTCATCATCAAGACCTGCCAATTCTTCACCGTCAATGACCTCACCAGTCAAGCCGAGCTCCTTTGCTATTGCAATTGCTGTCACTTTTTGGTCGCCGGTAATCATTTTGACGGCAATGCCTGCTTGTTGGCAAAGCTTGATTGCTTCGCGTACTTCAGTTCTTGGAGGGTCCATTAGCCCTACCAAGGCAATAAAAGTAAGTCCTTTGATATATTTAAATAGATCACCATCAAGTTCAATTATGTTGGCGGGCACTGAAGTTACAGCAATTCCCAGAACACGTAAACCAGTGCTGGCCATTATGTCGTTTTGTATTAAGAACGGTTTTTCATCAAAAAGCAGCTGATTTTGATTTTTATCAATAGGTGACTGGCTCAATTTTAGTAATACTTCAGGGGCACCTTTAATAAATATTTTTATGTTATCGCCTTGTCGATGAAAGGTAGCCATAAATTTATGTTTAGCATCAAAAGGAATTTCAGCAACTCGAGGCAATTGACTATTTGCTTGTACTTGGGTGATGCCACCCTTGCTGGCAAGCACCAATAGCGCACATTCCATAGGGTCACCCAGCACTTGATTGTTTTGTAAATGACTGTTATTACAAAGCACCAATGCTAACATTAGGTCAGATAGATTATTGGGTGAGTTACCTGTTACAATTTCTCCGGCAAGGTTATAGCCTTCTCCACTGACAGTATAATTTTGATTGTTGTAATAAATCGACCTTGCTGTCATTTGGTTAACAGTCAGTGTGCCTGTTTTGTCTGTGCAGATAACAGTGGTACATCCCAGTGTTTCTACCGCAGCCAAACGTTTAATAATAGCTTGTTGGCGAGCCATGCGGTGCATGCCAAGTGCCAACGTAACCGTAACCACAGCTGGTAAGCCTTCGGGTATAGCGGCCACGGCCAGGGCAATAGCTGTAAAAACGGTCTGTATTAAAGGTTCTCCCCGCCACAAGGCCGCGACAAATAAGATAATAATCACTCCTAAAGTGCAAGTTACCATGCGTTTCCCCAAACTGTCGAGTTGGACTTTCAATGGCGTGGTTCCATCTTCGGTTTGTGTCAATAGATAGGCGAGTTTGCCGATTTCTGTTTCCATGCCGGTGGAGGTGATTATCATTTCTGATCGTCCCCGGGTAACGGTATTATTCATGTAAAGCATATTGCTGCGTTCGGCAAGAGTGATTAAGTTATTCTCAATTGTATCAGTATGTTTTGTAACAGGAATTGACTCACCGGTTAGAGATGATTCATCAACTTCGAGTGTATGAGCCATGATGACACGGCCATCGGCAGGTATTTTACAACCCGCCTCAAGAATGACAATGTCACCAGGTACCAGTTGGTCGGCAGATACTTCAAGAGTAATTCCATCCCGGCGAACTTTGGATTGGAATGAGAGCATCTTTTTTAAAGCTAACAGCGATTTTTCTGCTTTAAACTCTTGATAGAATCCTAATAGGGCATTTATGATGACTACTGCCAGAATCACTATGCCATCTGTTAGATCACCAATAGTAGTCGCTAAAATTGCTGCTGCAATTAGAGCTAATATAAGAAAGCTTTTGAACTGAGATAGCAGTAAACTCCAAGCAGAGCGAGGTTTTTTTTCGATAAGTCGGTTTGGTCCATAACGAATTAACCGCTCTGCGGCTACTATTTGAGTTAATCCGACAGCGTGATTAGAAGTCAAGTATTTAATAACTTCATTGATTGATAATGCATGCCAGATTTGCTGCTTGCAAAGATCTGGAGAGTGCTCCTCTTGCTGAAGCTTTAACCAAGCCTGCCAAACAGATAGCAGGACAGCCAGAATGACAGGGCCTAAAAAAAGACCCACTGCACCGAATGTCTTAAGCCCACCCAGTACACCAAATAACACCACCAGAAAAGGCACTCGACTAGCCCCGCTGATTACCAGTGGACGAATAACATTATCTACCGTGCTGACAACCAGAAACCCCCAAAGTAAAAGACTCAATCCGGTCCAAAGCTGATCCATCAGAACCAGTGTTATACCCATGGGAAGCCATACTAGTGTAGCGCCCATTGGAATCAAGGCCAACAATGCGGTAAGTGCGCCAAAAAGTACAGGCGCTTTTACGTCGGCAACTGTGTAACCAATTCCCGCCAGCAAACCTTGTCCGAGTGCGGCAAGAACCAATCCGTAGACTACAGCTCGGGTGGTACTGCCTGCGGCACGTAAGTATACATGCTGATATTTACCAAGATATTGAACCAGTCCTTGTTGCAATTGTTTTATTATTTCCTTACCGTCACGAAAACAGAAAAACACAGTGACTAAAATAACGCCAAGTTTAATAGCGTTTTGACCCACACCACTAATGAATTTTGCCAGTCCGCCTAACCATTGCTTTGTCCAATCTGCAACTTGAATTATTAATTCAGAACGGTCACTGGCTAGTCGATCTAACCATTCTTGTGAATATAGACCTAACCAAGGGATTTTAGCTATGAAATCGGGTAATTGAGGAGATTCTTGAATAAAGTTAATCGCCAGGCTTTGATAAGCCAATTTGATTTCATCCTGCAACATTGCAACCAGCCAAAAGACGGTCAAAGAAATTACTGTTGCGATAATTATCGTCATAATGGCTGCGCTAAGAGCCGCTTTGTTTTTGAGCTGAAATCTTAGCCAGTGATAGGGTGGCCACATGACATAGGCTATAATAACAGCCCAAATGAGTGATATTAAAAGCTCATTGAGTACCATAAAGCTAAGTATCAACAGGCCCGTTAAAAGAATGCCGGGAATCAATTGCCGCAGAGGTCTATTGTTCATTAAATCAGTCACACCGTTAGCCTAAAAAGGATATCACAAGCAATTGTTTGGATTGGCTTGATGTTTATGGATCATTGATTCTATGCACTTTAATGACTTAACAAGATTAATTTTACATAAATCAATGTGTATTTGAGATTATAATGTTCTAATTTTTCGGTTTTTAGAGTTGATCAACAACTTGAGTATTGATTATGGAATTTTTAACGATAGAAAAGTGGCGTTGCGATAACAAGGGAAAAGGATCCTTATGATCAATCATCAATATAAATCGGGAAGTCTACCAAGTTTTTTGAAAAAAAAATCCTCCCTGACTTGCAATTATTGCGGGCTAATATTCTTTATGACCTTGCTTGCAGGTTGTTCAGAGCCGAGTATTCAAAAGTTTGAAGGTTCTACTCAGGGTACGACTTTTCATATCAGTTATTGGTCTTACTCCCCGTTAAGCGATAAAGCTATTGAAGCCACTATTGAAAGTCAACTTGAAATAATTGATAAGACACTTTCTAATTATAGACCGGATTCAGTCATTGAGTTATTTAATAGCAATGAAAATACGCAAAGCCAAGAAGTCGGTAACGAAATTGTATCATTAGTGCGCATTGCACAAATTGTTTTTCAGGATAGTCAGGGTTGCTTTGATTTAACAACTAAACCTTTGTTTGATTTATGGGGTTTTCGGGGCGATACACCGGCTATTCCCGATGAAGCGGACGTCCTTAAAACGTTGTCTAAAATAGGTATGGAAAAATTGGAAGTGGTTGATGAGACTCACTTGCGTAAAAAACAGGCCGATTTAAAAGTTGATTTGTCCTCCATTGCACAAGGTTATAGCGTCGGTAAAATCAGCCGAGTTTTAGAGCAAAATGGCATTAACGATTATTTGGTTGAAATCGGTGGTGAATTGCAAACCCGAGGGCACAAACCGGACTCTAAACCTTGGCGTATTGCACTGGAAAGGCCGTTGCCGGGTGAGCAGCGTATGCAAAAAAGAATTACCATGCCCAAAGAATCACCGATGGCGGTGATGACCTCAGGTACTTACAATCATTATTTTGATTACCAAGGCCAGCGCTATAGTCATATTCTTGACGCCCGCACAGGACGTCCGATTACTCATGATCTGGTTTCCGTTACTGTTATACATGAAGACCCTACTATTGCTGATGCCTGGGATACAGCCCTGCTTTGTATCGGTCAAAAAGACGGGTTGCAAGCTGCCAACGCGGCAAAAATTCCTGCATTGTTTATTCAGCAGCAGGGCACCCAACTTATCGAATCCCGAAGTGAAGCGCTAAACACTTTGGATAGAATCACCCTTGAATAACTGGATCAAAATAATGTCGTTTAAAACACTAAGTCGCAGTCTCTTTTCTAGCTGGGGAAATTGGACTCTCAACAATCCAGTGATGGTTTTGTTAATCGTTAGTTTGCTCACTTATTTTGCCTGGCAATATACTATCACCCATTTGAGTATTGATACTGACACGACTGATATGGTTGCGCCCAATGCGCCTTTTCAGAAAAACCTGCGTAATTATGAAAAGGCATTTTCGCAAGATTTACACACCATTTTGTTAGTTGTTGAGTCCAATACGCCCGAATTAACCAAAGCCGCAACTAAGCGCTTGGGGCGCTTATTAAGTGCTGACAAAGTCAATTTCCAAACGGTTTATATTCCTAGTGAAAACGAATTTTTTCATCAAAATGGATTGCTTTATCTGGGTAGCGATGAATTGCAAAGCTTATCAAACAATTTGTCTCAAGCTCAGTCTTTCATAGGCCGAATTTCTCAAGAACCTAATCTAAGCGGTTTTTTTTCAATATTTGATGATGCCTTAAATACATCAAATAAAGATCAGGCTGTACCTGTTGACCTTCCGGCTTTGATTGATAAAGTTTCACTTTCTATACACAAGAGTATGAATGGTGAAAATAACTTATTGTCATGGGAAGGGTTAATTGCTGAAAAAAAGTTAAGTGGCAATAGTGTCGATAAAGGTTTTATTAGTGTATCGCCCAAGTTTGATTACACACAAATTCGCCCGGCTGAAAATGCAATTAATGCTATACACAAAGCCATTGCTGAAGTTCAGCAACCCGATGTGCCTAAAGTTAAAGTTTGGATTACAGGTGAAGTGGGTTTGGAAGATGATGAATTAGTGGGAATGAGTAGCGGTACATTTAATGCTAGTATTTTCTCAATAGTGTTGGTTTTATTTATCTTGTTGATAGCTTACCGATCTATTTTACTTACCCTCGCAACATTAATTTCACTGGCTTTAGGAATGGTTTTTTGCGGCGCTTTTGCTGCAGTCTCTGTGAAAGAGCTCAACTTGATTTCTGTTGCTTTTGCGGTATCCAATATTGGCTTGGGTGTTGAATATGCAATACATTTTTGTTTGCGTTACCAAGACAATTTGCGCCACCATGTCCATAAATCCAGAGCATTACACAGCACGTTAATCTCAACCAGTCCTTCTTTAATATTGTGTGCAGGTACTACAGCTATTGGTCTTTATGCCTTTGTCCCTACTGATTACAAAGGCGTTTCAGAATTGGGCTTGTTGGCGGGTACCAGTTTGTTTATCTGTCTTTTAGTCACCTTAACGGTTTTACCAGCATTGATACGATTTATTCCGGTACCGGAAAAAAATGAGCCACAATCTACGCATCCTTTATTGTCAACCTTGGCAGAAAAAATGGCGACATATACGCTTCATTTCGCCAAACCAATTTCATTATTAACCATCCTGATTGCTGTGATTTCTGTTGTGTTGATTTTTAAGGTAAAAATTGATTTTAATCCGATAAATCTTCGTGATCCCAACACTGAATCGGTCATTGCCTTTAAAAACTTGAATAAAGATCCAGACACCACTCCGATGACTTTAACGGTATTGGCTACTGGCGAGCAACAAGCCAAGACTATGCAACAAAAGCTTTCGGTATTGACTTCGGTAGATAAAACAGTGAGCCTTTTTGACTTTGAGCCCACTGGACAAGAAGAAAAGTTAGCGATTATTGAAGAAATGGCCTTGTTACTAGGCTCACAAACACAGTATTTCCCTGCGCTAAAGGTCGACAACGATCCTATTCCCAGCATTAAACGGCTAATAAAAACTATAAATACGATTTTACCTGCTAAAACAGATGCTCACGATATTTCTGCATTAAAAGGCTTTAGAGAAGAGTTGCAGGATATATTGATAGAGCTTGATACTCGGCAACAACCCAGTCGTCGAATGTTTATTGAGAAAATACAAACAGCCTTGCTGGGCACTTTGCCGAGCACTATGAACGAACTTTTAGTCAGTTTAAACGCAGGTGAATTCTCTTTGAACGATTTGCCGACTGATTTCAAGGGTCGATGGCTTAGTAAGGATGGAAGTTACCGTATCCAGATATTTCCTAAAAAAGACTTAAACGATTTGACTAATTTGGAGCAGTTTATCTCTGATGTTCAATCTGTTGCACCAGAAACAACAGACTTGCCAATTATTTATTGGGAGTCAATGAAGGAAGTGGTGCATTCTTTTCAAAAGGCAATTACTATCGCCTTAATAATTATTGCGTTACTTTTATACGGCATACGTCGAAATATTACCGATACATTATTGGTAATGACACCATTGATTCTTGCCGGATTATTTACAATGGCTAGTACTGTATTGACTAATACACCCATTAATTATGCCAACATTATCGCCTTGCCCTTACTATTGGGATTGGGTGTTGATAATGGAATACACATGGTAGAAAAATTGCATCACTCACTCTCTGAAAACCAAAACATATACCAATCAAGTACTGCTAGAGCTATGTTTTACGGAGCCTTAACTACCGCTTCCAGTTTTGGTGGTTTGGCTTTTTCATCTCATCAGGGTATTGCGAGTATGGGCTTGATTATTACCATGGGTATTTTCTGGATTATGGTTTGCACCTTCATCGTTCTTCCGGCCATTAGTAAAATTGTTTTAAAAGGAAAAGTAAAATCGTAGGATAATCAGTGTTAATTTTGCCTGGTGTTTTAAGCGTCAACTTAAGTTGACGTATTTAAGGTAGGATGAGGCTTTCCCTGTAAATATGAGGCATTTGGATCGATAACAAAACGGCTATTCATTGTAGTGCGCCCCAGTAGCATTCTGAATAGCATGCTATCTCTATTAGTCAGCGTCATTTCTGCTGTAATAACGGATTGACCCAAAATTATCTGAGTTTCTATTACATAGCGGCGTTGTTTGTGGCCGCCAGAATCTGACACCAGACGTCGATCTTTAATAGGTGTATGGCATTCAATAATAAGATCTGTATCTGATTGTAGCGGATGAATAGCGAACATGACCCAGCGCTGTCCGCCTTTTCTATAGGGATCAATTGCAAAGGCATGCAAAGCCGACGAGCGCGCGCCAGTGTCAACTTTAGCTTTAATCTGGGCGATGTTAAGTTCAGGTAATCCTACCCATTCGCGCCAGCCTAGTATTGGTAAAGAAGATGATGTGTTTGTCATTTCCAAAAAGCTTTAAGTTATCAGTCAACTATCATGTTGGTTTGATCGGGTCTGAGAGCGTAGTGCTTAGAGTGCTGTCACGCTTGTGGTTGCGGCGTAAGTGATTGTTGCCACGTTTTTTATTGTTGCGTGCTTTTACCCGCCTTATTTCCAGTTTATGTTGATTAATCTCAACTGATTTTAAATGCTGGAATATGTCAGGTGGCATTTCATCGGGAAGTTCAAGCAGTGTATATAAGCTTTGAATGTTAATGTTGCTGATGTTGTTTTTGTCGACGCCAGATTCTTCGATTAAAACCTTTTTAATCATTTCCACATTGATCTGGTGGTGACTCCCCACATCAAGCCGGTAACGAAGCATTTTAATACCTAAGGCTGTGTTAGTTATTGGTAGTTGTGCTTGTGACTTTTGAATGGTAAAAGATGAATTGACCGGTCTGTTTTCATTGTTTTGATTTAAAAATACCAAGGCTGCTGCACAGGTTAAATTATCAATAGATAATTCAGCAGTTAAAGAACGAATAATCATACGTTCGTCTTCTAAATTCTGTTTAGTTAGAATTTGTTGTAATTGATTTTTTAGCGAGACTTCTTTGCTTAAGTGGTTAGTCATAAGTTCTTTAAAATTGGTACTGATGTTACCCAAACATTCAAAAGAGCTCTGCAAAAATTCATGCTTCATTCCGTTTTAAAGTAGAGCGAGTAAATGTTAAGGGTAAATTTCTACGTAAGCTTCATCTCGTAGTCGACGCATCCAAAGCTCCGTCTCTTCTTCAATTTTACGTTTTCGAATGGCGTCTCGAACATTGTTTCTTTTATGTTCAAGGCTATCGTCTTTGTTTTTTCGATCAAGAACCTGAATCAAATGCCAGCCAAACTGTGTTTGAACGGGCTCACTGATCTGATTGATTTCCAATTTACCCATGGCTTCTTCAAATGGCTTAACCAAATCGTCAGGACCAACCCAATCAAGAGAGCCCCCTTTTATAGCTGAACCTTTATCATCAGAATGAGCGCGTGCCAAGGATGCAAAATCATCGCCATCGATAATACGAGCCTTTAATGCTAATAAGCGTTTCTTGGCCTCATCGTCATCAATCAATTCATTGGTTTTTACTAAAATATGGCGAACCTTGGTTTTAGTAATCATATGATCACTATTAAGACCTTTAATGTCCAACATTTTGATAATATGGAATCCGCTTGGGCTTCTAATGGGATCCGAGACTTCATTGAGTTTCATTTTACTGACTTTATCAGTAAATAAAGTAGGTATATCATTGATGGTTCTCCAACCAAGGTCACCACCTTTTAAGGCATTATCATCTTCTGATTCGCTAATTGCTGCTTGTGTAAAATCTTGACCTGCTCGCAGGTTATTGACTAGCTTATCCGCTTTGTTTTGCGCTTTTTGGATTTCTGTTGCTGATGCCGCTTCCTTAACGGCAATCAGTATATGTCCTAAATGATATTGAACGGCGGCATCATTGTTGATTTGACCTTGGGTTTCCATGTAGTGATCAACTTCTCTGTCAGTCACTTTAATTCGGCCACCAATTTCTCTTCCACGTAATTGATTAATGATAATTTCATTACGCATATTATCTAAAAAGCTTTTATAAGAGATACCTTGGCGCTGCAATTCTTCTCTAAACTGTTGAAGTGACATATTGTTTCTTTGAGCAATATCTGCAGCTGAGTTATTAAGCATTTCTTCGGTAACGTTTATGCCGGCTTTTTCGGCTAATTGCCGTTGAAGTTTATCGATGATGAGTTTTTCCAATACTTGTTTACGCAAGACATATTCCGGTGGCATCTGGGTTTTACTGGCTTGTATTCTTTGTGAAATAGTTGCTACTTCTTGGTTAAGTTCCTGCTCAAGAATAACGTCATCTTCAACAACAGCAGCGATTTTTCCAAGAGTTTCAGCAAAAACTGAATAGTTACTTATTAAGATATTAAAAGTAAATAGAAAAAAAATGGCTATTTTTAATGTGTTTTTATTAATCATTTTGATTGCCTTGATAGCCATAAATTTCTTTTTGCAAGAAGGTATCCATATCGTCTCCAATGGCTGACATTCCTTTAAGTTCTATCTCGAAAAATATACCGTTTTGGGCTGTGCCCGTGGGATTATTAATTGTAGTTTGGTTATATGTGAGACTATTTCCATTGGAAATATTATTAACATAATGCCGTAAGGCTATACGAAAACGCCAACAACAGTTTTCTTTTTCAATACCCAAAAAAGCATCTTGTGTTGTTTTATATAACAAAGAGTATTGCCACCGGCTCATTAAATTCCAATTATCATACACAGGATAACGAAATGAGGCATCCGTTTGGGTAATATTGCTACAACTAGCCACATTTAATTTACCACAATTAATAAGCGGGTTATTTCTATAGGTATAACCAATATTGAGGATTTCATTTGCTTTATTGGCATAATGAAGTCCGGCGTTAATTCTTTGGAGACCGGTGTTAACGTTAACTGGTAGTAATCCTGTATTGGTTCGTTGAACTGTATATTGCTGAGGATTCCATTGTAAGCCTGAGGTAAGCGAAAATTCCTGTGTCAGTTGACTTGATAGCTCAGTAACCAAGTTTGAATAGCTATTACTTTGTTTATAGCTACCTTGAATATTTTGAATTCCATAGTTATAGCCCAAGGTGACATTTCTGTCGCTAAAATAAAAAATTTCACCGAAGTTTAGTTTTATTCTTTCTAAGCCAGTTTTATCATCAATGAGTCGCGAGGTAATAGCAGTTGTTATTTGGTTGGCTTCTTGTACACGGTCAGTTCCACTAAAACTGTTTTCTCTAAACATGGAATCATAGTTAAAGTCATACAGGGCAGTGTCGAACACCGGGATATTTTGTTGGTTGGTATAAGGAACGTATAAATAAAATAATCGCGGTTCCAAGGTATGTAAGTATCCAGTATTGCCAATGTTAAGGCCTCGCTCAAAATTTAAGCCGCTATCTGCTGAAAAAATAGGCAGTGTTCTGGATTGAGAGTTGGGAGCACCTATTTCTAAATTATTTAGCGCATAATTGGTATGCTGTAAAGAAAGCTTAGGGATAATAAAGGAGCTTGCTGTTTGCAAAGGAATACTGATGGAAGGCTTGGTATTAAACCGCTGGCCGTTTGCAAGATAATTTTTTGCCCCATTAGCGCCTGATCTGTATGAGCCCTGGAAATAAACATATTCATTTTCCATCGCTGTGTTCAGAGGCATAAAATTGAATGCATGATCCAGATTTAAGTTTATTTGAGGTAGTATCCGATAAGGTTGAGGCGAAGTCACTGAGTTTGTAGTTGTATTAATAGATTGATAATTTACAAACTGACCACTTAGGTTAACACCTTCTCTTGCATAATTAATATCTGCAGAGCTCTTAAGATAATTGAAATTAGAAAAGCTTAACGCATTCCCTAATTCAGCAAAGTAGGTTTTATCTGAAACATAATTCAAATCAGTATTTGCATTAATACTATTAGTAATTGCTGACGTCGTTTTAAGCGACCCTAAGTAGCGAGTCGTATTGGTTTGGCTATCATTAGGCATAAACTCTAAGCCTAAACGGCCTTTTGATTGCTCAGTTAAATACCTGAATTTGCTGGCGAATAAGGGTCCTCTTTTTGAAAGTTCCCGGGGAATTAAAGTGGCATCATAATTAGGGGCAATATTCCAGTAGTAAGGAGCGGCCAAACGAAAACCACTGTATTTAGTGCTTCCAAAGGAGGGCGCCATAAAACCGGAAAGGCGACGGTTATCAATAGGGAAGCTAAGATAAGGTGAATAAAGTACGGGTGCACCTTTAAATTCCAGCCATGCATTTTTTGCCGTGCCTTTTCCGGAAGTTTTATCCATCTTCAATTCTGATGTATGAACAACCCAGTCTTGATTGCCAGGACGGCAACTGGTGTAAGCAACTTCTTGATAATGTGAAAGAGTTTTACTTTCTCTATAAACTGTTTTAGCTCTACCTCTTAGCGGGGTGCTCGCAGCAATAAACTGTACATCTCTTAGTTTGGCTTGGTCAGATGCTAAATTGAGTGAAGCGGTGTTACTGTGTAGTGCAAGCTCATCTTCGCTGTAGTATACGTCACCATGAAGATCAAGAACATCTGATAAGCTATTGTAATTTGCCGTTTTTGAAGTGGATTTCTGATCTGCACGAGACATTTTGACATTGCCGGAATAACTGCCGACTTCATTTTCAAAAACTTCTGCATAATCTGATTTTACATCCATCGGTGAGATTTCTCTTTTATCTGCTCCGGGGATGAAAGCTTGTGTTGTACTGCTGGGTTCGGCATCACATTTTCCCCAAGGGTCATAAGGCAGTTGCGATGTGAGTGTGCCGAAAATTTGCTCCTGCTGATGATCAAACGCTGGATTTAGAATCCGCATTGTTGATTCATTAGTATTTACAGTTGCAGCTTTGCCTTTGGGGTCGGTTCCAACTAACTGGCAATTCCAAGCTTCATCTCCTTTCTGTGCGCCACAGTTCCAACCTGGTTGGGTAACTGTCCCATCGTCAATTGGCTTGGGAAGTTCTGGAATTGTCGGTTGTGTGTTTTTTAAGACTTCAGTGTTAGCGGGTATATTAGTTTGAACCAATTCGGGGCTACTTGGTTTTATGATTTCAGTCGGTTTAGCAACAACTGCAGGTGGCATAGGAGCGGGTTTCGGCAGAACTGGTTGAATTTTTTCAATAGCTGCGGGAATTGTAGATTTAGTGATTTGTACAGGTTGTTTTATTTTAGCAGGCTCGACAATTACGGGTTGTATACTCTTAATTGGCTCAACTTGTGTGGAAACTTCTTTTGGAAGTGCTTTAGGCTTTGCATCGCCCACACAAACCCATTCTTTTGTATCTTTATTTTGCTCGCAATTCCACGATGCTTCATTTGCAAAGCTTGTAGATGCAGTAAATGAGGGTAAAAAAACCAGGAATAAACGGCGAAGCATAGGTGTTGTTTAAGTTTAGTAGCGTAAAGTATCGTAAATCGAATAAAATGCTTGTATTCCATTTTACCTCAATTCACCTCAGCTTTATAACTATCTAACTCAAAAATCATGATGCACGACGACTTAAGAACAATATCCATGCTTGATTGGCTTGAGAATGATCTATTACTCGCCATTGGTTCTTGCGAACTTGCATCAAGCGATGCCAGTTTTCGTCGTTATTTTAGGATCCAGACGACAGATGGGCACTATATTGTCATGGATGCCCCGCCGGAAAAAGAAAATATTGAGCCTTTTATAAAAGTTGCACAGTTGCTATCGCGTTCGTTCATTAATGTGCCCACAATTTTTCAACAAAATAGTAAAGAGGGTTTTTTGTTGCTTGAGGACTTTGGCTCGCAATGTTTTTATGATCAACTCAATAAAGATAACGCGCCTGAGTTTTATGAAAATGCTTTCAAAACCTTATTTAAAATGCACACCTGTTCAGCATTACAAAACGCCGATTTGCCTATTTATAACGAAGCACTTTTGCAACGAGAATTGGGTATTTTTGAAGACTGGTTTTTAAATCAATTGCTGGATATTGAGATATCTTCCTTGCAGTGGAATTCAGTGCGTAGCATGCTTGTTACATCAGCATTAGAACAGCCTGTTGTTTGTGTTCATCGAGATTATCATTCACGAAATCTAATGGTCTTAAATGAGGACTCACCCGGTGTTATTGATTTTCAGGATGCTGTCATTGGCCCCATCACTTATGATCTTGTGTCACTCTTACGCGATTGTTATATCGCTTGGCCTAACGATCAAGTTGAACAGTGGATGAGCGATTATTATCAACGGCTTTTGCAAGCGCAGGTTATAGACTGCAGCTCAGCTTGTTTTAAGCGATGGTTTGACTTGATGGGTATGCAGCGACATCTTAAAGCGATTGGTATTTTTTCCAGATTACATTTAAGAGATGGCAAGTCTAATTATCTTAACGATATACCCCGAACACTGGCTTATGTTATGAATATCTGTGAAAACTACCCAGAACTTAAAGATTTTGGTGTTTTTTTGCGAAATCAGATTTTACCTGAGCTCAATAAATTTTGTCCGCAGCTATTTCAAGAGGGTAAATTCAAGGAATTGATAAACGCATGAAAGCAATGATTTTAGCAGCCGGGCGAGGCGAAAGAATGCGTCCCTTAACTGATCATACGCCCAAACCCTTACTTCCAGTTGCGGGAAAAACCATTATTGAACATACTATTGCTCAATTAGTCTCGGCGGGTTTTAGCGAAATAATTATTAATCATGCTCACCTTGGTCTTCAAATTGAAGATTACTTGGGTGATGGTCGGCGCTATGGAGTAAGTATTTGTTATTCGCCAGAAGGTGAGAAGGGCTTGGAAACGGCTGGTGGTATTATAAATGCCTTACCGTTGCTGGGTAGTGAGGTATTTTTAGTGGTTAATGGTGATATTGCTACCGATTTCCCTTTTGCCGAACTTAAAAATGTAACAGTTGATTTAGCTCATATAATAATGGTTGATAATCCAGAGCATCATCCTCAGGGTGATTTTGTTTTGGATATGGCTGGCAGGGTTGTCGAAAACGGAACAGAAAAACTGACCTTTAGTGGTATAGGCTTATATCGCCCTGAACTGTTTTGCAATACGCCACCTGGAAGCAGAAAATTAGGGCATTTATTACGTCAAGCCATTGTAAGTAAACGAGTCTCTGGGCAAAAATTTACCGGCTTTTGGATGGATATAGGCACTCCGGAACGCTTGCAGAATTTAAATGATTTACATGCATCAAAAAAACATACGATTGATCATACCTACAAATAGATATAACTGATTGTTTCATTGAGCAGCCGTTGGCAATAGGCTATCTAAAGCGCTATTGCCAAGAGATTACTTAGTACCCATCAATATGGACTGATTTGAAATGGTCGAATCCCGAGGAAACACGGTCGATGTAAAGGTCGCGCAATAGCAGGCAAATCACTATAAAAGTTGGACTTCAATGACCTGAATAATATCTGCTTGTTACGAAATTTCAGCGATAGCGTCCTCTTCTGAGGTATTAAGTTCATTGGGTGTTCCCATGCATAATCTTTGAAAGACTCGTGCGGCTGCAATTCCATTAATGACAAAAGCAATGGTAATAGGCAGTGCAAACCAAGGGTCGTGACTGCTTGCGTGAGACAGTAATAAATCCTCGCCAAGGAACGCGGGTGATATGGGGAAGCCCACCAAGCCCAAGAAACTTAAAAATAATAGTAAGGATAGTTTGGGTTGAGTTTCTGAAAATGCCCGATAAGTGAACGGGGAGTCAGCAAAGTTTTCATTTTTA
>SESH01030364.1_pt1 | contig 19987 bp, 18 predicted proteins | sample 3171561 | NCBI WGS metagenome assembly SESH01 (sample SAMN10866947, study PRJNA518727) | freshwater metagenome | biome: subpolar coniferous forest; feature: holomictic lake; material: water; isolation source: holomictic Lake 442 2011 16.5 m and 2014 13 m | place: Canada: near Kenora, Ontario
GTGATGGACCGGTGCGGCCCGGCCGCCGCCGCCGCCGCGGCGTCCGCCGAAGCCGCGCCGCCGGCCGGGTTGGTCGGCGTCACCGCCAAAGGCCGCGGGAGGCACAGCTTTGTAGTCGAAGCCCTCGAGCTGGAGTTGCGGGATGCTGGCCTTGATGAAGCGCTCGATCGCCCGGACTTCGCCCGCCTCCTGCGGGGTGACGAGGGTAAAGGCATCGCCGACCGCGGCGGCCCGCCCGGTGCGGCCAATGCGGTGCACGTAATCGTCCGGTGTCATCGGAATGTCGTAGTTGATGACGTGCGAAATGTCCGCCACGTCGATGCCGCGGGCGGCGATGTCGGTGGCGACCATGACCTCGTACTGGCCGTCCTTGAACCCCTTCAGGGCGGCGGTGCGCTGGCTCTGGCTGCGGTTGCCGTGCAGAACCGCGACGGTGTGGTTCGCCTCCTTCAGCCGCGCCGCGATCTTGTCTGCGCCGTGCTTCGTGCGGGTGAACACCAGCACGCTGTGAAAATCCGTCTTCTCGAGCAGCGCCAGCAGCAGCTTGAACTTCAGCCCCTGGCTTACGGGGTAGATGGCGTGGGTGACGGATTCATTGACCGAGCGCGCCCGGCCGATGGCGATGCGGACCGGGTCGTGGAGGGCAAACTTGGCGACGGCCTCGATCTCGGGTGGCACGGTGGCGGAGAAGAACAGGGTCTGCCGTTTCTTGGGGCAAAGGCTGACGATGGTTTTCACGTCATCGATGAAACCCATGTCCAGCATCCGGTCCACTTCATCGAGCACAAGGAACTCAAGGTTGTCCAAGCGAAATGCCCGCTCGGCGAGGAAGTCCATCAGGCGACCAACGGTGGCGACGATGATGTCGCTGCCCTGGTGCAGGGCCTTGCGCTGCACGCCATAACCAACGCCGCCATGGATGAGGGCGGTGCGCAGGCCGGTGAACTGGCCGAACTCGCGAAAAGCCTCGTCGACCTGCGCGGCGAGTTCGCGCGTGGGCTCAAGGACGAGGACCCGGGGGGCGGGTTTCTTGTGGCCCCCGAGGCGATTGATGATGGGCAGGGCAAAGGCGGCGGTCTTGCCCGTGCCGGTCTGGGCGGAGGCGATCAGGTCGCGGCCGCTCAGGACGACCGGGATGGCCTGCTGCTGGATCGGGGTGGGCTCGCCGTAGCCCTTCGCGACGACGGCGCGAACAATGCTGGAATAGAGCCCGAGTTGATTAAACGGCATGGGGCGAATGCCGCGGTTATACCGGCCAAAGGCGAGGGAAAAATCCGGGGTCTGCGCTTACCTGGTTTGTCCACCCTGGACTGGGTGTAGCGGCGAGCGCCAGCGAGCCGACGAACCACGGCTCGCTGGCGCTCGCCGCTACATGGAAAGGATGCTAAGAGTTGAGCCTCGTCTTCCCGTCGGCGATTATTATCAATGTCCGACCATGCCCCACAGTCCCCATGATCAGTTTGACCAGACCGTCCTTGATATGATCGACCACAGCCCGATCGGCGCCGTCCCGGTGACGCCCGCCTATCAGGATGCCGTGAAGCGACTCTACGCCTCGCATCAGGCGTATGCCGATGCGGACCACAAGGACGGGCATGTGACGGCCCGGGCTCTCGCCAAGCTGCCCTTGTTCCACGCCAGCAATCTGGACAAAGTCATCGCCGGGCAACTCCCCGCGGAGGAGCTGGAGAGCAATAACAGCATCTTTGATCGTTACGTCGTTTCTTTGCCGCCTGCGGTGCAGGCCAAGGCGGAGCGCAACCGTCTTTTGGTCGCCGGGAAAGTCGCCCATCACCGCGCCAAGCATGGCGTGGCGGCGGCCCATGATCCGGTGCACACGTTGTTTCTTGTGCCGGGGGCCGGTCCTCATCCTGGCCTGCCGGGGAACTACCTTTATGGTTCCGCCTTCCAAGTCGGAGCTGATGCCGCGACCAGTCCGTGGGCTGTGCATTTGCACGACAGTGATGACGGCGCCGCCCTGTTTGATTCGCCCACGATGGCAGGTGCGCTGGCCAAGTTGCAGGAGGTGCTGGAATGCGCCCCGTTCACCTTGAAGGAACTCGAGGCGCTCGGCTTCCACCTGAATTAGCGGCCGGAACTGAGCGGGATCAGGCAGACTCGACCGATCAATCGGACGTAGCGACAGGCGCTTGCCGAGCCGTAGCTTGGCGGAGGCTGGTCTCTGCCTGTCGGGTTTGGCCATCGATCCCAAGCCCCACAGGCACGGAGGTGGCTACGCAGGATCGTTGGGGCGCAGCGAAAGCGGGCCGGGAAAGCCCGGTGATGGGTCAGTTGCCGTCGCAGCCGATGGATGACACCGAGCAGGTGTTCATCGCTTCCTCGACATCGGCGATGTCCTCGGCCGATACCGGCTGTTGGGAAACGTACGAAAGTCCGTCTTCCGTGCGGCCGAAGAATTCCGGCGCGATGGCGCGGCATTGGTCACAATCGATGCACGTGGCATCGACATAATATTTTCCAGTGATGTTCTGGGGGACGCGGTCAAGGAGGGAAGCCATGGGTGGATTGGTTGGGCCGTGACTATAGCCAGCCAGAGGAAAACCGGCTCCCCGTTTTTTGGGGAAAACTCCGCGCAGGTTGCCACGGCGGATGTAACCTGACTATTTCTGGGGCTTCGTCAGCAGCAGCTGGGCATTCAGGCCCAAGTGTTTGTCGGAGAACTCGTCGTTCTCGCCTGCCTGCCGGAGCAGGCGCTGCACCATGCCCATCTTGGCGTCCAGATCGTCAATCTTGGCCACGAAGACGGCCTCCGGCGTGGCCGCGATGACGGCGGCGCCCCATTCGAGCTCGCCCTGATGGCTGAGCACGATGTGTTCGAGCCGCTCCAGCAGGTCGCCATTGAGTTTGGCCTTGAGCCCGGCTTTGCGCACGAGCTGGTAGCCCAGCACAACGTGCCCCTGCAAAATTCCCTTGCGGCTGCGGGCGGTGGCGAGGGCCCCTTGGTATTCGATGACCTTGCCGGTGTCGTGGACCAAAATGCCCGCCAGGGCGAGGTCGGCATCGATCTCGGGATAAAGCGGGGCCAGGGCCCGGCCGGCCCGCGCCATGTGGCAGGTATGCTCCAGCAGGCCGTGCCGATAGGCATGATGCATCGCGAGCGCAGCGGGGGCCTGGCGAAAAGCCTCCCCGATCTCATCGAAGACCGCTTGCACCGTGGCGCGAAGTTCGGCGTGGGTGATGGCGGCGAGGTGGGTCTGAAATTCCGCCCAGAGGGCCTCGCCGTCCTCGGGCGCAGTCTCGACCAGATTGGCCAGGAGAGGGGAGCCGGCCAGCTGGTCGGGCGTGATTTCCTCGGCGCGCAGCAGGCGGGGGGAGAAGCGATTCTGATAATAGTCCACCTTGGCCTCCAGGCGAACGACGGAGCCTTCCTTCAGCGCTTTGAAGAACTCGAATGACGGGTTGTCGCTGAAGCAATTGCAGTTGAACGTTCCGGTCTTGTCGCCGAGTTCGACCATCAGGAACGGATTGCCGGTCTTGGTGGGGCGCTCTGTCAGGCGCTTGACGAGCAGCACCGCGGTGAAGATGTCCCCGCTCGCGCGGTCGAGGGCCTTGATTGCGCGGACCGTGAGGGGAGTGGAGATGTCGGCCATGGGAGCAGGGAGCGTGCTGCGGGGGGCAAACTCAACCGTATTTTTTAACCAGGGCGGTGTAGGAACGGAAGAAAGAATGCCGGGCGTTTTGCAGGAGGGAATAGAAGATAGTCTCAGCAGGCAGCAGCGTGCATCCCGCTGACGCGAGATGCGTCAGCACGGCGGCGGCATCGGTGGGCCGGCGTTCGCCGACACAGTCGGTGAGAATCGTCACTTGGAAGCCGGCCTGCAGCGAGTCGCGGGCCGTCTGGTAGACGCAGACGGGGGTCTCAATGCCGCAAAGCAGCAGGGCTTTCGCCCCGCTGCTGCGCAGCCGGGCCGTGATTTTCTCATCACCGAAGGCCGAAAAGGCGTCCTTGCCCATGACCTCGGGTTTGGCGCAGAGGGCCAGCAAGTCCGCGGCCGTTCCTCCGAGCTTGGCGGGCACCTGCTCGGTGAAAAGTACGGGGAGCCCCAATCCTCCCGCCGCTTCGAGGGCGAAGGAGCAACGCCAGTGCACCCGGTGGTTGTCGGGGATCGCGGTCAGAAAGGCCGGCTGCATGTCAATGCACAGCAGGAGGGGAGCGGGGAGGATGGCGGACATCGGGGGGATCAAGGAGAAGCACGCGGATGATTGCGAAGGGTATTCCGCGCGATCGAGGGTGCATCATCACCGCATCATGCGCTTTGGCACGTCAAACCTCATGTGGCCGCAACTTTCCTGTCACGCAGGCCATGGGTCTGGATTTTAGTTCGCTCTGGGCCCTGTAGGTCGGGGTTTACCCCCGAGAGGGTAGGTTCAGCGTCGGGCGTAAAGCCCGACCCACTTCTACGGACCCTACCGCGTCGCATCATGCCCAGCCGGTCGCAGGCTACGACTTGTAATACGTGTCCCGGGCCTTCACCTGGACGATCCGTTTTTCCGGCAAAATGTAGGCGGTCAGGCAGCCGCCGAGCACGCAGGCGGTGTCGATCCCCAGCGTCCACTTGGTGCGCGCGACCTCCGTTCGGGGCGTGTGACCATAGACGACGAAGGGTGGGCCCGACCACAACTCGGACCAATGCGGGGCGTTGGGCGCCTCCGAGCGTTTGCGGGGCTCGCCGTCCTTGTCCACCACCTGGATGCGGGTGACTATCCGGGCGGCCTGCCGCGCCCAGGGCCGGTCGGGCAGGAAGCCGGCATGGACAAAGACGACGCCCAGTTCCGCATCCTCATAGGTCAGCCGCATGGCTTCGAGGTATTCCCAGTCCTTGCCCCGGAGCTGCTCCATGGTGGTGTAATCGTATTTCTTGAGATGGGTCGGATCGTCGGTGCGCCGGTAGTTGAGGTGGCGCAATTCATGGTTGCCGAGCAGCGACGCCGTGGCGTGTTCCCGGGCGAGTTCCACCACCTTGCCGCTGTCGGGACCGCGATTGATCAGGTCGCCCAGCAAGATCAGGCGGTCGTCCTTCTGGAGATCGAGCTTGTCCAGCAGATCGGCAAATTCCTTGTGGCAGCCGTGGATGTCGCCCACGGCAATCAGACGTCCGTTCATGTGCAGTAGCGAGTAGTGAGTAGCGGGTAGCGAGTAAAGATGATCATTTGTGCAAGATGATGGGTGGCCTTGGGGCGTCAGATTTACGCGTTAGAAAACCGCGGAGCGGATGATAAAGAGGTTTTGCCATGGATGCTCGCTAGCCGCTACTCGCTACCCACTACTTCCCTCATCAATTTGCTAGCCTTCGGGGCGACCGAGGGTAAACAAGAAAACATTCATGGAGCTGAATCTTCACCCGATTGCCACAAAGTGTTTCGTCAGCGGCCGCGACTTCGCGGAAGGCGACCGCGTCGTCTGCTACCTGGCGCGCGAGGCCTCCGGGGAGGTCATCCGGCGCGATCTGCTGGAGGCCGAGGACGGACGCTTCATGCCGCCGGCCTTTGTCTACTGCCGGTGGGTAGTGGGCTTCAAACCGCGCTTGGCCAACGAGAATTCGGCCCTGCAACTCAAGCTCACCGCGGAAAATCTTTTTGTCACCCTGGCGGACCCCACGCTTGAGCCCAGCCCGACCAACACGCCCTTGCTGCAGTTTTTGGCGCTCATGCTGGAGCGCAAGAAGCTGATCAAGCTGCGCGGCCTGAGCGAGGACGGCCAGCGCCAGATCTATGAGCACATGCCCTCGCACCAGCTCTACGAAATTCCGGTGGGCGACCTAAACCTGGAATTTTTCCAGAAAATCCAGGAGCATCTCGGGGTGCTGGTGGGCACGCCCAAGCCCAAGCCGGACGTCGCGGCGCTGCCGGCGGCCGTGACCAGCGCCTAGCTTCTCCGGCATCGCGGGAATTTATAGGCCTAATGCTTTAGGCTTAAATGCGGGCTTAATCCGCCCGCCTGGGCCTTTGCAGATTGAGTGCCAGTAGGGCCCGCGCCACGTTGTGGGCATGAAGGAATTGCCCCTGGTCGCGGCCGAACTCGGCCTCGATCCCCAGCACCTGCTTTTTTATGGCCGCGACAAGGCCAAGGTAGCCCTCGCGGCCCTCACCGGCCGGCCGGCCCGCGGTCGGCTGATTCTGGTATCCGCCCTCACGCCGACCCCGGCGGGCGAGGGGAAAACAACCGTCTCGATCGGCTTGGCCCAGGGCTTGAAGAAAATCGGCCGTTCGGCCGCGCTGGCCCTGCGCGAGCCGTCGATGGGCCCGGTCTTCGGCCGCAAGGGTGGGGCAACCGGCGGGGGGCGCAGCAGCCTGACGCCGGCGCAGGACATCAACTTGCATTTTACGGGCGACTTTCACGCCATCACGGCGGCCAACAACCTCCTGGCGGCGGTACTCGACAACCGGCTGCACTTCAAGACGGTGCGGCTCGCGCCGGCGGACGTCCTCTGGAAGCGGGTGCTTGACGTCAATGAGCGCGCCCTTCGTGCAATCACCACCAGCCGGGGCTCTCCGACTGAACGGGAGACCGGCTTCAATATCACCGCGGCCTCCGAGATCATGGCGATCCTCTGCCTGGCGGAGTCACTGGCCGACCTGCGGGTCCGCTTGAACCGCATTGTGCTCGGGTTCACGCCCGAGGGCGACCCGGTGTATGCCGAGGAACTGAAGGCGACCGGCGCCCTCCTCGCGGTGCTGCGCGACGCGCTCATGCCCAATCTGGTGCAGTCGGTGGAGGGCGTGCCAGCCTTTGTGCATGGCGGACCGTTTGCCAACATCGCGCACGGCTGCAATTCCGTGCTGGCGACCCGGCTGGCGCTCGCCCATGCCGACTTCGCCGTGACCGAAGCCGGCTTTGCCTTCGATTTGGGCGGGGAGAAGTTTCTCGACATCAAGTGCCGCCAGAGCGGCCTGGCCCCGGCGGCCATCGTGTTGGTCGCCACCGTGCGGGCCCTGAAGCATCATGGTGGCACAGCGCCCGCCGATTTGGTGCGACCCGATGTTGCCGCCGTCGGCCGTGGCCTGGAGAACCTGGCCGCCCACCTCGCCAGCGCGACCCGGTTCGGTCGGCCGGTCATTGTGGCAATCAACCAATTCGGCACCGATACGCCGGAGGAATTGGCGGCGGTCCAGGATTTTTGCCGGGCGCAAGACGTGCCCTGTGCCGTGGCCGATGTCTTTGGGCAAGGCGGTGACGGCGCCGTGGAACTGGCGCGAACCCTGGTCGGCGCGCTGCCGGCCTCGACCCCGCCCGTCCCCTTCCTCTATCGCGATGATGAACCGGTGGAGCAAAAGCTGCACAACATCGTGACGCGTATGTACGGGGCCGACGGCGTGGTGTTGACGACGGAAGCCCAGGCCAAGCTCGCCCTTTTCACCAAGGGCGGCTTCCAACAACTACCGATCTGCATGGCAAAGACGCAGGATTCCCTGACCGACGATCCGAAAAGACCGGGGCGTCCGCGTGGGTTTACCATCACGGTGCGGGATTTCGAAATCGCCAATGGTGCCGGCTATCTGGTCGCGCTCACCGGCCAGATGATGCGCATGCCCGCCTTGCCCCGGATTCCGGCGGCCGAGCGCATCGATGTGACAGACGATGGCACCATCACCGGCATGTGAAGCTGGGTCTGCTCGGGGCCTTGCCCCCTGCAGCCCTGATCACTCATCCCGGGGCTGATCCGGGCTTTTCCCGGACGGGAACACTGTTATACCGACAGCTGCCATGCTGCCGCGGACATTATCCATCGATGAGCTTGCCGACTACCTGCATGTGTCGCGCCGGCACGTGCAGCAGCTGCTGCAGGAAGGGGATCTGCCCTGCGTGATGCGGGGTGGCCGGATGCTTTTCGAGCGCGAGGAGATCGACGCCTGGGCGTCGCAGCGCCTGCTGCGCCTGCCGGGGAAAAGTCTCGACTGGTATCATCGGAAGACGATGGAAGGAACCCGCCAGTATTTTCCCCGCGCGGCGCTCATCCCGGCGCTGCTGCCACCGGACTACATTGATCTCACCCTGCGCGCCAAGACCCGGTCCTCCCTGATCCACGCCATGGTCGCCCTGGCGGAAAGCACCGGCCGGGTGTTCGATGCGCGGGAGTTGCGCGACAGCGTGGAGTCCCGGGAGGCACTGTGCTCGACCGCGCTGCCCGGGGGCTTGGCGCTCCTGCACCCCCGCCAGCAGCAATCCTTCCGATTCGAAGGCTCATTTCTGGTGCTGGGTCGGACCATCCAGCCCATTCCCTATGGGGCGTCCGACGGCCATGCCTCGCGGCTTTTTTTCCTGATCTGCTGCGAGAATGAGCGCATCCATCTGCATACCTTGGCGCGTCTTTGCCTGCTGGCCCGGAAAACCAAGATCCTGGAACAACTTCGGGCCGCCCCTGATGCAGCCTCGGCCCACGCGGCTCTGGTCGCTGCTGAAATATCCATCTTGCCCGCGCGCGACGCGGAGCCAGCCGAACGCCGGAAGACCCGCAAAGGGAGCTAGCGGGGTGCGTAAATGAATCAGGCCTTGGTACGGCCGGTCCGCGCTGACGCCATTTAGGCGCTGGCCCAGATCTGTCGCGGGCGGATGGTTCCCTGCGTCTTCATTGAGGCGCAGCCATGATGGTAAAGCATCAGATACTCCAACTCTTCCATCGTCAGGGCCTGCACCCAGGCTTTTCGGTCACGCGGGGCGAGCAGTCGCAGGTCGCACAGCGGACAATGGTCGGGATTGGCCTGATCTATCGGGCAGGCCTTGGCGAGAGTCATGGCCTGGTGTTCCAAGCCGGCGCGGCGGCCGTCAGCGGCCACGCGGGATGTTGCGATTTTCATTGGGGTTGAATTTCAGGGACAGGGACGCGGACTGGCTGAAACTGAGCGCAGCTGGGGGGTAACGCTCCGAACAACGGACTGTACCACCCTTTGCCACATCCGACTCCGCATATCTTGTGATATTAATCGTGCTAGGCCTTATGGGCTCGCGACAAAACAGAGGACTGACAACGCGATGATTTTTTGCAGTGTCACGGCATGTCGAGTGATCAGCCTTCGCCAGACCAGGGTCCGCCGCCCATGATGGATGGCTTAACCCCGGCTCCGGCCACGGCGGCTGCGCCGGTTCCTGCCCCGGTCCTACCGGTCGAGTTCGCTCCCGGTAATCTTACGCCGGACGAGCAAATGGCCCGTTTCGCGAAGGAATTGAAGGAAAACGATTGGGGCCACCAGCCCTGCTGAGCCGGGCTTAGCCAGCACCTTTTCGTCCGCCTCGTTTCAGAGCATGCGTGGCGTTCAATTCCTAGGTAATAGCAATCGCCCTTTGAATTCAAACCTTAGGGCGGCAGCTAGGTAGGGCGGGCACTCCGCTGCCCGCTGTCGTCCGCGGCGCGCGCCCGGCGCGGAGTGGAATCCGCGCCCTACCTTCGGATTCGAGCAAAAGCTTAGGGCGATTGGTATCACAGCTCAAGAGTCTCGCTGTAGGAGGGGCTTTATGCCCCGATTCACAACCTGCGCCGCACTTGAGCGCCGAGCATCGGGGCATAAAGCCTCTCCTACAGCTCGGTTGTTTCCTGTCAGGGGCAAAACGCGTTATGCGACCGAGGCTGCCTGATTCCCGCTCAGGCTCCGGCCAGCGTCAAATCAGGCTCGAAGCTGACCGCGAGACGGTAGACCTGTCCGGGGCGCATGATGAGCGGATGATCGCGGTGGAACATCTGCACATAGTGGAGCTTGCCGAAATTGGTCTTGTAGGCCGGATCCGCGCTGACGATCTCGGTCTCGGCCCAATTGGCCTGGAAATCGTCCTTGAGCACCGAGCAGCGGTGCCCCAGCGGCCCGAGCGCCGGCGAGTTGCCGAGGCGGTAATGGGAATGGGGGGCGCCGATGACGAGGGCCATGCGGAACTTGTCGAGCTGGACCTGGCTCTTCACCGTATAGGCGAATTCGGCGGAAATCTTGCTGCCAGTGAAGGTCCATTGGACCTTTACGCTGCCCAGGCCCTTCACAATTTCTTCCTTCTTGTTGATCAGCTCAGGCTGCTCGTAGCGGAAGTAGAATGAATTCTTGAGGCCGAGTCCGGTGACGCACTTCTGGCCGTAGAAAGCGGGCAGGGTGATGTTCTCCCCGAAGGTTAATTCGGGAATCATGACCGGCAGGTAGACATTGTTCGGCCAGTCGCAGACGCCGGGGCAGTGCGGGAAGGGCAGGTTGTCGGCGGTGCAGTCGGTGCCGGAACTGACGAGGGGCAGCTGGACGTGCAGGCCGGACTCCGCGTCGCGGTAAAGGAAGAGGCCCTGCTCCTTGCGGTTGCTCTTGTCGAAGATGACAAACCGCCCGCTGGTGCGGATCGGGTCGACCTTGATGTTGTCCGGCATGTTCACCGTCTTCGCGAGGCGGGCCCACTGGCAGAGGTAGCGGGCGGCGTCGAAATTGGCCATGCGCGTGGTGTGCGAGGCCATCGCGGTGCGCTCGTCGTCGCGGATATCGAGGAAACCATGCTCCTGGTCGAGATAGGTCTGGAAGAAATAATAAAACAGCCGGCGCAGGATATCGAAGTACTTGTTTTTCTGGTCGTCGGGGATCCAGCCATCGCGCAGGCCCTGCAGGATCAGGGTGATGCAATGCATCTGGCCGTAGGCCCCGGCACTGCGGCCGTAGGCCCAGCCGAGTCCGTCGGCCCGGACGAGATCGGGCATCATCTTGATGTACTTCTCGGCGTAGGTGCGGAGGGTGGGCAGCTTGCGTTCGCGGAGCGCGGCGTTGGCGTGCAGCTGCAGGGCCGAACGGGTGAAGACGAGCGCCATCACCCCGTAGAGATTGAAATGGCCGCCGAAACCCTTCTCGGCGTCGTCAAAAAAACCATTGGAGCTGGTCTGCTCGATGCGCTCCGCCATGCGTTCGATGAGGCGGGAGGTCTCGTCCTTCTTGGAGAGGCCGAGGCTGTAGCGGCAGACGGCCTTCGCGATGTTGAAGGCCTGCCAGTAGTTGTCGTAGTCGCTGCGGGTGAGCAGGAGCTTGTCGAGTTTCTGGCGGGTTTCCTCGACGAGGCGCTCCCAGACGGCATTGCGCTCCTTGGACGGGCCGAAGGAGAGAAGTCCGAGTGAGGCGTAGGCCACGCCGTTTTCCCCCGCCGGTTCGGTGAAGGCCTGGGCGGTGATGCAGCGGGCGGCCAGATCGATCAGATCGTGGCCGGCGAGGGTGACTTCACCGGTGGCGCGATGATATTCGCCCAAGGCGAAGGCGACGTGGCCGGGCTCGTCGGACCGGGGGCTTTCGCCCGCAATGGGTGTGACGGTGCCGTCGGCGTTGATCGAGTCGAGGTTATGGCTCAGCATTGAGCGGGCCATATCGAGACATTGCTCGGAGAAGCTATTCATTCAGCGGTATCGTGTCAGAGGGTGAGCGGGAGGTAAATTTGTCAGGGCAGGCCGGGGCTGCCGCAAGAGTGAAGTTAGCGGGCGATGAGTTTGATGAACTCGGCGTTGGTCTTGGTCTTGCCCAGGCGGGTGACCATGGTGTCGGTGGCTTCTTCGATTTTCTGCTGGACGAGGGCGCGGCGGAAGAAGTGGATGCCCTCCAAGGTCTTGGCCTCGAGCAGCAGCTCTTCCTTGCGGGTGCCGGAGGAGGCGACGTTCACGGCCGGCCAGATGCGCATCTCCGCCGCCTTGCGGTCGAGAACGAGCTCCATGTTGCCGGTGCCCTTGAATTCCTGAAAAATGACATCGTCCATCCGGGAGCCGGTTTCGACCAGAATGGAGGCCACGATGGTCAGGGAGCCGCCCTCCTCGGTGTTGCGGGCCGAGGCGAAGAGCTGGCGCGGCCGCTCCAGGGCGCGGACATCCAACCCGCCGGTGCCGGTGCGGCCGGAGTTTTTGGCGGTGTTGTGGGCGCGGGAAAGGCGGGTGAGCGAGTCGATCAGCAGCACGACATCCTTGCCGGCTTCCACGAGGCGCTTCGCGCGTTCAATGCACAGGTCGGAGACGCGGATGTGGTTTTCAACCGGATCGTCGTTGGAGGAGGCCCAGACCTCGGCAGGCACGCTGCGCTTGAAGTCGGTGACTTCCTCGGGGCGCTCGTCCACCAGCAAAATCATGACGTGGCACTCCGGGTGGTTTTCCAGTACGCCGAGGGCGATATCGCGGAGAAAGGTGGTCTTGCCGGTGCGCGGCGGGGCGACGATGAGGCCGCGCGTGCCCTTGCCGATGGGACAGAGGAGATCGATGACGCGGTTCGTCATGCGGCCGTCCTTGAGTTCGAGCTTCAGCTGCTCGTTGGGCGTGATCGTGGTGAGGCTGGCGAAATCCAGGGAGCGGCGGCGGGCCTCGAGATCCAGGCCGTCGACCTTCTCGATGAAGCGGACCTTGGGGTTGGCAAAGCGCTCATCGGGCGTGGCGGTGGCGGTGATCAGGCTGCCCTGCAGCAGGTGGAAACGCCGCACGAGTTCGCGCGGGACGAAGGGGTCGGTCGGTCGGCGCTTGCCGTGCTTCGCGAGATCGAGCAACTGGCCGTTGCGGCTGTTGTCGATGTCGAGGATGCCTTCGACACGAATCGTGTTTTCCGGCTGGACCGGGGGAGTGGTGGGAGCCTGCGACGCCGCGGGGGCGACAGGCGGATTATCATTATCCATACAATACGGGTTGGGCGGAGCTGCCTAGGCTTGACCGTGCAATCCGTCGGGGGCATTTTTAACAACGCTCGCTTCAACCCAAAACAGGAGAAACTTATGACGGACCAAACGATTACCTCAGTGTCCCGGGAGAGTCGAATTTTCAAGCCCTCGGCCGAGTTCACGAGCCAAGCAAACCTTGGCAGCTACGCCAGTTACCGTAGGCTCTATGCCGAGTCTGTCAACGCTCCAGACAAGTTTTGGACGAAACAAGCCAATGAACACCTCGTCTGGCGCAAGCCGTTCAAGCAGGTGCTCGACTGGAAACCGCCCCACGCCAAGTGGTTCCTGGGCGGTAAGTTAAACGTTTCTGAGAATTGCATCGACCGCCACCTCGGCACGGCCCGGGAAAACAAGGCGGCATTAATTTTCGAAGGCGAGCCCGGCGATGTCCGGACGATCACCTATCGGCAGCTTTATTTTCATATCTGCCGCATGGCCCATATTTTGGAAAATATGGGCATCAAGCCGGGCGACCGCATAGCCATCTACCTGCCGATGATTCCCGAGGCGGTCATCGCCATGCTGGCCTGCGCCCGCATTGGGGCAGTCCATACGGTGATATTCGGAGGGTTCAGCGCCGAGGCCATCAAAGACCGCATCAATGACTGCAAGGCCAAGCTGGTCATCACCGCGGACGGCGGCTGGCGGCGCGGCAAGGTCATCGAGCTGAAGGCCAACGTTGATCGCGCCTTGGAAGGTTCGCCGACGGTCCACACCGTGCTGGTGGTCAAGCGCTGCGGCAACCCGGTCGTCATGCGCGAGGGCCGCGATGTCTGGTGGCGCGAGGCCTGGGAGGGTGCGCCGAATTCCCATGCCGCCAAGGCCTTTGATTCCGAGCATCCGCTCTTCATTCTCTACACCTCCGGCTCCACCGGCAAACCCAAGGGGGTTCTCCACACCTCCGCCGGCTATCTGCTCGGGGCCAAGCTCAGCTCGCACTACGTTTTCGATCTCAAGGACAGCGACCGGTTTTTCTGTTCCGCCGACATCGGCTGGATCACCGGCCATAGCTACGTCGTCTACGGCCTGCTTTCGAACGGGGCGACCATCTTCCTGTACGAAGGTGCGCCCAACCAGCCGCAGCCCGATCGCTTCTGGCAGATGATCGACCGGCACGGCCTCACCATCCTTTACACGGCGCCGACCGCCATCCGGGCTTTCATGCGCTGGGGTGACAACTACGTGCTCAGCCACCGGCTTGATTCCCTCCGGCTCCTCGGCTCCGTGGGTGAGCCCATCAATCCCGAGGCGTGGATGTGGTACCACAAGATGGTCGGCAAAAAGAAGTGCCCAATTGTGGATACCTGGTGGCAGACCGAAACCGGGGCCATCATGATCTCGCCAATACCCGGCGTGATCCCGACCAAGCCCGGCTCCGCGACCCTGCCGTTTTTTGGCATTGTGCCCAAGGTCGTGGACGAGAAAGGCCACGAAGTCCCGCGAAACAGCGGCGGCAAGCTCGCCATCATGCACCCTTGGCCGTCGATGCTGCGCACGCTGTGGGGCGACGATGAGCGTTTCAAAAAAGCCTACTTCAGCGAGTTTCCGGGCAAACCCGGCATGTACTTCACGGGCGACGGCGCCCGCCAAGACAAGGACGGCTACTTCTGGATCGTCGGCCGCATCGACGATGTGCTCAACGTCTCGGGCCACCGCATCGGCACGGCGGAGATTGAGAGCGCGCTCGTCTCCCATCCCGCGGTGGCCGAGGCGGCCGCCGTCGGTCGGCCGGACGAACTCAAGGGGCACTCCCTCGTCGTCTTCGTGACGCTCAAGTCCACGCACACCGCGAGCGATCAGCTGAAGGAGGATCTTCGCGCCCATGTCGGCAAGGAGATCGGCTCCCTCGCGAAACCGGACCAGGTCCGGTTCGCCGCCGGCCTGCCCAAAACCCGTTCCGGGAAAATCATGCGGCGCCTGCTCAAGGAACTTGCCACCAGTGGCGAGATCAAGGGCGACACCACGACGCTGGAGGACTTCTCCGTCATCGCCGCGCTGAAGACCGATGAGGAGTAACCCGGCCGGCTAAATGAACTTGGCTCCCCCAGGGGCCAAGACCGGACAGGCAGCCTTCACGCTGCTTGAGCTGCTGGCTGTAATCGCACTCATCGCGCTGCTGGGTGGCATTTTGCTGGGGGCCGGAAAGCACGCCGTGGAGGCTGGCCGCTCGGCCCGCGCCCGGGCGGAACTCGCCATCCTTGCGGTGGCGCTGGAGAATTACCAACGGGCCTTTGGTGATTATCCCCAGACGGACGATGCGGCGCAGTTGCTGCAATCCCTCATCGGCCGGCGGGGCCCCCGCAACACGATCAGCGAGGCCCGCGTTCAAATCGATCTCGCCCGACTGACTACAGCAAATGCACTAGATCCCTTTGCTGACTTGGCCGCGGTCCTGGTGGATCCATGGGGCCGGCCTTATCGTTATGTTTACAAAGTTCCGCCGAACGCCTGGAGCAATGCCTCGTACGTGCTTTATTCAACGGGCCCCGATGGGCTGGATGCCGGCGCGTTGCTGGCGGGCGGATTTGTCGATCAGTCGGCGCCGCCAAATGCGGACAACATCTACGCCAGCCACTGATGAAATTGAAAATTGCGACCGAATTCCGCCCGACTTATTGAGGATTTCGCATCGAAGTGACGGAATCTTTGGTAGGGCGAATCCTCCGGATGAGCCGTTCGGGCGTGCGGCTCATCCGGAGGATTCGCCCTACCCCTTACAGTCCCAGTTGCCACTTCTATCGGGAAGTCTCAATAAGGGTAGGGCGCGACCACTGGGCGTGCTTCCTGGTATTCGCGGCGGGCCCAGCGGTCCCGCCCTACCTGCGGGCCTGGGCCCGTTCCCCCATCGGGCCAAGGCCTTTGCCTTCACCCTGCTCGAACTGCTCACGGTCATTGCGGTCATCGGAATTCTCGCCGCCCTGTTGTTTCCCGGCCTGACGGCGGCGCGAGTGTCGGCAAACAAGGCCAGGACGCGCGTGCAGTTCAGCCAATGGGCCGCCGCCATCGAGGCCTTTCGCAGTGAATACGGCTATTACCCCGCGTTGCACAGCTCCGCCCTCGTGAATCCTCCGGGGCAAGCGACGGATCCGGGCTTGCCGCACTTGTTTCACGACCTCCTGGCCGCACGGCGGCGCGATGGCTCCGCACTTCCACTGTATATCAGTGGCACCGATAGCCTGTCCGCTGAGGGGCAGAATCGGAAATTGGTCTCCTTTCACACGTTTGGTTCAGCCGAATTTACCGCGGAAACCACAGCGGCGCCCAATTTGCTGCATGATGCCTTTGATCAAACGGAGATTGCGGTGCTCGTGGATCGAAATCTCGACGGAATCATCATGGCCGGGAGCGATTTCACCACCTTGCCTGCCGTGGGCGGCCTCCGGCCGGGCTTGGCGGATTTTCCCGCGGCCGGAATTCGTGCCGGGGTGATTTTCTACTCCTGCGCGCCCGGGGCGACAGTGCGGAACCCCGGATTCATCTTCAGCTGGAAATGAATAGGCGACGCCGGCTGATTCCATCGCTTGGTCGTGGGTGTTTGGCTCATTCTCCGCAGGTTCTTGCTTTCGCCCATCCGTTCCGGCGGGGTGGGGGCACTCCAACCCCTGGTTCTATCCTTGCGGCGCGGAGTGCCTTCTCCCTGATCGAATTGCTCGTGGTCATCGGTCTGATCGGTGCACTTTGTCTGGCCCTTGCCGGCGAAGTCGGCGGCGGGGGAAGATCAACCGCCCTGCGCTCAGCGCAGGGCATGCTGGCGAATCTCCTGATCACCGCCCGCGTCAAGGCCCTGGCGAGCGGAGCCTCCACGCGGGTTCTGCTCCAAGTGGACGCGAGCAGCCCGAACCAGCCACCGCGTTTTCTGCGCTGTCTGGCGCTGCAGCTGCAAGCGGTTGACGGCTGGCAAACGGTCACGGAGCTGTCTCTGCCCGATGGCGTGTATGTGGTGCCGGGCAATTTCACCCAGATTCCGGCCGGATTGTTTGCCGATGCTGCCGCGTCCGCCTGGACCAAGGCGGATGGGGCCGCGCTTCGCTCCACCGCGCTGCGGGAAAGCCAGCGGGCGACAGAAGCGATCAACGCCGGCAGGGCGGAGCAATGGGTCAGCATTATTTTGGCCGCCAATGGCTATACGGCCCAGTCAGGTGATATCATTCTGACCGTCGGACGCTGGCGTTCCGTCGCTGCCGCAGGAGGCGGCGAATCGCCGGTGGAATTATATGATCCCGGGCTGGTTTGCGGCCTGACCCTGAGTGCCTACGGCGTACCGGCGTTGATCAATGATCGGGCCAGTTTCTAATGCAGACCCCGCGTCCCATGCCCGGCGGTTTCTCGCTCCTGGAGGTGGTGATCGCGGTCGGGATTTTTGCGACCACGATGACGGTCCTGCTTGGCCTCCTGCCATTCTTGGTGCGTCAGGCCGGCACCACCGCCGATAGTCTGGCCGCCGTGCGTCTGCCTGATGCTGTTCGCCTCGAGCTGCAAAGGGTGGTCAGTCTGGGCGGCCTCGATGCCCTGGCTGGCCCGAGTCGGCCTCTGGCCGCGCCACCGTCTGCCACGCTGACCCTCCTCTCCGACCGGAAAGCGTCTCGCGTGCAGACGGTGGACTATCTGCCTCCCGCCGGCGCCGACCGCATACCGGCCAGGGAGCAGTATTTCCTGATCGAGGTCTGGAGATTTCCGGCCGGCCCGCTGGCCTACGTCGCGGGGGGCAACTTGCTTGCCCTCCATGTCCGCGTGTCTTGGCCGTACCAGTTGCCGGGTGCCACCACGCCCACCGTCCCGCGGGATCGGGAGCAGATATCATTCAATCTGGCGCTGTGCCGATGAGACGCCCCGAGACCCATGCGCGGTTATGTTGCGGGGTCAGCGTGACGATTCGCGACTCACACCGACGCCCGCGTCACCGGTTCGCTCGCTGGCGCGGATCTTCAGCCTTCACCCTACTTGAACTGCTCGTCGCCCTCACGATCACCCTGCTGCTCGCCGGAATGATGATCTCCGTGGTCCGAAGCTCGCTTGTTCTCTGGCAGCGGACGCAGGACGATTTTTCCACCGCGGCGCAGGCGAAGCTGGTGCTGGATCAGCTGGAATGCGATCTACAGGCCGCCATCTTTCGGCCGGATGGCGGCACTTGGCTGGCGGTGGATGTGATCACCAACCCGGCCAGCCTCACGGCGCATGGCTGGCTAAGGTCGCCGGTCCTCATGAAGCCCGGCACGAACGAGAGCCTGCGGCTGCTGCCGACCGCACCGGATGGTGCGGTGCCCGTGATCGGCGACGCGCGATTTGGTCTTGCCGGGGCGTGGCTGCGCCTTGTCACCACGAATTTGGAAACGGTGGGCAGCCTGCCGGTTGCCGTGTCGTATCAGGTCGTGCGCCGGCCCCTCAGTGGGGCCATCATTGCGTCCACGCCGGCCGCGGTGCGCTACACTTTCTACCGGTCGGCGGTGAGCCAGCCCAACTCCTTTGCCCTCGGCAACGATGTCACCGCGGCGGGCTATGGCAGCACGACCGTGGCACCGGCGGTGGCGCGCGCGGGTGCCACGCTCACCAATCCCAGCAACACCGACGCCTTGGCGACCAACGTCGTCGACTTCGGCGTCTGGCTTTATGCGCGCCAGTCGGGCCCCGGCGGGTTGCGCCGCCTCTTTCCCGCCGATGAAAGCGATACCAGCCATGCCGCCCGCGACCCCGGTACCGCCGCGGAGGCGAATCGCTTCCCTGAGGTGGTGGATGTGATGGTGAGAATACTGACCGAACAAGGGGCCACGTTGTTGGCGGAAATGGAAAGTAGCCGCGGTGTGCTGGTCCGACCGCCTGACTGTGCGACTGACGCAGAGTGGTGGTGGGCGGTCGTCGAAACGTACTCGCGAGTTTATACCCGGCGGGTGGAAGTGCAGCGGGGTGCGCCATGACGATTCGTCGCGTGCTCGTCAGCGGAAGCCTCAACCGGTCGGCCCCGCCCAAAGGGATGGCGGCTTTTCCCAATGTCGGCTTCGCCCTGCTTCTCACGCTCTCGCTGCTGTCCTTGTTGGTGCTGGTGGTGCTGAGCCTCAGTGCCCTGGCCAAGGTTAATGCGCGGATCGCCGCCATTTCGGTTCATCAAGCACAGGCCCGGCAGAATGCCTTGCTGGGTTTGCGGGTGGGCTGGAGTGAGCTGCAGCGCCTGGCCGGGGAGGACGCCCGCCTGACGGCGATGGCCGGCATCACCGGGATCACGGCCCAAGCCGCCAGCAGCACGCGGCACTGGTGCGGGGTGTGGGAGGAAAGCAGTGGCGCCTTTCTGGGGTGGCTGGTATCCGGCGCCCAGGCCACGGGTCCCGCTGCCGTGCAACCCGGCCTGGCGACCGTCGAATTGATCGGCAGCAACACCGTGGGTGCCGCCGCGGCAAATTCCGAACACGTCGTGGCCGGAAAAATCCCCATCGCAGTGACGACCACGATCGCGGCTCCCGGGATCGCGACACCGGTGGGCAGCTACGCCTATCTTGTCCTCGACGAAGGATTGAAGATCAGTGCGTACGCCGCCGCGGACCAACTCAGCCTGGCCGGCGTCAGGCCGCAACTCTCGAGCACGGCACCGACGTCCGCGGCGGGCAAGCTAGCGGCGGCCCTGCATGCGTACGCCAGCAAGTTGCCCGGGGTGCTGTCGTACACGCAGCTGAGTCTGCTGCCTCACCCGGGCCCCGCGCTTACGCCATCGGTCCTGCAGGACAATTTTCACCATGTCACGCTCACGGCTCAAACCGTGGGCGGTGGCCAATATTGGGCGGGCAATATCAATTTCAACACCACCTCGACCGTGGTGTGGCGCAGTTTGCTGGAGACATACAATACTGTGCCTGGCTCGGTCACTTTGCCGGCGGCGACGCTTGCGGCCCAGGGTAACGCGCTGGCCAATGGCCTTGCGGCCACAACCTTGGGGAAAGCGGCCAACGGTCCCTTCCGGACGGTCAATGACCTCGGGACATATCTTGCCAGCTATTTCCCGCCAACAGGTTTGCCGACCCATCAACAGATCATGGATGCCATCAGTCCGTTGCTGACCGTCCGTTCCGATACCTTTCGCCTGCGGGCGTATGGCGAGGCCCTCAATCCCGCCGATGCCACCAAAACCGAGGCGGTGGCGTTTTGTGAGGCAATCGTGCAGCGCACTCCCGGCTTGGCGCCCAACGGGTTGGGGCGAAAATTCATCATCCTCTCGTTCCGTTGGCTGGGTCCGGGCGACCTCTAGAAAAATCTTGTGGATTTCCGTCAAAAAATGTGACTTCTAACGCCTCCCTTTCGCCAGGGTAGCTCAGTGGTAGAGCAGCCCCGACTCCGTCGGGGTTGGTCGCCACG
>SESH01080386.1_pt1 | contig 19980 bp, 20 predicted proteins | sample 3171561 | NCBI WGS metagenome assembly SESH01 (sample SAMN10866947, study PRJNA518727) | freshwater metagenome | biome: subpolar coniferous forest; feature: holomictic lake; material: water; isolation source: holomictic Lake 442 2011 16.5 m and 2014 13 m | place: Canada: near Kenora, Ontario
CACTGGGTAACTTCATCAAGATAAGCTGCGTGGATACCGCCGCCAGCGTCACTGTCGCAGCAGCAGCAATGGCTGGCGGAGCAACTGATCCAACCATCGCTACGGCGTTGGCGACGGTATTTGCAGCTGGTCATAACATCATCATTTCAGCCTGGAACGATGCGGTTAACCTGACTGCATTGCGCACTCACCTGGACAGCGTTTCCGGACCACTGGAGCAACGTGGCGCGATTGGTATTTATGCGCATACCGGCACGCTGGCACAATCCACCACGCTGGCCGCCAGCATCAACAGTGGTCGTATCAGCTGCTTGTTAGTTCCCAGTGGTTATGAAGAGAGCTGCGAAGTCGCTGCAGCCTATGGTGCTGTGGTGGCCAGCGAGGAAGATCCAGCGCGTCCGCTCAACACCTTGCCGCTTACCGGCATCATGGCAAATCCGCTGGCGAACCGCTCAAGCCGTACAGAGCAGGAAAATGCACTGTACAACGGCGTGACTCCTACCGAGGTCGGACCAGGTGACAAAGTGCAAATCGTGCGTGCCATCACCACCTACACGCTCGACCCGCAAGGCGTACCGGATACCAGTCTGCTGGATTTGACCTCAATCCGCACGCTGGACTATGTGCGCAAAGCCTGCCGCGAGCGTATCGCCTTGCGTTTCCCGCGCGACAAGCTGTCGTCGCGCACCGCTGACAAAGTGCGCTCGGAGCTGCTGGACGTGTTGTACAAGCTGGAAGAGCTGGAGATCGTGCAAAACGTCGATCAGTGGAAATCGCAACTGATCGTCGAACGTGACCTGCAAGACCCGAATCGTCTGAATGCCAAGATTCCGACTAACGTGGTGAATGGCCTGCACGTATTTGCCGGACGCATTGATCTGATTCTGTAATGACGCAACCCCACTCCTGCTGGAAGTGGGTTAAACGAGGAGAAAATTATGGCACTTCAAGAGTATTTAGGCGCAATCGTGATGGAAGTGAACTGTCAAGAGGTCGAGATCGAATCACTGGATGTCACTACTAAGACGGGTCGCAAGCTGGTCAAGACGATGAATAAAACCGGTCGCGCCAAAGGTTTTGCGCGCGGCATCGAAGAGATTGACCTGAAGATCACTGCCGTCATCCCACTGACTGGCGACATCGACTGGAAAGGAATCGAGGGCGCGAAGATTGTTGTCTATCCTCAAACGATAGGCGGCAAGCGTACTGCCTACTATGACTGTTTTACCATTGATGTCGGCAAGAAATATACAGTAGATGGCGAAGCTAAGCAGGACTTGAGCATGGCAGCGTTGAAAGAGGGTGTTGAATAATGAGCGACTTGCTTGAGCGTTTGAAGGCGGGAACCGATGCCGTAAGTGATGTATATGTCGGCGATGTGCGCTTGGGTATCCGTGTCTTGAGTGAGTCTGAACGCGAGTCGGCGCAACTGGCGGCAGCGGCATACTTCAAGGGACTGGAAGTTGAACTTTCAGCTACCACGGTGGAAGCATTCGAGGCGGAAGTAGCTTCGCAGGTCTTGTTAAGGGCATTGGTTGATATAGAAACGCGCAAGCCGGTATTCGTATCATGTGCCGTGCTGAAGCAAACTCTATCGGCAGAATCGAAGCATGACTTGTTGAACGCCTACGTGCTGCATGAGCGAAACATCTCACCGCGTGCTGGCATGATGCCAGATGATGAGTTTGTATCCTTACTGGAGACGGTAAAAAAAACGCCGCAGACTCCCCGCTTGCTCAATTGCAATGGCGTTACGCTGAGAAGGCTTATTGTTTCTTTGGTAAGCCAGCCGTCGATCTAACATTTGGACAAATGCTGCTTATTATCGGTTTGGAGTCGGAAAGCAGACCGAAGGAGCAGCTAGATAGCAAGAAATTCAAGGCAACACGACGGTTCAAGCGGTAAGTTTTTGTTGTATCCAAGCCAGTGGCCACAGCGCGTAGTACAACAGGGTTAGGACTAACCAGCGTGCGGCCATCCACGCTGCCTGTGTACCTATCAATAGGATAGTCAAGCCGAGCAAAACCGCCATGACCATAAGGTATGCGAGGTACGGCAACCCAACTATCAATGCGAGCATTCCCATGATTTTTCCTTTTGTGAGGTCATAGTATGAAAGATTTGCGCATTTATATGCAAGTGTTGATGGATGCCCGTTCAGTCAAGACAGGTGCAGATGCAATACGCACGAGTATGCATGGCATTCAAAGCAGTATCGCTTCCGTCGTTAAAGGTGCACAGGCATTAAATCATGAACTGAATGGATTTTCCACCGTGACGAAATTGGGTGGCGCGATGGTCGGTGGCAGCCTGTTGCGCGATACGATGCGTGTAAATATGGAATTCGAACGTGCCATGCTGGAAATGCGCCAAAACGCAGGCATGACCAAAGAGACTATGTTGGGCGTGAAAAAAGACATTATGGGCGCGGCGCGCGAGTTATATGCCACCCCTGTCGAATTACAAAAGGCCCTAACGGAATTCACCAAGGCCGGGTTCACCGGAGAAAAATTTAAGGTTGCTCAGAACAGTTACAAGGAAAGCGCACGTGCCGCAATGGCATTCTTTGTCGCCGATCCGACGGCAGGTGATGCATCAACTGTCGCAAGCATGGACGTTGACCTGATCCAAAAAAGTGATATTACGCCAGAAACTTTACCCAAAGTGCATAACATGATGCTCTCCTCAGGTTATGAGGGGCGTTTTGAGGCGAAGGATTTTGCGCAGAATGCCCCCAAGATATTGAATTCTGGAGCCAAGGCCGGATTGACGGGAGTGAAAGGGGTGAATTTAATCTCGGCACTTTCACAGCAATACATGCAGCTGGCCAATCCCAAAGAAAAGGCGGAGGTGGCAACCTTCTTCGAACATTTTTTCAGCCATATCACCGATCAGCACTACGTTAAAGCTCTCACAAAAAAAGGCGTGGACGTTAAAAAATTCTATGCCTGGCGCGAGATGAAAAATTTTGATACCGGCAAGTTGGAAAAGCGCATGGTATTGAAAGGTGAAGGCGGGGTTGAAGGTTATATCGGACTGATGAAAGATTTGAAGAAAAAAGGGATGGAAAATCCTTTTGAGGCATCCGAAGGTGGATTTCGCGAAATGTACACTCGCAACGCCGCCATGAAGGGCATGATGTCGCTCAGCGCTACTGAGGCAGCTATGACACGCAACGAGGACGCCTATAAAAATGATTTGATAGGCCAACAAGTAGCCGACATTAAAGACCTGAATGTCTCTAAAATGAAAGTCGCTGAAATCGAGCTGCAAAAATTACAGCTCTCTGACTCGGCTGGCAATACAGTTAGCGGTGCTGGAAATTTGACGCAAAAATTTGCCGATCACGGTCTGTTGACCGGAGCGCTGGCAGCGGGAACAGCACTGGTATTAGGTCGTTATGGTTTAAAAAAACTACCAGCATGGGCTTCGGCAAAGTTGGCAGAAAAAACGGCTGTTTCTGCCGTTACGAAACCATCAGTTGGTGCAATGCTCGGCATAAAAAAAATGCCTGCCCCCATCTCATTGGGAGAAAAATTGGCACCTTATGCAAAGAAACTTCCCCTGCTAGGAAATATGCTTGCAATTGGCATGGGGGGCGTGAATGCTTATGAGATCAGTCGCAGTCAACTATCTGAACGTGAAAAAGCTGTTGCGCAGGGTGGAAATGCAGGCGGAACTATAGGCGGCATGGCTGGTGCATGGGGCGGTGCAGCTGCAGGAGCTGCATTGGGTACTGCCGTCTTCCCAGGTGTTGGAACTGCAATTGGCGGCCTACTGGGGATGCTGGCGGGAGGCATGAGTGGCGGATCGTTGGGTGAAACCATAGGAGCCGCCATCACCGATGCATTTGCTCAGAAAGAATCCAGTCAGCCTATCAGTATTACCAATAATGTAATTGTTGATGGCAATGTCATTGCGCAATCAGTTAATGACTTAAACGCCAGAAGCTCTCGTCGCAACTAAGGCGGAAACCCTTCCGCCTTAACTCCCCTCATGCGCGCGCGTAATGTGCGCGTATGAACTCGTTATCAACCCTCAGTTTTCTTCGCTTGTCGTGCCGCCAGCATCCCTGGCAAGGTGTAGGCATACATCAGCATCAGTTCGGTAAAGCTAAGCATATCCAGCACGGTGGATTTATCCACCGGTTCATCTTCATGTGCCGCTTCATTGCCATCCAAGCGTATGGCATGTGCCCACTCTCGCATGGCATCTGTAATTTTATGCGCGGCCGCCAATGCCTCAATTCGTTGGTACAAACTTCCGGAATTCTCGCCAAGATCGCGCGTGGTGCTCTCCAGTACCTTGCGGCACATCATACCTGCTGCATCGTAATGACTCTGTTGAGTATTACGTGCTGCCTGCCAGTAAAACTTGCCAATATTACTTGGGACATGCTCTGGGATATCTGGCATAGCGGGCTTCGGGTGTATGTCCGAAATTACGATTCCATTAGTGTCGTGCAAATCTCCAATAACATCGTGAGGACTTTGTCCTACGCTGGTCATAGCCGTAACCACAATCCCGCCATTACAGTTATTGCAAACAAAAAATGTAGTGAATTTTCGGCTGTCTTTTGGATAAGCAATGCTTTTCACACTGTAAAAATATGTTTTTTCAGTATGGCAATGCGGACAATATAAAGAGAGTGAAGACATGAATGATGTATCCCATCAAGCGGTTGAAATTGAACGTATGCTAGCAGCTAACGTTAGCCCTGCACAGTTGGCGCAATATTTTTTCACCCTGAGTGTTGATCAGCGGGAAGGTTTTGCACTTGCAATGATAGGGCTAGTAATGATGCAAAAACGCCAGCTAGAAAATAAAGTATGAGCTGGCCTAGTTCCTATATAGAAGCGAGTTTTCGCGGCATTCCCTTTGATCTCCTATCGACCGGTGAAGAGGTGGCACGCGCCACCGTCGCGCATAGCTATCCATTCCGTGACGGTGCGGAGATTGAAGATCTGGGGTTACAGGCCACTCACCACCAGGTGCGCGCCACGTTATTCGGCATCAATGCCGACTATGACCTGCAGCAGCTAAAAGCGGCCCTGGACATGCCGGGTATGGGTGAGCTGTCACATCCTGTTTACGGCAAATTCAATGCGGTGGTGGAAGGCTATCACCCGGCCTTTGATGCCGACAATACTGACTCGGTTTCCCTCGATATCACCTTTGTTGAGGATTCGCCGCGTGCGGTTAAGACTTTTGCCAAGGTCATTCCGGAAGCCAAGATTGATGCCATTACCACAGCAACAGATAAAGCCCTCACGGCATCCTCTGTTTCATTCGCACAAACCCTGCGCGGAATTCTGGCTGCCGCGAATAACAACCGTCTGACGCAGTTGGCTGCAACGATCAGCCAGACGATGGCGCAAGTGGCGCAGATCAGCCAGGCCGTGCAAAGCACTGTGCAGAGCTATCTGGATATGCCTGCCTCGCTGATGTCCGACTTGAACACCATGATGGGGGCGTTGGTTCCCCATGTTGGTGCAACAAGCACGGGGCAGGTCTCGGTACAGAACTTTTCTGCTGCGCAAAGCCAGTTTGCGGTGGCCACGGCGGTTACGCCCCTGGCAACTGGAACACCCGCTGTCATACAGCAAGATGCAGCCTTGATTACAGTCAACGCACAGCTGGTGGCCGCTCTTTCATTGACGCAAGCCGCACAGGCGGTATTGGCGTCCGAATTGGCGCAACCGCAAGCGACATCCATGCAGATCGAGGCGATGACTGCTGTCGTGCGCGGTCAGTTGCAGACGCAGATCGATGCGTTGTCCGCGTTGTATCCGTTGGAATTGTCACGCCCGATCATCGAATCACTGAAAGACACTGCACTGCTGATCCAGCAGGCCGCCCAGCTGGTGATCGAAACCCGCCCGCCGCTGACGATGCGCCCCTCTCCGGTGACAGGCAACCTGCGCCTGATCGCTCATGCGCTGTACGGTGACCATACCCGTGCGCCTGAGTTGGCCAGACTCAATACCGCTATCCGTCAGCCTAACTTTATCCAGCAAGGGGACGCACTGAATGCCTTTGCCCAATGAATCTCTGAGCCTATCCATCGGCGGTGTCGCCCATGCCGACTGGATCACTTACGAGATCGACTCCGATCTGCTCACGCCTGCCGACGCATGGCGGGTCAGTTTGGGCGGTGCGCACGCCTTACCTGATGTCATACAGCCCGGCGCAGACTGTGTGATTCGCTATGGTGCAGACACCGTGATGGTCGGTGTCGTCGATGAAATCACCGAGCAGCTGGATAAACGTAGCCACAGCATCAGCCTATCCGGTCGGGATATGGCCGGTCAGCTGCTGGACTGTTCAGCGCCGGTGTTCAATGAACTCCAGGTCTCGCTGGAGCGCATATTAAAAGCTATTTGTGACCCGTTAAAAATCAAACCTTGGCGTATCGATGCGGTGTCTACCCAGACGCGCCACAAGGTTAGCACCACGCCTGGGCAGACCTCGTGGGAGGTGTTGCAAAATGCCGCCGAAGCCAACGGCTTATGGCCGTGGTTTGACCCGTCCGGCACGCTGATATTAGGTCGTCCTGATGTTCCCAAAGAAGCCAATGCAACGCTGGTCTTAAGCCGTGACAATCCCACACAAAATAATGTGTTGAATGCGACCTTCACGCGCAGCCTGCACGATGTGTACAGCGAGGTGCGTATTCTCGGTCAGGCCGCCGGTGCAGAAGGCGTGCGTGCGATGCACGGCGTATGGGGCAGCGCAAAAGCGGACAATCCGCCGCGCTACCGTCCCAAAATCAGTACCGACTATGAGTCTGACAATCCAAAAATCGCCGAGTCGCGTGCCAAAAAAGAACTGGCCGACGGCTTACTCAAGGCAAAGTGTGTGAAATGTACTGTGCGCGGCCACCGTACTAATGCCGGATTGCTATGGACACCTGGAATGCGCGTATCACTCAAGTTGGATGCGCTGGGTGTGACCGGCGTGTGGCTGCTGATGTCGCGCACGCTGCGCGGTGGACGCGACAGCGGTACGCTCACCGACCTGACGTTGTACCAGGACGGCTTGTGGCAGATCGATGCGCATCCGCATAATCGCGTACAACGTAAAGCCAAACTGGCCGCTTCAGCTTCCGGAGAGAAGCCATGATCCGCGAAGTGAAACGCCACATCGAGCGCGCCTTGAATGGCATCCGGCTGGGATTCAGGGGTAAGTTGACCCGTAACAATAGTGCCTATCCCATCCAGCTGGCACAGGCGGCAGGTCTTGCCGATGAGCTGCTGCAAAATGTGGAACTGATGCAGCAATATGGTTACACCAGCAACCCGCCGCCAGACAGTGAATGCATCGTCCTGCCACTGGGTGGCCGCACGGGACACGGCATTATTATCGCCACTGAACACGGTACCTACCGCCTCAAGAATCTCAAGCCAGGCGAGGTTGCGCTGTACTCAGATGAAGGCGACAGCATTGTCTTGAAGCGCGGTCGAATCATTGAGGTGACAACCCAAACGTTCCGCATCAATGCGACCACGGCAATTGAGCTGAATGCACCTAGCATTACCGGCAATGCTACCGGTTCAGTCTCGTTTAACACGCCAACCGTAAATGCCAGTGCCGCCATCGTTGCCCAGGGCGAGATTAGCGATCATGGCAACAAGAGCATGTCGAATATGCGGATGGTCTATAACGGCCATACGCATCAAGATCCGCAAGGCGGCAGCGTTCAAGTACCAGGAGCGACAATGTAATGGATGCACAAATCAACCCATACACACGCGACTATGATCTAGTCAACGGCACGCTGGTGCGCGATCCGGCAGGCGGCTTGGCTAATGCCGTGTATCTGCGCCTGATGACTCAACTCGGCAGCTACTGGGCAGATTCCAAGCTGGGCAGCCGCCTGCATGAATTACAGCGTGAAAAAGATGTCGCGCGCGTGCCGCGCCTGGCGCAACAATATGCCGAAGATGCCCTTGCGACACTGGTCAGTGATTTGCGAGCGCAAAGTGTTTCAGTGAGCGTGTTACGTCAGCCGGGCCGTCTGCTGCTGACCGTGACGGTCACCACCAATACCGGCTCAATAGCGACCTTTCATCACCCGGTAAAAGTCGCCGGTTAATCACCGAGCGGAAGTATTTCCGGCTTAACTGGCGTCGCGCGCGTGCGTAATCTGCACACATGTTCCCGACACCTGATTATTCCACTCTACGCGCAGCCTTATTGCGTGACATCGCCAACCAGCTGCCCGAAGCGGCGACCGGTAGCGATTCCGACTTCGCCATCCGTGCCAATGCAGTTGCTGCTGCACTTGAAGGTCTGTATCAGCATCAGCAATGGATCGTCCGGCAGATATTGCCTGACACCGCTGATGCAGATTATCTGGAGCGCTGGGCAAGCCTGTTTAACATCAACCGAAAAGTGGCTGTATCAGCCTCTGGCACGATTACTTTCACCGCTGCTACCAATGGCGCAATCGCTATCGGCACAGAAGCAAAAACGCCGGATGGCGTCGCTTTCGTCACGACTGCTGGTGGGCTGATTACGGCGGGTGCTTCGTTGACGCTGGCGGCATGTGCTGTTGTTCCTGGCATAACGGGCAATATCGCCGCAAACACGGCACTGACGCTGACTGCCGCACCAGCCGGTGTAAACAGCGGTTGTGTCGTGGCTACAGCCATGACCGGCGGTATGGATGTCGAATTAGATGCCGCGTTGCTTTCCCGGTTGTTGGCGCGCCTGCGTAATCCGCCGCACGGTGGTAATGCCAGCGACTATCTGGCTTGGGCGTTAGCTGTGCCAGGTGTGACTGAAGCCTATGTCTATCCGATGCGTCGTGGTCTGGGTACGGTGGACGTGGTGATTGAGGGCGCGAATGGCAGCCTGCCCAGTGCGCAGCTGATTATCGATACGCAAGCTGCGATCAATGCTGTGAAACCTGTTACGGCGAGCTGTCTGGTGCTGGGTCCGGTGCTTGTGCCGGTGGCGATCACCGCTACGCTCACCTTGAGTGGCACCACACTGGCCACCGCTACCACCGCAATCAATGCCGCACTGGCGACGTACTTCGCCCAGCTCAAACCCGGCGACAGCGTCATCAAAACTCGCATCGCCGCGCTGATCGCCGATACCACCGGCGTGGTGGACTTCAATCTGACTGCACCGGCTGCCAATGTCGCAACCTTGGTCAATGCCAATGCCGTGCAGCTGGCCTCATTGGGCGTAGTCACGCTGAATTGATATGAATACGCACGCAACCTTACTCAAGCAGCTTTTACCCGCCAGCTATGACACGAATGGCCGAGTACTGGCCGCGATGTTGCAGGCTGAAGGCAATGCGCTTGATGCGGCATGCCTGCAGGCTGACATGCTGTTGACTGAGGCTGACCCGCGCACGGCATTGCAACAGATACCTGCGTGGGAGCGCGTCTTTGGTGCCAGTGCGAATGCCGATACCCCGTCACGTCGCGCCTATCTGGTCGGCAAGCTCAATGAAACAGGCGGTCAGAGTAAACAGTACTTCATCGATCTGGCTAAGAGTCTGGGCTTCACCATCACCATAGATGAATTCACCCCGGCAGACATACTGGCCGATGTGATGAACCCGATGTTCAGCCTGGATTGGCTGTTCGCCTGGCGCGTGAACGCCGCTGCCAATGCCAATTACCGTCAGGCCACTGTACTGGATACCGTCATGGATGGGTTTGCCTCATGGGGCAATGCCGATTTTGAAGCGGCGCTACGTGAGGATGCGCCTGCCCACACACAAGTTTTGTTTGCCTACATATAGGAGTCATCATGGATAGAGTTTACGAATCCGGCGCATCTGCCGTAGCACCCACACCACCGGCTGTTCCCTCGACCGGCTTCCCATCGCGGGGTAATCCCGGCACCGGAACCATGCCGACTGTTCCAGGACCATACATGATGCACCAGCTGGTCGAAGAAATCATGGCCGTAATCTCGGCGGCTGGTATCGCGCCAGATAAAGCCGTCCTAAACCAGCTAAAACTGGCATTGGACTCTATATATATGTCCAAAAACGGGACAAGCGCGCTGTTGCAAAACTTTGCCGGGCTGACGCGTTCCATGACTGCGCTGGGCGGTGGTCTGGTGCGTGAGTATGTGGACATCACCAATGCGTCCACCGTGGGCGGCATTGAAATCGGCGTGGTTTACAACTGCGCGATCAATACGGCAACCGGCATATGGGCTGGCCGCGATATTAACGATATCTGCTGGCTGGAGAAATGGCACGACGTGGCTGGCACGAAAGAGTTCTGGTTTGCGCCGATAGGGGCGGCAGGAGCTGTACCTGTCTGGCAGCTAGTGTTCGGAATTGATACTGTGAACAATATGCTAACTGGACCGGCGTCGCTGCTTGGACATGGTCAGTGCCGCCTGGTTAAGTCGGGGGTCAATCTGTTATTACAGCCGTTCAATGGCAACAAACTCATCATCAATGGCCAAGCACAGAAGATCCCATCAGCAGGCATAGCCATCACTCCAGCATCGCTACCAGCGAAGGCTACGGGTTTTGTGCCAATGAATCTCTCCGCCGTTGCCGGAACGTACAACATAACAACTGTAGCGGCTCATAACCTTGCAGTTGGTGATTCAGTTTGGTTGGCGTTAGCTTCGGCGCCAGCCGGTACGCCGCAACTAGCATTTAATTCCACTGTTGCGTCCGTACTGAGCGCAACAGTCTTTACATTTGTTTCAGGAACGACAACAGTCACATCTGGAGCAGCCGGGGGCAGTGGTGGCGCATTGATTTACCACTATGCCTATATGAATGCCGGGGTTATAGCGATCGAATCTGTCGCAACTAGTCATTCAACTGACGCAACTACGGGCGTTGAAATCAAGACGGGCGATGCAACCAGAACACTGGTCGGAATGAGTATCGGTGGTGCTTTCACAGATACTCCTCAATCTCAATACGTCCGTGGTTGGTTCAACCGCGCACCGATCAAAGGGTACTCCCCTCTGGCGGCGGCAAGAACGACCGCATCTACCACGGTAGTTGAAACCAATGCCGCTGACCGTTGCCAGTTCCTATTGTGGTCTGGCGAGTCCGTACACATATCGGGGTCGTCTAACTGTGCTAATACAACTGTTGGAGCGACCATAGGCTTTACAGCAGGGTGGGATGGCTCAGGAGGTGTGGGGATCGGGACGTCAATTTCACCTGTAGTGACAGCAAATTACTACTCTATCATCTCCGTATATCCTGTTCCTATCAGTGGACTTGAGGGATTCCACATGGTGTCGCCATTTATAAACACCAGCGTAGGTACAGCCAGCTATGGCAGTGGCGGTGTTTCAGTCTGGAGTTAATCATGGGAGTTAATAAGATGAAAATAGGATCAACTTTCGGCGATGAACTCGCCGCAGCAGGACTTTTGGACGCTGTTGCAACGTGGGGTGATGATGGCTCGATAACCTACCAGCCAGACGCTACCCAGCAACAGATTGCGAGGATAGAAGCTGTGCTTGCAAAACATGACCCTAATGCAGCGAGGTCGGTGGATTTACGCGCCAAGCGTGACGCGCTCCTTGCCGCCTGCGACTGGACGCAATGCCGCGACGTGCCGGATGCTGTAGCCGCAGCATGGCAGCCATACCGTCAGGCGCTCCGCGACCTGACAAAGCAAGTGGGGTTTCCTGATGCAATTGACTGGCCTGTTGCGCCATGATCGCCGCCGTTATCAAGTGGGCTTTCCTCGCCGTCGCCGGGATTATCGTCACTATTCTGGCGATGATCCTCGCACCGGTACTCGCACTGTTCCGGCAGGCCGACGACCGTCTGCCACCGTGGCTGTCATGGTTCCAGCAGCCCGATACACCGTGCTGTGGTGATGCGGCGTTTCATGCGAATCAAATGGCGTGGACGTCCAGAAAATACCTATGCACCCATCATCCCGTGGATCGGCGGAAAACGCCGTCTGGCCAAGCGCATTATTCCGCTGTTTCCAGAGCATACCTGCTATGTCGAACCGTTCTGCGGCGCGGCGGCGATCTACTTCATGAAGGATCAAACTAAGGTCGAGGTGCTGAACGACATCAACGGCGAACTGGTGAACCTCTACCGCGTGGTCAAGCACCACATGGACGAGTTTGTCCGCCAGTTCCGCTGGTCGTTGACCAGTCGCCAGATGTACAAATGGCTACAGGACACGCCGGAAGAAATCCTCACCGACATCCAGCGCGCAGCGCGGTTTTTCTACCTGCAGAAGAACGCCTTCGGCGGCAAGGTCAGCCGCCAGACCTTCGGCACAGCCACCACCAGCGCACCACGCCTCAACCTGCTGCGTCTCGAAGAGGATTTGAGCCAGGCGCATCTGCGGCTGTCGCAGACCTTCATTGAGCATCTGGACTGGGATAAGTGCATCACTAAGTACGACCGTGAACATACCTTGTTCTATTGCGATCCGCCGTACTACGGCACGGAAGGCTATGGCGTGGACTTCGGTCTTGAACAATACGACCGCATGGCCGAGCTGGCCAGAACGATCAAAGGCAAGATGGTGATCAGCGTGAACGACATCCCCGAAATGCGCAAAGCCTTCGCCGGGCTAAACATGGAGAGCGTGGACATCACCTATACCGTGGGTGGGCAGGGTAAGGCGAACAAGACAGCGGAGTTGATTATCCGCAACTGGTGAGGTCACTTTCGCATAACTGGAAAGTGTGCCTGTTTTATTTCGCATAACGGAGTCACCCCGGCTCCTTTTGAATCCGGGGAACTGAAAGGAAATATCATGTCTGACCAAGCCGTAGAGCAGGAAATTCAAGCCAAGGGGTTGATTGCCCCACGTATCACGCCGCAGCGCATCGATCAGGTGATTGTCGCTCAGGACTATCACGTCTTTCCTGGCACCACTTTGACGATCTGCTGCTTGACGCTGGCCAATGGTTTCACCGTAACCGGCGAGAGTGCCTGCGCCAGCCCTGAGAACTTTGACGCAGAGCTGGGGCGCAAGATTGCCCGCGACAATGCCAAGCAAAAGATATGGGCACTGGAAGGTTATGCGCTGCGTGAACGTCTGTCTGGCGAATCAGAAGAAACGCACCTGTAACCTACCAGGGTATTAGATGAGAAAAGCCGACTCTGTGTGGTCGGCTTTTTTTTGTGGTTTTAATCCTGCACAATTCGTTTTCACATTGTACAAATTAAATCTGGTGTGATTTATCTCGCAATTTTGCTGAGTTTATCGCGCGCCGCATCATCCAGACATGTTTTTTTACGTATAATGTGCGAGCATATTATCTGGATTTTTAGCGGTCGGGACGTAACTGGCCCGCACGAAAGGCAAACAAATGAAAATGAATGTAATCATTGTCGATGACACGCCGATCAATGTGACACTGATATCACATCTGATTGCTCGTCTGGACGACTGCGAAGCGAAAGGGTTTACGGTTCCGCAGGAAGGATTGAAGTGGTGCCTTGAAAATGTGCCGGATCTGGTGATTGTCGATTACATGATGCCTGAGCTCGATGGTATAGAGTTTGTACGGCAGTTTCGGGCAAGTGAAGGGCGTGCGGACATTCCGGTGTTGATGGTGACGGCGAACGATCAAGTTGCTGTCAGGCATCACGCGTTGGAGGCGGGCGCCAATGATTTTCTGACTAAGCCTATCGATAAGGCCGAATTCATGGCACGCACGCGCAACATGCTGTCTTTGCGCCGCAGCCAGCGCAAGCTGGAAGATCGTGCCGCGTGGCTCAATGAAGAAGTCAAAAAGGCGACGGCAGAAATTCTGGCCCGTGAACGTGAAACCGTCATACGATTGTCCAAGGCTGCCGACTCGCGCGATCCTGAGACGGGGGCGCATATTTTGCGCATGTCACATTTTTCAAAACTCATCGCGAAGAATATGGGCCTGTCTGAAGCCCAGCAGGAGATGATCCTGGAAGCGTCGCCGATGCACGATATCGGCAAGGTCGGTATCCCTGACAACATTCTGCTCAAACCTGGCCGTCTGGATGTCGCTGAATTTGAAATCATGAAACGACATTCAATTCTGGGCTATGACATTCTCAATGGCAGTCAGTCTGAGATGTTGCAGGCGGCCGCGCAAATTGCGCTGGGTCATCATGAAAAATTTGACGGCAGCGGTTATCCGCAAGGTCTGATCGGTGAAGCGATTCCTTTGTTTGCACGTATTTGTGCGGTAGGCGATGTATTCGATGCGCTGACGTCCGAGCGGCCCTATAAAAAAGCCTGGGAGGATGACCGCGCGATAGCATTGCTGCGCGAGGGCATGGGGAGCCATTTTGATCCTGCCTGTGTGGACGCATTTTTGTTGGATTGGGATAGTGTGATGGCTATCCGCAACCGTTTTCAGGATGATAGAGCCGAACACGTATCGCACCAATTAGGCGAGTATTGATGCGTAAGGGAGCGATGTTTGTGAGCGTTTCTCACCCTTGCTGTCATGGCCAAAAGAGGGTGTAGCTTATGAGTTTTCGACTCCGTTTTTTGTCTCTCCTCGCGATCTTCGCGACGGTCGCATCAGTCTACTGGTATTTATCGCGTGCAAGCCATACCCCTGTTGAAGACAACGGGGCGATGTCAGTGGAGACGAGTGAGGGCGACGAGCCCATCACTCCGCTGCCATTAACGTTGGATCTCGATCCTGCTAAAGTTGCCTTGGGCAAGCGATTGTTTAACGAACCTTTGCTTTCTGCTGATAACACGATTTCATGTGCGAATTGTCATGATTTGGCGCACGGCGGTCACGACGGGCGTGCGCGTGCGTTCGGCATCGGCGGTGCGGTGGGGGGGATCAACGTCCCCTCCGTGTTCAATAGCGGATTTAACTTTCGCCAGTTTTGGGACGGGCGGGCAGCCTCATTGGAGGATCAGATCGACGGGCCGGTACAACATCCCAAAGAAATGGGTTCTACCTGGCCGAAAGTTGTTGCGGACCTGAAAAGTTCTGCAGGCTATTCATCTGATTTCAATAAAATTTATCCGGCTGGCATCACGCCAGAAACGGTAAAAGATGCGATCGCCACGTTCGAGCGATCGCTCTATACACCCAATTCTAAATTCGACCGTTTTTTGCGCGGGGAAAAAAATTCTCTGGATGGCGAAGAGGAGGCCGGCTATAGATTGTTCAAAGAGCTGGGATGTATCACCTGCCACCAGGGCGTCAATGTAGGCGGCAATATGTACGAAAAAATTGGCCTGGTGGAAAATTATTTTGAGCACCGCGGTAATATAGAGCAGGCCGATTTGGGTAGATATAACCTCACCAAAGATGAAGAGCATCGCTACGAATTCCGTGTGCCCTCGTTGCGCAATGTGGCGCTGACGGCGCCCTATTTTCATGATGCATCCGCAGTCGATCTCGAGGGGGCGGTGGCCGTTATGGGTAAATACCAGTTGGGTGTCGATTTAAAACCCGATCAAATAGCCCGTATCGTCAAGTTTTTAAATACCCTGACAGGTGAATATGAGGGGCGCTCGCTGTCGGAGGCGACCATGCCGGAGCGTGCCAAATGAAACGCTGGCTCAAGAAAAATAGCTGGCAGATCCTGATTGCGCTTGCGGCAATCACTGCACTGCTGCTGTTGTTTATCAAAGCGCAGGCGGTCGATCCGTCGGCACACAATCAGGTGGTCCGTGACATCGCAGAGTTGCAAAAGCGGGATACCGAGTTGGGTGAAGCCGTGATGCAATTGCATTATCGGCTCGCGAATAACTATGATGCAGTGACCGCGTTGATGCAGCGGATTAAAATTCTGGCAAATCGGCTCGAACAGTATCAGAAAAACGGCTGGCTGCCTGATAGTCCTGAAGCGCGACGCGAGTTGGCCGAGCTGCGAGTGCAGATTGAACGGCGCAGCAATCAACTCGATGAGTTTAAATCGAACAATGCGGTGATGAAAAATTCACTGATTTATCTGCCTAGCATGGTCGACAATGTTCTGGCATTGTTGCCAAATGCGGCTGAGACCACACTCGAAAAATTTGAATTTCTGCTGCGGGATGCGCTGCTGGTCAGTGTTAAGGGAGATGAAGCCACAATTGCTCAGTTAGCTGCAGATATCGAACGGGCAGAACAGGCGATTCCGGGCTTGCCCGGCAAGGCTCAGCAGATGGCCGTGTATGTTGTACGACATGCCAAAACATTGCTCACCGTGGATCGGGTTATGCCGGAATTGTTAACCAATTTGAGCGCATATAAGTCTCAGCATCTGGGCGTCGGACTGGATCGGATGTATCAGACATACTATGAACAGCAGCAGCGCAGGGCGGATATTTACCGGCTGTTTCTGTTACTCGCGGCATTGTTGATGCTGGCGTATTCCATCTTCGTTTACTTCCGTTTAAAGGTTAAGGGGCAGCAACTGGAGCACGCGTTGGCCGAGATTACCAATCAGCAGCACGCCTTGAACGAGCACGCGATTGTCAGTATCACCGATGTTAAAGGCAATATTACCTACGTCAATGATAAGTTTATTGAGATCAGCGGTTATTCAGCGGATGAATTAATTGGTAAAAATCATCGCATGATCAAGTCGGGTCAGCATGACCAGGAATTTTTCCGTGAATTATGGCAGACGGTTGCGAATGGCAGGGTTTGGCACGGGCAGGTCAAAAATCGCACTAAGAAGGGTGGTTTCTATTGGGTGGAGGCGACGGTGGTGCCCGTCATGGACCATGAGGGTAAACCCTATCAGTATGTTTCCATGCGTACCGATATTACCGCGCAAAAGGCGATGGAATTGCAGGTTCAAAGTGAGCGTCGGTTACTCAAAAACGTCATGGATACGCTGGGTGAAGGCGTCTACATGCTCGATCAGCAGGGCCGCTGTACTTATATGAACAGCGAGGCTGAGGAGATTGTCGGCTGGACCATAGAAGAAGTGATGGGGCATAACCTGCATGATATTCTTCATTCGCAAAGGCCGGATGGCACACAGGTCTCTGCGGACAACTGTCCGATCCGGCAAAGTACGATGAAGAACGAAGAGTATCGATCAGAAACGGAATATTTCCAACACAAAAACGGCACACTGTTTCCGATTGCGATTGTGGCGTCCCCTATGATGGATGGCGATACCGTTACAGGCTCAGTTGCCGCTTTTCAGGATATTTCCGAACGCAAGTTTACCGAACGTGAATTGCTGCGGGCCAAGGAGTCGGCAGAGGCGGCCAGTCGTGCGAAGGGTGATTTTCTGGCGACGATGAGTCACGAGATTCGTACGCCGATGAACGGCATTATCGGCATGACTGAGCTCGCCCTCGATACTGAAATGAGTGCTGAGCAGCGCGAGTATTTGAACATGGTCAAATCCTCTGCCGATGCATTGCTCACCATCATCAACGACATTCTAGATTTTTCTAAGATTGAATCAGGGAAAATGGAGTTGGAGCTGGTTGATTTTGATGTGCGCAATTTGTTTGTCAGCGCTGAAAAAACACTGGCAATCCGCGCCGCCCAGAAAGGGCTGGAGCTGGTGTACGATGTGGACAGTGCGATTCCCGATCTACTCACGGGCGACCCGGGGCGCATGCGTCAGGTGCTCACGAATTTGCTGGGTAACGCCGTTAAGTTTAGCTCGCACGGTGCGATTACCCTGCGCATGAAATTGCTGATGCAGTCGACTGACGGGTTCTGTGTGCGTATCGAAGTAGCTGATCAGGGGATAGGCATCCCTGCCGATAAGCTGGCGCATATTTTTGAGGCGTTTACCCAGGCGGATACCTCGACGACGCGTAAATATGGCGGTACCGGGTTGGGGTTGGCGATTTCCGGCAAGCTGGTTGCGGCAATGGGCGGCGAATTGAGCGTGGAGAGCCAAGTCGGCATAGGCAGTGTGTTTGGCTTTACGGTCACGCTGCCGGTTGCTAAAAATCAGCTAACGGAGGCAATCTGCGATGAACTAGCGGGTTTGTCGGTTTTAATTGTCGACGACAATGCGACGAACTGCCAGTTGTTGTCCCAACTGATCAAAAAGTGGGGGATGCGGCCTATCGTGGCGGGTAGCGGTGCTGAAGGCATGGCGATGCTCATCGAAGCTCAGCAGGAAAATTCTCCGTTTGACTTGCTGCTGCTCGATGCGGTCATGGCAGACATCGACGGGTTTGATTTTGCCGCACAGGTTAAATTGTTGCCAGACATGCCGCGAGCACTGGTGATGCTGCTGTCCCCGGCAAATTTACGCGCTGATACAGAACGGTGCCGTCGGGCGGGGATTGCCAACTATTTGAGCAAGCCGATCGACCGTCGCGAGTTGCTCAATGTGCTCAAGGCCTCAATCGGATTGCAGGCTGATGAAATTGCTGTCGCGCAGCCGGCACTCACCGCGCAAACGAGTCTGAATGTGTTGCTGGCCGAAGATAATCGCGTCAATCAAAAGCTGGCGATCACGCTGCTCGAAAAGTGGGGGCATCGAGTCGTGCTGGCTAACAATGGTGTTGAGGCGGTGGAACACGCAGCGCGCGTCGAGTTTGACGTGATACTGATGGATCTGCAAATGCCTGAAATGAGTGGTCTTGAAGCGACACGTCTGATCCGTGAGCAGGATCAATTGCAGGGCCGTCACAGTCGTATCATCGCGATGACAGCGAATGCGATGAGCGAGGACCGGCAGCGCTGTCTGGATGCGGGGATGGACGATTACATCGCCAAGCCGCTCAACACGGAAAAGCTGCGCGATTTGCTGGCAGGGGTGGAGAGCTCCTCTGAAGTGATTAAGCCGGCGACTTATGGCTACATGTCGTCTTTAAAGGCCGCCGACCCTTGGGTTATTGAAACGATAGGTCAGGCATTTTTGGAAGAGTGTGATCCGCAGATGGTGGCCATTACTGAGGCTATCGCGTCGGGTGATAAAGTCTTGCTGATGCGCGGTGCACATACGTTGCGCGGCCTGATTGGTAATTTCCATGCGCGTAAAATTGAAGAAATCGCCAGTCAAATCGAGCAGTGTGCAGAACGCGATGATCTGCCGGGGGCGGCGGGGTGCTTTGCGGCGTTGCAATCTGAGATGAATCTATTCAAAATCGCGCTGATTGCCTATTTGGCATCATAATGATGTAAAGAATTGAACGCAGCCTCAAAAGACGAGTCCTATTGCCGTTGTGATTACTTAAAGGAGCAATGAAAATGAAAAAGAGTCTGTGTGCGTTGAGTTTACTGTCCCTTTGCAGTTCTGTTTACGCCTCCGAATTGGTTGATACGGCCAGAGTGATCTCTAGCACGCCCGTCTATGACCGGGTGAATGAGCCGCGTCGTGAATGCTGGAATGAGAACGTGCAAAGCGCCCCTAAGGAACGCACGCTAGGGGGTGCGGTGCTAGGCGGCATTGCCGGCGGTATTTTGGGTAATCAGGTGGGCGGTGGCAATGGTCAAACTGTCGCGACGGCTGCGGGTGCAATCGCCGGTGCGGTGATCGGTGATCGAATGGCCAATCCTGATCAGCCGGCACGCACTGAGCAGGGGCAGCGGTGTCGCGATGTCGACAACTATCGCGACGTCATTAAGGGCTATACCGTCAAGTACCGTTACAACGGTCAGGAAGCGACCACGAGCTTGCCCTATCAGCCTGGCGATACTCTGAGGGTCGGTATCAGCGTGATTGAGGATCAGACTCGCTCAGGGCGCAATCAGGAATCCCGTCAGGATGATCGTCGTTACCGTCAGGGTGAGCGTAATTAGTCGGTAGTTCAGCCTGGAAGAAGCGGATGTCCACGAAAGGCACGAAAAAACACGAACAAATTCAAATGCATATTGCGATTGCAGTTATTCCCCCGATTGAGTAGTCGCTAGTTTTAAGTAAGCAGTTGATCTATTTGCGAGCCGCTGCTGCCTTTACGCAGCTTTGCCTGCTTGACCCGTTTCGTGACTTTCGTGTTTTTCGTGGAGAAAATGTTTTTATGTTCAGTTGAGAAAAAGCCCGGCATGCCGGGCTTTTTCATGGCTGCTGAATGCTTAGCCGAAACGACCCGTAATATAGTACTTCAGCTTATGTCAGACTTTTGTTTC
>SESH01002851.1_pt1 | contig 19947 bp, 19 predicted proteins | sample 3171561 | NCBI WGS metagenome assembly SESH01 (sample SAMN10866947, study PRJNA518727) | freshwater metagenome | biome: subpolar coniferous forest; feature: holomictic lake; material: water; isolation source: holomictic Lake 442 2011 16.5 m and 2014 13 m | place: Canada: near Kenora, Ontario
CACGTCGGTTCCGGTTGCGCTTACAACAAAAACCCCGGCTCCGGCACCCGTCGGCGACGTAACCCGGATCCAGTTGGGTTCGGTCCGCACCGAAGTTGAGGCAAAATCGGAGTGGACGCGGTTGCAAGGACGGCACCGTGATCTCTTGGGCGCACTCTCCCCGGTGGTGAAGCGCGCCGACCTCGGAGAACGTGGCGTCTATTATCGGCTTCAGGCTGGACCACTCGACGAGGTGCGAGCCCGAGATGTCTGTGCCCAATTGCAAATCCTCAAAGTCGGGTGCCAGCTTGTCAAGCGCTGATTCTATGCCCCCTGCATCACCGCGCGCGGTGGTGTTCGGCTGCGCCGGTCCGACGCTGGATGCCGAGGAGCGTGCATTTTTTCGCGACGCCGACCCCATCGGCTTCATTCTGTTCCGCAGAAACGTCACGTCTCCTGGGCAGGTGCGTTTGCTGGTCGAAGACTTGCGTCTTAGTGTTGGGCGCGCGGATGCTCCAGTGCTGATCGATCAGGAGGGCGGACGTGTGGCACGGCTGCGCCCGCCTCACTGGCCGCCTCATCCTCCAGCGCGCAGCATTGGCGAGCTGGCTGAACGCAACCCGGCGGCGGGGCGGGAAGCCTCCTGGATCAACGGCAGGTTGCTGGCCGCGATGCTGTTTGACCTTGGCATTACCATCGACTGTGCGCCGGTGTGCGATGTGCCGGTGCCCCAGGCACACGACGTGATTGGCGACCGCGCCTTTGCCGATGACCCTGTGCTGGTCAGTGAGCTGGCACGGAGCTTCTGTGATGGTCTGCTTGATGGCGGAGTTTTACCGGTTATCAAACATATCCCCGGCCACGGACGGGCCGCATCGGATAGCCATCAAGAGTTGCCGGTGGTGGCGGCTTCACTCGACCTGCTCGACGCCACCGACTTTGTGCCGTTCCGACGGCTGGCCGACCTGCCCTTGGGCATGGTCGCCCATGTTGTTTACTATGCCATTGATCCCGATCGGCCTGCTAGTACCTCCTCCGAGGTGATCGCTGCCGTGGTGCGCGGGGCGCTTGGCTTCGACGGCTTGCTGCTCAGTGATGATTTATCAATGGGGGCGCTGGACGGCTCGTTGGCTGAGCGGGCGCGTGATGTGCTGGCTGCCGGTTGCGACATTGTCCTGCATTGCAACGGCCAACTTGATGAGATGCAGGAGGTCGCGACGGCAACCCCGGCCCTGGCGGGGGCTGCCCTAACGCGCTGGCACCGGGCCCAAACATTCCTTAAACCGCCGCAGCCGATCGATGCCAGTGACCTGCGGATTCGGCTTGATTCCTTGCTGGGATCGGTGGGGCTTGCATTGGCTGGCTCCGTGCGGGCTGCTGGCACCGCTGACCCCACCGCCTTCGCCTTTACAGTGGCGGAGCCGGTGGTTAGCGGTTGAGCAGGGGACGAAGATCATGGTTCATGTCCTGCTGGAGCTGTCGGTTCTGGCCCTGCCGGTGATTTTCGCGATCACTTTGCACGAGGCGGCCCACGGCTTCGTTGCCTGGAAATTGGGTGACGATACCGCGTACCGACTCGGCCGGGTAACCTTCAACCCGCTCCGGCACATCGACCCGGTGGGAACCATTATTCTGCCGGTGGTGATGTATATCTCGACCCATTTTCTCTTTGGCTGGGCCAAGCCCGTGCCGGTCGACTTTAGAAGGTTGCGTAATCCACGGCGCGATATGGTGCTGGTGGCCTTGGCTGGTCCGGCGATTAATCTCGTGATGGCGCTGGTATCGATTTTTCTGTTCCAATTTGTTCATATCATCCCGGTATGGATGCAGGAATGGACGGTTGGCACCCTTACTTATTCGGTTATGGTCAACGTGATACTGGCGGTGTTCAATATGATCCCGTTGCCGCCGCTTGATGGTGGAAGGGTGGCGATTGGGCTGCTGCCGCGAGCTTTGGCTCAGCCTTTGGCGAATTTCGAACGCTATGGCATGATGCTGTTGCTGGCCGTCCTGTTCCTGCTGCCGGTGCTTGGCAATCAAATCGGTGTTGACCTTAATCTGCTGCCCCGCATCCTTGAGCCGATGGTGACACAGGTCATTCATTTCCTTGAGTTGGTTGTCGGCGGCTTGTGATAGGGCTTTGGTAATGGCATCGGCTGGCGATTTTGTCGAGGACCAGCCCGGCAGCGGCGTTGTATCGCCCGAACAACTGGTGCTGGCTATCGATGGCTTCGAAGGGCCGATCGATTTATTGCTGACGCTGGCCCGTGACCAAAAGGTTGACCTCACCCACATTTCGATTCTGCAACTGGCCAACCAATATCTGGAGTTTGTCGCGGCGGCGCGGCGCGTGCGCATCGAGTTGGCCGCAGATTATTTGGTGATGGCGGCGTGGCTGGCTTACCTCAAGTCACGGATGCTGCTGCCGGAGCCCTTGACTGCGGAGGAGGAGCCGGGCGGTGCCCAAATGGCCGCAGCCCTGGCCTTTCAACTCCTGCGACTTGAGGCGATGCGCGAAACTGGGGCCAAACTCATGGGCCGGCCGCAGCTTGGACGCGATTTCTTTGCGCGCGGCGCACCTGAGGGGCTGAAGGTTGACAGGACGTCGGTGTTCCAAGTTAATTTATACGACCTGCTCAAGGCTTACGGCGATCACAAGCGCCGGATCGACGAAGCCACGCTGACCATCCGGCCGCTGGATTTATATTCTCTTGACGAGGCGCTGCGGCGGCTGACCGAATTGCTGGGGTCGCTGCCCGATTGGGCCGTCTTGTCCTCGTTTCTGCCGGGCCTCTGCGATGGTTCGCTACTGGGACGCTCGGCACTGGCGGCTCACTTCGCGGCCAGCCTTGAACTGGTCAAAGCCGGCAAGATCGAGTTGCGGCAAGATGGTGCCTTCGGCCCTCTCTGGTTGCGTCGCGTGCCGCCAGTACGCTAAAATGGGTGGCCTATGAGTAACGACATACAAGACGATGCAGCTGATGCCGGGGGTGAAGGTCCCGAAGACCGGCAGGCCTTGCCGGTCGATCGGAATCACCAGCTCCGCCTGTTGGAGGCGCTTTTGTTTGCCGCTCCCGAACCGCTTGACGAGTCGGTGCTGGCCTCCCGTTTCGTTGGGGGGACCGACCTCTGCGGCTTGTTGGGTGAGTTGCGCGATCGCTATTCTGGTTGCGGCATAATCTTGTTGCGGATGGATCGGCGTTGGGCTTTTCGTACTGCGCCCGATCTCGCGCCTTATTTAAACCTTCATGAGGATGTTCAGCGCAAGCTGTCGCGCGCGGCGATCGAGACTCTGGCCATCATCGCCTATCATCAGCCGGTAACAAGGGCTGAAATCGAGAGTATTCGCGGAGTGGCCACCAGCAAGGGGACTCTTGATCTCCTAATGGAAAACAATTGGATCAAGCCGGGGCGCCGCCGCGAAACCCCGGGCCGTCCGCTAACCTGGATCACTACTGATCATTTCCTTGATCATTTCAGTCTGACCTCGCTGCGTGACCTCCCCGGTGTCGAGGATTTGCGCGCTGCCGGCCTGCTTGACGCCCGTCCGGTGCTGACCGCGCTGCGCGGCGGTGCCGACAAGACCAATGAGGGCGGTGACAAGGACGAGTCGGAATAGCGGCGTGATCAACCCGCTGACAGTGCCCGGCTTAAGGCCTGGAGCAAAGTCTTCATGTCGCGTGGGCGGTCTTGCCAGCGCAGGGCGAGGCCGGTTAACAGTGCATCCTCAATGGCGCGGGGAATGGCGATGCCCAGTTCACTTGGGCGCGGCAAGTTGCCCTCGTTGGCCCAGCGGGCGGTGGCATCGGCCGGTGGGTGGCCGGTGATGGCGCAATAAAAGCTGGCGCAGAGGGCATAGACATCGGTCCATGCTCCTTGGTTGCCGTCGGGGGAATACTGCTCGGGTGGGGCGTAGCCGCGCTTGAGGATTACTGTCAGCGCCCCGGTGGCTTCGCCGACGCTATGACGCGCCGCGCCGAAATCCAGTAATTTGGTGCCACCCTTATCCAGCAGGAAAATATTGTCCGGACTGATGTCACGGTGAACCAGCCCAAGTTGGTGGACATCATGAACTGCCTTGGCGATCGGCAGGATCAGCCCCAGGGCCCGGCGATAATCGATAGTTCCCCCTTCCTCGAGCAAGTGGCGCTGAAGGGTGCGACCGACCAGCAATTCCATCACCAAATATGCGGTATCATTAGCTTCGAAATGATCGTGGACCTCGACGATTTCCTTGACATCACGTAACCGGGCCAGTAGCCGCGCCTCTTCAAGGAACTTGACGATCCCCGCCTTGAAGGTTTCGACATGATCTTCGGTATAAGGCATGAGAGCGCCATTGCTCGGATTGCGACCGGCGATGCTGACCGGGAAGTACTCCTTGATCGCTACTTTAACCTGAAGCCGATCGTCCCAGCCGAGATAGGTCGCGCCGAAACCGCCCTGGCCTATTAAATGGCCAATCATATATCGGTTCTCAAGCATTGCGCCGGGTTGGAGATGGACGCCGGAGCGAGGGGGTTCATCTTTGTCATGGCCGCAGACCATGCACATCCCCTCTGCAATCTTGTATTCAAAGCAGTTGAGACAGCGCTGACGGGTCTGCCGGTCATTTGGTCGGGCAGCAGTCTGGGAAGACGGCGCCAACGTCATTATCTGCGTGTTGAGTACGACCACCGTCGGCTGCGCGGGCTGGTTCAGGCGTAGAGTATTATCCAGTGGAGCGGGTTTTCCCAGGCGTACGGTTTGGTTCTGGGGGGCGGTTTTTCCTAGGCGTACGGTTTGGTTCTGGGGGGCGGTTTTTCCCAGACGCATGGTTTGGTTCTGGGGGGCGGTTTGGTTTTGCGCCGCCGTCGCGCCTGCGGGCAATCCGCCGCCAATCCGTGCAATATGCTGCTCGATTAGCGGTCTGCCGCCGTTGGGACTGACCAAGCCTGCGGCGATGATGGCGTTTAGGTACTGGATGCGCCGGGGGGCTTGCGGCTCGGCCTGATCCATAATCTCCAGGAAGTCGCCGTTTGTGACGAAGCTGTCGACTAGGCCGGTGATGCGCTTGCGTAAATGCGCCTTGATTTCGTGGCTAAGTCCAGTCTGTTCAAAATTCAACGCGGCGCGCTCCAACTGTTCGCTCAAGCCCTGGGGATCAAACGGTTTCATAACAGTCTTTTCGAGCAACATGGTGTTGTTGGCAAGGCCGTCAATGACGCAGACCAGATCGTTCTTGGCCTTGACGCCGGTTTCTGTGGTGGCGAGCGCAACCAGAAAATGCAGGCGGCTGAACAGGTTGGGCAGAGTCTCGACGATGCCCTGAATTGACAGGCGGGCACCGGTGGCACCACCCTGGTTGAGCCGCCGACCATAGCGCATTACCAGGGCCTCGGCCATGGCCCCACCGCCAGCAACGCCGTCCGGCGTGACCAGGGCGGACAGAATATTCTGAAAGAAGCGTATATCCTCCTCGTTACGGCCCGAACCCAGTGGTTGGGCCGAGCGTAATTGCAGCCGTGTTCGCTCCAGCAGGGCCGCCCTGGTCTCCGGCAGCCTTCCGGTCACCAACAGCGAGTTCAGGTCATACTGGGGCTTGCGAGTGGTGTCGCTTGGTTGCGATGTCTCGGTCAGTGCCAAGTTGAGAACTTGGCGAATCTGTTCCCCAAGAAATAGGTGCGGTCCGAACATCTCGGACAGAACGGTGGCCGTGCCGAATAGATCGGCGATTCCGCCATCGACAAGTGTCGCTAACCGCTCGTTGGCATTGTCATTGGCAAGTCCGACCAACATATCAAGTTTGGCGGTCAGGTCATGGACTCCAGCAAGATCGCGGTAAATTGCAAAACGTAGGAGATAATCACGATTGCTTGCCGCATCCGGTGTCGCATCCGGTACCGAAGCCGATTGACGCAGCATGGCAAGTGGTGCCCCCTTGCTGGCCAAGTCATCAAGCGTGCGCTCCGCCCGTGCGGCCCGAGCGACAATGTCATCCATCGCGGCCAGTATTGCCTCGCGACGGCGGCGTAGATCCTGGCCGGGAAGGCGGGCCTGGAGGGCGACTATCCGGGTAATCGCCGCCTCGACGAGTCCACGTTGAGACAGCAGGGACGTTAACGCCTTATAGCTGTGCAAAAGTTCGGTTGGCGTTAGGTGCTGGGCATCAAGATAAGGACGAAATATCTGTCCGAGAGAGGCGCGGCTGTTAGCTGCGAAATAATCGTCCAATTCAATGCACAGTGCAACCTGCTCGATAGTCCCGATTGCTGAGCCAATGGTTGCCGGCAGCGGTACAATCGTTTTTGTGTTCATGTCCTGCCCACGCTCAAGCCTCACCGCAGCACTTCGCATTACATATTATCGATTACCGCGATAATTTACCACCTAAGCCTTTTCACTGTCGCTCGATCAGTTCGATGCGGTAGCCGTCCGGATCCTCGGTGAACGCGATTACGGTGCTGCCGTGCTTCATTGGACCGGGTGGACGCGGAAGCGGGACGCCCTCGGCGGTAAGGCGGTTGCAAGTCTCAATAATATCGGTAACGCCAATCGCGATGTGGCCAAAGCCGGTGCCGATGGTGTAGCGCTCCCGTTGGTCCCAGTTGTGGGTCAGTTCGATCACGGTGCTGTCGGCCTCGTTACTGTAGCCAACGAAAGCCAGGGTAAAACGCCCACTCTCATAATCGGTACGGCGCAACAACTTCATTCCGAGCAGGCGAGTATAAAAGTCAATCGAGCAATTGAGATCATAAACCCTGATCATGGTGTGTAGCAGGCGTGTCATGGCGTGTTCTCCACCATTCTAGCAAAGTGTTAATTTGCGGTTTCACATGTTCTCGCGCGTTTTACATGTCATCGCGCGTTGCCAGCCGCCACACCACTTCGGCGGCGCGAATGCTGGGCAGGGTGCCGCCAGCGCCTAACCACTGATCAACGGCAATCAGCCCCTCGATCTGGATCTGGCGGGCGATGGGGTCTTCGAGCAATTGCGTCATGGCCGCCGCCAGCCGATCGGGCCGGCACTTTTCCTGCACGAGTTCGGGCACCACCTCTCGGCCGTGCATGATGTTCACGAGGTTAACATATTTGGTCCGAATCAGCCGCCTGTATACCTTCCCGGCCAGCCAGTTAATGCGGTAAGCGATTACCGCAGGCAGCCGGGCTAAGGCAAGTTCCAATGCTACCGTGCCCGACGCGGCCAGCGCAGCTTCGGCTGCGGCAAAGGCCCCGTATTTGTTTTCGTCGCCCTCGACCACTAGCACCGGCATTGGCCATCCGGCCACGGCAGTACGTACCGACTCGGCTAGGTGCGGCACGGTCGGTACAACTGCCACCAGATCCGAAGTTCGCGCCGCTAACAGTTTCAGTGTCGCCTTAAAGTCGGGCAGCAACCACTGAAGCTCACTGGTTCTACTTCCCGGCAGCACCACGATCAGCCGCGTGGCGGAATCAAGACCATGGCGGGAGCGAAAGGCCGGGCCGTTACCGCAGCCAGCACCGCTCTCAATGATCGAGTGCCCTACGAACGTGCAGGCCAGCCCCTCGCGTTCAAACCAAGGCGGCTCGAATGGCAGCAGCGTCAGCAGGTGGTTGAGGAAGGCTGCAACCTCGCGCGCCCGTCCGGGTCGCCACGCCCACACCGACGGCGCTACGTAATGGATCAGTGGCACCGTGCATACCGGCGATCGACTCTGGCGCACACGCTTTGCGACTCGGAAGCAGAAGCTCGGTGCGTCGATGGTTACTACCGCTGCGGGCCGCATTTCTTCAATTGCGCGGACCGTTTGGTTGAGGCGGCCGAGCAACACTGGCAGTCGGGGCAACGCCGCGAATAGTCCCATCACGGCGAGTTCCGCCATTGGAAATAGCGTCTCCAGCCCTTCTTCTATCATTCGCTCGCCACCGATGCCGACGAAGCGGACCGGACGGTCGGCACGCTGCCGCAACGCCGCAATCAAACGCGCGCCCAGCACATCCCCCGACGGCTCACCCGCGATCAGGAATAAAGTCATAGCGTTAGGGTTCGCCGTCATGGCGACTCGGTGGTCACGGGAATAATTCCGGGGTTAATTCCAATTACGAACAAACCGGTGCGGTCTGCGACGGCGATCAACTCCGGTCGATCCATTACAAGTGTTACATCAACCTCGACGGCGATGCCGCTCAACCCGGCCGCCGCCGCCGCCTCCACCGTCCGCACGCCGATAGTCGGTAGGTCAAGCCGATGGTCCTGTTGTGGTTTCTTGACTTTGACCAGGACGCCGCCTGGTCCCAAGCGGCGCAGTAGGCCGCATCGGGCGATCAGGGCGTCTGTGCCTTCGATGCCCTCAACGCCGAGCACCAGCCCTTGCTGGACCACCACGGCCTGGCCGACATCGAGTCGGCCCAACGCTTGCGCCACTTCCACGCCGCGGGCTATGTCAGTTTCGGCCACGGCGTCGGGTCGGTAGGTTCCCAGCGGCCCGGCTGGCGCTACTAAGTCGTTAAGTATGTCCTGGATGGCGATGATTCGGAAACCTTCCTCTTCCAGGCCGCGACTTACCGCGCGCAGGATGCCGTCGTCGCCAAGGGCCCGGGTGCCGAGCTTGACCAGGAATTTGGCGGCTCGCCAATCGGGTCTGATCTCCGCAAGTGACGGCCGTCGTAATGGGCCGGCAAAGACTAGGTCCACGACATCATGCCGGCGCAGAAATTCAAGAGTGGTCGCGGCGGCACCGATCCGTACCCACAGATGGGTCTCGCCCGCAACAGTGGCCGGGTCGGTATGGCCTTCGAACGCAATGCAGACCACTTCACGGCCGGCACCGCGCGCGGCCATCGCAAGACGGGCCGGCAGATTGCCGCCGCCGGCCAGGATGGCAAGTCTAGCCGCCATTCCCTGAACGCGGCTGGCAGACGGCGCGTGACGACTTGGTTCGGATGAAAGCGATTACATCGGCAACCGCCGCATTGTCTTGGAAGCTGTGCGCAACTTCATCAACTCGCGCGGCTAGTGTTCCTTCGGGGCCGAAAATCATGCGGTAAGCGGCCCGCAGTGCCTGGATCGTCTCACGGCCATAGCCGCGCCGTTCAAGCCCGACAAGGTTGAGCCCGGCCAGTCGCGCCCGCTCGCCCATCACTAGGCCAAAAGGAATCACGTCGTTTTCGACTCCGGACATTCCCCCGATCATGGCATGGTGACCGATGCGAACGAACTGATGCACTGCACTCAGGCCGCCGAGAATCGCGTAGTCTCCAATAACGACATGGCCGGCTAGCGTTGCGTTATTTGCCAGTATGACGTTGTCGCCGATGATGCAGTCGTGCGCGACATGGGCGCCAACCATGAACAAGCCGCCGTCGCCGATCTTGGTCACCATTCCGCCCCCCGCAGTGCCGGGATTCATGGTGACGTGTTCACGGATGCGATTGTTGCGGCCGATGATCAGTTCGGACGGTTCATCCTTGAATTTAAGATCCTGGGGAGGTGTTCCCACCGCCGCAAAGGGGTAAATGATCGTGGCGGCACCGATCCGGGTGCGGCCATCCACCACCACATGCGAGACCAGACGAACATCGTCGCCGAGTTCTACATCAGGACCGACGCAACAAAAGGGGCCGATCTGCACCCTTTCGCCAAGGCGCGCCCGTGGATCGACCACCGCGCTGGTATGAAGCGAGATGCTCATTTTTCGTTCAATATCATGGCTGCGAAGGTGGCCTCGGCGCACAAGACCTCGTTGACCTTGGCCTCGCCCTTGAATTTCCAGACGTTACCGCGCTGGCGCAACTTGGTGACGTGTATATAGGCGGTATCGCCCGGCGTCACCGGTTTGCGAAAGCGGGCATCGTCGATGGTCATGAAATAGACCAGCTTACCTTCAGCCTCATGACCAAGGGTGTGTACCACCAGAACCCCCGCAGTTTGTGCCATCGCTTCGATGATCAGCACCCCGGGCATCACCGGTCGCAAGGGGAAGTGGCCTTGAAAAAAAGGTTCATTGATGGAAACATTCTTGATTCCAACCGCGCTTTCTCCGGTCACGACCTTGATGACTCGGTCGATCATCAGCATAGGGTAACGATGCGGGATCATTTGCATGACCCGCGCAATGTCGATGTCGGGCACCGCATCCATTCCCGTTGTCACCCCCATCGTCCGCCCGCCCTTTCGTCCGCCCTTTATCTTTACGCATTAAAGTATAGGTATAGCAGCATGGGTACCAGCATTAGCATTCACTCATCCGCATCACCCGTCGCCATAGTCGTGCCGGGAAATGCGGATAATGTGAGAATACCTTATTTCTTGATCGGCGGCAAATTCACTACCACCGACGGGATCTTGGTGTTGAGACGTTCCAACACGTCCTGGGACAGGTCCATACTTTTCTCAACGATCACTACCTGTTGTTTCGATAGCACGATATTGACGCCCTGCTCCTGAACGAGTGCGGCGATAATCTCGAGCATCGCGCGATGAATGGCCTGCATGGCTTCATTGCCGCCCTGCTCAAGCGACTTTCGCCGAGCCTGACCGTCACGATTATAATCGCCAAGTTGCTTTTCGAAATCGCGCCGCTTTTTGGCGAATGCCTCCTCTGAGAGGGTTCCGCGCTGTCTGCCTAAATCTTGCTCAGTTTGGCGCAGTTTGTCCTCCTGCGCCGCAAGCTCCTTGGCGAAGACCTCGCTTTTGCTATCGATAACCTTCTGAACGCCCTTGCCAGCGGTCGATTCGTGAAGGACATACTGGACATCAACCACCGCGATCAGCGGTGGCTTTATTTCAGCCCGTGCAACGCCGCTCGCTGCCACTGCCAGTACAAGAGCTACAAGTATCGCCCACCGCACTTTACATGAAGTCATGACTTAGAACCTAGTGCCGAAGTTGAAGCGGAACTGCTCTGTCTTGTCGTAACTTTGCTTGGAAATTGGAACTGCAATGTCCACGCCCACCGGGCCAAGCGGCGAGCGCCACTGCACGCCCAGGCCACTCGCGGCACGTAGGGAGTTCTCGTCCTTGACGTTGGGATCGGTTACTCCGGATTTGCTGAGAGTGCCGAAGTCGGTGAAAGCGTGCCCGGTGAGGCCCAATTCCTCGGGCAAGCCCAACGGGAATTTCAACTCGACATTGCCACGATAGAACTGGCTGCCGCCAAGCGCGTCGCCGGTTATGACATCACGGGGACCGATACCAGCCACCCGGAAGCCGCGTAAGGTGTCGCCACCAATGAAGAAACGGTCGGCAATATTTAGGTTGTTTTGCAGACTCTTGATATAGCCGACCTCGCCGGTGACGCTGCCGATCCATTCTTCATAACCCGGTACGGCTTGGTAGACAGTGCCGGAGGTTCTGACCCGGGCATATTTGGCATCACCGCCGACTCCAGCAAAGTCGGTGGCTAAGCGCAGGAGATAGCCTTCAGAGGGATCGATTTTGGTGTTGCGTCGATCGTAGCTCAGTTCCTGCCCTATCATGGAGACTTTACGGGAGCCGACCTGCTCCTTGATGTAACGGGAAGCAGAAAATGGCACATTGCTGATGTCGGTTTTTTGCAGGCTGTAGGATATCTTTTGGCGCAGATATTCGGTCAGCGGATAACCGGTGCGCAGACCAATGCCGGTGTCGGTTTCATTGTATGAGCTGTAGGTTTGATTGTCGCGGGTTATACGGAATACGTCCAGGCCCGCAGACAAATCACGATTGAATAAGTAGGGTTCAGTAAAGGAAATGTCGTATTCCTGCCGCCGCCCCGAGACCAACGCACCGAAGCGCAGTTCGCGGCCGGTGCCCAGCAAGTTACGCTCACTGATGCTAAAGTCGCCCAAGGCACCGTCAGTGGTCGAGAAGCCGGCTCCGAGCGAAATTTCACCGGTGGACTGCTCGGTCACGTCAACCTGAACCACGGCTTGGTCGGGCTGGGTGCCCTCAGTGGTGCTGACATTGACCTTTTCGAAGAAGTTAAGACTCTTGACCCGCTCTTCGGAGCGCTTTAGCTTGGAGGTGTTGAAAGGGTCGCCTTCAGCCACCAACAATTCACGCCTGATGACCCGGTCGAGAGTACGAACGTTGCCTGTGATGTCGATGCGCTCGACATAGACGCGCGGTCCTTCCTTGATTTCAAAGGTCACGTCAACCGTTCGCTCCTCGCGGTGCCGTTCGACTTGCGGCCGAACATCAACGAAGGCATATTGGAGGGTGCCAAGTTTGGCAGTCAGCGCCGTGATCGTCTTTTCGACCGCGTTCGCGTCGTACCAGTCGCCCTCGCTAAACGGCAGTTGGTCGCGCAGTAACTCGGGATCGAGTCCCTTGAGGGTGGTGGTGAGATTGACCTTGCCAAACTGATAGCGCTCACCTTCCTCAATAGTAAAGGTAATGTAAAATGCGTCACGCTCTGGAGTAAGTTCGGCGACTGCGGAGGTCACACGGAAATCGGCATAGCCCTGGCCAAGATAGTGCCGGCGCAATAGATCCTTGTCATAGTTCAAACGATCGGGGTCATAGGTGTCGTCGCTAGATAGGAAGCGGTACCAGCGGGTTTCCTTTGTCTGAAGGATTCCCATTAGCGAGCTGCGACTAAATTTTTGGTTGCCGACAAAATTTATCTGTTCAACTTCAGTGCGCGGGCCTTCGTCGATTTCGAAGACAAGATCAACTCGATTCTGATCGAGTTCGATTACCTTGGGCTCGACTGTAGCGGCAAAGCGTCCATTGCGTCGGTACAGGTCAAGAATACGCTGAACATCGCTTTGGACGCGAGTTCTGGTAAAGACGACGCGCGGTCGCAATTGCAGTTCAGTTTGTAACTGCTCATCCTTTAGCCGTCGGTTACCTTCAAAGGCTATCCGGTTGATGATGCGGTTTTCCTTGACCGAAACAACCAAGGTTCCCCCCTCGCGGCGCAGGGTGACATCGGCAAATAGGCCGGTGGCGAACAAGGCTTTTAGTGACAGGTCAAGTCGCTCGGGGTCGAAGGGATCACCGGGCTGCACCGTCAGATAGGATTTGACGGTTGTAGCCTCGATACGCTGAATACCATCGACTCGGATGTCCGCAATTGCCCCGGTTTCGGCTGACGCCCCCCCGGCAGTAATGGCAGCAGCACTCAACGGCGTTGCCGCAGGCGCCTCGGTACCAATGGTAAAGATGCCTGCGACCACAACGGCCGGCATCCACAACATAATTTTCTGCCTCACATCGTCCCCCTGACAATACTTTACTCTAGGATATTAATCCCTTGAAAAACTCGACGACCTTAAGATGGACAAGATCGTTCCACGTAGCAAACACCATCAGGCTCAATACCAGAGCTAGCCCGAAGCGAAAACCATATTCTTGCGCACGCTCGCCTAACGGCCGACCTAGCGCCGCTTCGATGCAATAAAACAACAGATGGCCCCCGTCAAGAAGGGGTATAGGAAACAGGTTGATCAATCCCAAATTGATCGATAGCAGTGCCAGAAACCAGACCAGCGAGACAATCCCGCTCTGCGCTACTTCACCCGACATTTGAGCGATGCGCAGCGGCCCGCCCAAATCTTCCGTGCCGCGAATGCCGACGATCATCTGGCCGACGCCCTTGAGAGTTGAGGCGGTCATGGCCCAGGTTTCACGTATGGCCTGCCACACCGCCGTTTGTGGCGAGTGGCGCTTGTAATCAAGCCCCGTCCGGGTAATGCCCAGCAGGCCGATGGTATAGGTATTGCCGAAGCGGTCGGTGATGGTCGATAACTTGGGAACTACAGTTAGCAGAATTTGTGCGCCTTGACGCTGCACCGTAATTTCAAGTTTTTGTCCGGGGGCCATGCTGACGATCGATTTGACCTCCTCGAAGCGTTCGATCCCGTGCCCATCGATGGCAACGATGACGTCGCCCGCCTTGAGACCGGCCGCTTCGGCGGCGCTGTCCGGCTGCACCGAGCCAATGTCGGCCGGGGTAAAGGGCTGTCCGTTGGTGGCAAATAAAATCGCTAGAACCGCTACAGCGAAAAGAAAATTCGCCACCGGCCCGGCGGCGACGATAAGTGCGCGCTGGCTCAACGGTTTGTGGTGGAAGGAGACGGCCCGCTCCTCCGGCGTCATTTCTCCCAGGTCGTCTCGCGGCGTGCTGGCCGCGCCGGCATCGCCGAACATTTTGACGTAGCCGCCCAGTGGAAACAGGCCGATTCGCCAGCGGGTGCCGTGACGGTCGTTGCGGCCGAACAGTTCCGGTCCCATACCGAACGAAAAGACCTCAATCTTGACGCCGTAATAGCGCGCCACCAAATAGTGTCCTAACTCATGCACGAAAACCAACACGGTCAGAACGACAATGAAGGGAACTACATACTGCCACACTGTATTCAGGATGTCCATCTTTTGGTCCTAATTCGCATAATTCAGATAATCCTATAAAGGGAATTAAGCGTGGCCCCCGTGCCTTACCGCGTCCCGTGCCTTACCATATCGCTGGCCTTACGCCGCGCGGCGCTGTCAATCGCCATCACATCATCAACGGTCCGGGGCTGGTCGTGAGGCAAAGCCATCAAGGTCTCTTCAACCACGCGCTCAATATCCAGGAACCCGATTTGCCGATTGAGGAAGGCATCGACGGCGATTTCGTTGGCTGCGTTCAGTATCGTGGACGCCCCACCCCCGCTTTGCAAGGCTTGGCGCGCTAAGCGCAGGGCAGGAAAGCGTTCCGGGTCGGGACAGAGGAAACTCAACTCGCCAGTGCTCAGTAGATCGAGCCGTTGGGCTGGGGTGCGGATGCGCGAGGGCCAGCCCAGGGCATAGGCGATCGGAGTCCGCATGTCGGGAGTGCCCAGTTGAGCAAGTACCGAGCCGTCAACATATTCGACCATGCTGTGGACTACCGACTGAGGATGTACCAGTACGTCGATTTTGTCATGGGGCATACCGAACAGAAAATGAGCCTCGATGATTTCCAGGCCCTTGTTCATCATGGTGGCGCTATCGACCGAGATCTTGGCACCCATGTCCCAGGTCGGATGGGCTACTGCTTGCGCTGGCGTGACGGTCGCCATTTGCTCGCGCGTCCAGGAGCGGAATGGCCCGCCCGAAGCAGTCAGGATCAATCGCTCCACCGTCTCGCGGCGTTCGAAGTCGAAAACCTGGAAGATGGCGCTGTGCTCGCTGTCAACCGGCAGCAAGGTGGCGCCATGGTCCCGCACCAGATCCATCATGATCGGGCCGGCACAGACCAGGCACTCCTTGTTGGCGAAGGCCACGGTGATGCCCCGCCGTGCCGCAGCCAAGGTTGGTTCAAGCCCGGCGGCACCGACGATAGCGGCCATAACCCAATCTGCCGGTAGCATCGCCGCCTCGATCACCGCCTTCGGCCCAGCCGCGACCTCAACCCCGGTACCGGCCAGCGCGTCGCGCAACTCACCATATAGACTCGGTTCGGCGATCACCGCGAGTTGTGGCCGCAAACGTCGTGCTTGTTCGGCCAGAACGGTTACGTTGCGCCGAGCGGTCAGGGCCTCAATCTCATACTTTTCGGGTTCGAGGGAGATTAGGCCCACGGTGTTGCTGCCCACCGAGCCAGTGGAGCCAAGAACAGTCACCCGCCGCTTTGCCCCTGCCAGTATATGTCCCACCTTTTGCCCTCGCCATGCAGTACGTGCCGCTTACCACCACCCGAGTTCCGCCCCGCAAATCGCCCCCCAAACCGTCTGGAAAAGCGCGAGCACGGGCGCGGCCGCAATCAAGCCGTCGATCCGATCGAGCAAGCCGCCATGACCGGGTATCAGGCAGCCGCTATCCTTGACATTGTAGCGGCGCTTGACCGCCGACTCGAATAAGTCGCCCACCTGCCCAACCACGCCAAGCAGCGCCCCCAGCCCAACAGCCACCAGCGGTTCGCGGGCACCAAAAAGTAGGGCGGTTAGACCGCCGACCAGTCCGGCGGTGGCTACTCCACCATGAAATCCTGCCCATGTTTTGGCAGGGCTGATGGTGGGGGCCAACCGCGGCCCACCGATGCTTTTGCCGAAGATATAGGCGCCAATGTCGTTGGCCCACACCGTCAGGAACAGAAAGACGATCAGCCCCAGGCCGATTCGGGGATATTCACGCAGCCACATCAGCGCCACGGCACCAATCCCAACATAGGGTATCCCCAACGCCAACCACCAACGGTCGCAGCCGCCGACATTGCTCCAAACGCTCACCCCAGGTGCCAGCCCAGATAGGGCCGCCAAAGTAAGAGCCGCCAGCAGGGCCGGCAGCGGCCCGGCCAGCAGGTAAAGGCTGAACACCAAAAAAATACCGCCACCGACAAGTAATAGGGGACGATTGACGGCGTTCGGAGCAATCATCCTCGCCCATTCGCGTGCGCCAAGCAGCGCGCCCAGGACCATTCCGGCCTGAAACAGCCAGCCGCCGACGCAAATCATCCCTAGCACCAATGGTCCAAGGACGAGTGCCGAAAGTGCGCGTTTCCACAAGTTGTGCAACTTAAAATTTTCCAACAGATGCGCCATAACGGCGTTCGCGCCGGTGATACTCTTTGATCGCGGCTTCGAGGTCTTGCCGGGTGAAGTCGGGCCAAAGCGTGTCGATGAAAACCAGTTCGGCGTAAGCCGATTGCCAGAGCAGGAAATTGCTCAGTCTCTTTTCGCCGCTGGTCCGGATCACCAAGTCGGGATCGGGGATGCCTGCAGTCAGCAGCGACGACGATATCAAACGCTCGTCGATGTCCTCCGCCCGCAAATCGCCCGCTTTAACTTGATTGACCAACCGGCGAACGGTCTGGACAATCTCCTGTCGAGAACCGTAGCTGAGGGCAATGACCAAGGTCAACGCCGAGTTGGTGGCGGTCACGGTTTCCGCGTTGGTGATCAGCTGATTTATGTCGTCGGAAAGCCGGGCGCGGTCGCCGATCACCCGCAGCCGCACTCCTTGCTTGTTCAGTTCAGCGATTTCGCTGCGCAGATAGAAGCGCAGCAGTGACATCAATTCGGAAACTTCACCGTCCGGGCGGGACCAGTTCTCCGAGGAAAAACTAAACAAGGTAATATAGGCTATGCCAAGCGCCCGGGCGGCTTCTACCGTCCGCCGCACCGCTTCGGCACCCTTGCGGTGGCCAGCGACGCGCGGCAGGCTCCGCGCCTTAGCCCAGCGCCCATTTCCGTCCATAATTACTGCGACGTGGACCGGCACAGCCTCGCCGCCTCCGTTGTCGCTATTCGCCTGCATGGGTTTAGACCTGCATAATGTCCTTTTCCTTGACGGATAGCGCTTCGTCGATTTTCCTGATGTGGGTGTCGGTCATCTGCTGAATCTTGTCGGCCCAGGTCTTGTGAATGTCTTGGCTGATATCGCCCGTTTTTTCCAACTTTTTTAGGTTGTCCATGCCGTCGCGGCGAATGTTGCGCACCGCAATCTTGGCGTGTTCGGCGTATTTGTGGGCCACCTTGGACAATTCCTGGCGCCGTTCTTGGCTGAGGTCGGGAATCGGAACGCGGATGCTCTGGCCTTCGGTCTGAGGATTGAGGCCGAGTCCGGCCTCGCGAATCGCCTTCTCCACAGCCTTGACCATTGAGCGGTCCCAGACCTGAACCGTGATCATTCGCGGTTCGGGCACGCCGATGGTGCCGACCTGGCTGAGCGGCATATGGTTGCCATAGGCATCCACCGTGATCGGCTCCAGCAAACCGGCGGAAGCGCGGCCCGTGCGCAGGCCGGAGAATTCCTTGCGCAATGACTCAAGCGCGCCTTCCATGCGGCGCTTGGCGTCGGAAATATCGGGATCGGCCACTTTACCCCTCTTCCGTGATTATGGTGTAGCGGCCGCGCCCGGCCATAAGATCGGCGAAACCACCGACCGCGTGGATGGAAAAGACCAATATGGGGATCTTACTGTCGCGCGCCAGTGAAATCGCCGAGCCGTCCATCACCTTGAGGTCCCGCGTCAGAACATCCTGGTAGGAAAGGTGTTCAAAGCGCTGTGCCGTCTTGTCGATTTTTGGGTCGGCGGTGTAGACGCCGTCTACCTTGGTGCCCTTGAGCAGGGCCTCGCAGCGCATTTCGGACGCTCGCAGCGCGGCCGCAGTGTCGGTGGTGAAATAGGGATTGCCGGTGCCGGCGGCGAAAATCACCACCCGTCCTTTTTCCATGTGATGGACGGCACGGCGCCTTATATAAGGCTCGCAAACCGTCGCCATTGGAATCGCCGACTGCACTCGAGTTTGCACGCCGATGCGCTCCAATGCGTTCTGCATGGCGAGGGCGTTGATCACCGTCGCCAACATGCCCATGTAATCGGCGGAAGCCCGCTCCATGCCAGAGGCGGCGCTGGAGACGCCCCGGAAGATGTTGCCGCCGCCGATCACCAGACACAGCTCGACCCCCATCTCCCGGACCGCCTTGACTTCGTCGGCAACCCGCGACACGGTTTCCGGCTCGAGTCCATATTCGCCCCGGCCCATCAGAGCTTCGCCCGAAATCTTGAGCAGAATGCGCCGATAGCGGGGAGGGGATACATCATCGCCCCGGGTAATGCGGATCACCATCGCCGGTTCCTCGTTAGTCGGTCACAACCGGTTTCACACTTGGTTTCACATCCGGTTTCACACCCGACACGGCTGCAACCTCGGCCGCAAAGTCGGTTTGCTCTTTCTCGATGCCCTCACCGAGCGCGAAGCGGACGAACCCGGCGACCTTGATCGGTGCTCCCAAGGCCTTGGCCGCAGCCTCTATTACTGCCGCGACCTTGGATTCGCCGTCGATAACAAAGGTTTGATCCAGTAGCGCAACCTCTTCGTAGTACTTGCGCAGGCCGCCCTCAACGATTTTGGGAATGATGTTCTCGGGCTTGCCGCTGGCGCGGGCTTTGTCCGCTGCGATCGCCCGTTCGCGCTCAACCTTGACTGGGTCCAGCTCGGCTGAGGTTACCGCCTCTGGTCGCGCCGCCGCCACATGCATGGCCAGCTGCTTGCCGAGTTTAAGCAGGGCATCGGGATCGGCCGCTGATTCGAGCGCGACCAGCACGCCGATCTTGCCGATAGTCGGGCCAAGTGCAGTATGAATGTAGCTTGCGACCACACCCATGGGCACCGACAGCCGGGCCGATCGCCGAAGATTCATGTTCTCGCCGATGACGGCGATAAGGGCGGTGATTTCGGTTGCGACATCGTGATTGGTGCCGGGCCAGTTGGCCTTGCACAGGTCCTTAACATCGCCGCCGCCGGCCAGTGCCAGTCGGGCCAAAGTGTCCGCCGCCGCCTGGAACTTTTCGTTGCGGGCGACAAAGTCGGTCTCGGCGTTGAGTTCGATCACGGCACCGGCACAGCCGCTGGCGATGACCGCCACCAACCCTTCCGCCGCGACGCGCCCGGCTTTGCGTGCCGCCGCCGCCAGCCCCTTTTTGCGCAGCCAGTCTACGGCTGGCTCCAGGTCGCCGCCGGTCTCGATCAGCGCCTTTTTGCAGTCCATCATGCCGGCGCCGGTTTTTTCGCGCAGCTCCTTAACTAGTGAGGCGGTTATTTCAGCCATGGCTGGTCTCTTCCGTTATTAAATTTCACATTGCGCCGCTTGGGCCGCACCGCCTGCGACCACTAGCCCCGGCACCTGATTCTGGTAACTGGGACCGGTAACTGGGCTAGATCTTAAACCCCCGATATTAAACTAAGGTGGGGCGTTTACACTTGGGGCTGTGGCGCGTCCTCGGCCGTAGCCGTCGTCTCGGCGGAAATTACCTCGGCCGGAGCTTCCTCGCGGGAGCCGACATCAATCCCGGCCGCGACCATTTCGGCTTGGAGCCCATCCAGCACTGCCCCGGAGATCAATTCGCAGTACATGTCGATGGCCCGCAAGGCATCATCGTTGCCCGGAACCGGGAAAGCTATGCCGTCGGGATCGGAGTTGCTGTCGATCACAGCAATAACTGGAATGCCGAGCTTGTTGGCTTCCTTAACAGCAATTGACTCTTTGTTAGTGTCGATGATGACGAGAATATCCGGCAGTCCGCCCATCTCCTTGATGCCGCCTAGCGCGCGCTC
>SESH01030669.1_pt1 | contig 19934 bp, 18 predicted proteins | sample 3171561 | NCBI WGS metagenome assembly SESH01 (sample SAMN10866947, study PRJNA518727) | freshwater metagenome | biome: subpolar coniferous forest; feature: holomictic lake; material: water; isolation source: holomictic Lake 442 2011 16.5 m and 2014 13 m | place: Canada: near Kenora, Ontario
TCATGTCGTTCAGCGCCTCGAACGAGCAGAACTCCACGAAGGAAAAGAGGGTGAGTTTCTGCGGCCGCTTGGTCTGGTTCCGCACGGAGACCTGCCAGATTTCGAGGTTTTCCTGGGGCGGCACGAACATGAGCTGCTCCACCTCGATGCCGTCCTTCTTGCCCGTGATGCGCGTATACCCGAGGCCATGGCGGCACTCAAAGGCATCGAGCTTGGCGCGGGTGGGCTTCCAGCCCGGATTCCAGACCGACTTGCCCTGCTTCACGTAGAGGAAGCGGCCGTCGTTATCCATCGGGTTGTTGTTGTAGCGATAACGGGTCAGCCGGCGCAGCTTGGCGTCCTTCCAGAAGGAATAGCCGCCGGCGGTCTGGGTGCAGAGGCCGAAGTATTCGTCCTGGCCGAGGTAATTGAGCCAGGGCAGCGGAGTGTCCGGGCGCGTGATGACAAATTCGCGGGAGGGATCGTCGAAGTAACCGTAAGTGGACATGGAAGGGGGAAGGGGCGGGCGCTGACTCGGGCGCCCTGGCAGCCAGGGGAAGGAACCGCAATCATGTTTGCCTCGCGGCGAACGAACAAGCCCGGGCAGCTGAGAACCGTTGTTTGGGAATTGAGTTTTGCTTCCCGCTAACGGAACGATGCCGCCATGGTCGCTAAACGCATCATCCCGTGACGGGAAGCATCAGGCTGTAGGAGGGGCTTTATGCCCCGATCGGGGAGCAGCGTCGCTCTCGATCCCCCAACATCGCGGCATAAAGCCGCTCCTACAGCCCGGAGGATTGAATCGTTCCTCATGAGTGGGATGCAGGGGCGTCGTAAAATGCGAGCATTCTTCACTCGCAAGTCAGGAATAAACGGCATGAGCGCGGCTCGGCAAATGCCGTTCCCGTCAGGCTTCTCCGCTGCCTTTTTAAGGCAAAGCCGCGTCCCCGGCCACCTGCCCCACACCCGCTACTTCAGTCCGAGGGCATTGGCCACCCACCCATAAACAGCATCATTCTGCTCGGCCGGGTAACTGTGCGCCTGCTCCAGCTCGACCGCGAGGGTCTTGGGTGCCGTGATCACGTTGAATGCCGCATAGGTCGAGGTGGGGGGGCAGGTGTCGTCGTTGTAGCCCCAGATATAAAAGCCCGGCACCTTGAGGCGGCGGGCAAAATTGACGGCATCATAGTAGGCGGTGGTGGCGATTTTCGCCGCCGTGGCCTGGCTGGATGGCTGGCCCGTCTTGGCGTCGGGCATGAAGGGATGCGGCCAGCCGCCGGCGCGGCCATGCAAGGGACCGACGACGTCGCACATCGCCGGGTGGATCGCCGCGAGTCCGGTGACGCGGCTGTCGAGGGCCGCCGTCGTGATGGAGAGGAGACCGCCCTGGCTGGCGCCCATGACCAGCAGATTCTTGCCGTCCCACATGGGGTGCGAGACGAGATAATCGTTGGCCCGCAGGCAGCCCAGGTAGACGCGCCGGTAGTAATATTTTTCCGGGTCATCCAGATTGAATAACCAATAGCCGTTGAGGGCGCCCGCGAGCAGCTGGTCATAGATTTCCTTGGGCTGATTGACGGGTATGCCGTGAATCCCGATTTCCAGCACGATCACACCCCGGGCGGCCAGGGCGGTGTCGCCAAAGTAGGGCCGGACCCCCGCGCCGGGAACTTTAAGCACCGCGGGGTAATGTCCCGGAGCCTTCGGTTCGCAAAGAATGCCGTACACCCGGGCGCCACTGTCCCAGCCCTGGCCCACGTTGCGCAGGCTGACGTGATAGACGTTGACCTTGTCGGTACACGCCTCCGGTTGGAGTGTGAGCCGGGCCTCGACGGGAATTTTGGCCAGTTCCTCGCGGGCTTTCTGCCAGAAGGCTTCAAAATCGGCCGGTTCTTTTTGGTAGGGGGTGATCTTCTCCGGGGCAAAGGCCGCGGTGGCCGCGCCCTTGTAGGTGCGTCCCGCCACCTCGATGGTGGCGGTGCAGCGGATAAAGCCGGGAACGGCCAGGGTGCCGCCGTCGAGCACCAATCCGTCGAGGGGCACCGGTGCCGTCTTGGCTTCGCCAGGCATCATGTCGGGACCGACAGAGTATTTCACCACGGCGTTGTCGATCGGTGTGTTGTCGGCCGTGACCATCACCTTGAACTTCACGGTCTCGCCAATGGCATAGGTCCAGTCGCGATGGTCAGGGGCGATCCGTACCTGGACGGTGGCCACGCGCAGGACGGCGGGAGCGGGGACGGGAGAGATCGGCGAGACGGCGGCGCGACACGGGAGCGAACCAGCGGCCAGTACAAGCCAAGCGGCAATGAGGTAGGAAAGCTTATTCATGGGGAGGGAGACGAGCATCAGCCGGGACGAAACGATAGCACTCGACCAAATATATCGGTGCGAGGGAATTCAATTCTGGTCGCCGCTTAGTGGCCGACCACGCTCAGTAGCTGAGCTTCGGCGAGACCCGATGTAGCTGGCCGTGCCATCCGTAGCTCACCGAGCGAAGGATGGCGGAAGGGGAGGGATTCGAACCCCCGGAACCTTGCGGTTCAGCGGTTTTCAAGACCGCCGCGATAGACCACTCTGCCACCCTTCCATCCTGCGCCGGGTCGGCCGGCTCGCACTGTTGCGAGGATTTTGGCTGGTAGCGTTGGCAATTTTTCGGGCGTGTCGAGTCTGCAAGTAGCCGGGCGACAGGTTAAGAATTCGCCGTCAGCGTGCCGCTGGCCGGATGACAATTACCGCACATGCAGGGCGAAGCCGGCCCCGGTCTTTGTGAACTCTCCTGTGGTCAGGTCGCCATCGTCGAGGATGGCATCCACTTTTTGCATCACCACGTCGTCGGCCGTGCTGCCGACCAGCACGATGTGGCTGCTGGGCCCGGACCACCAATAATAGCCGCCCATCACCGAGCTTTCCGCGTAGGAAGCAGGCAGATAACCGCTCATGCCGATCGGGATTATGCCGCCCCCGGTCACGCCGGGCTTCGCATTCCCCTCGATGAAAAACCGTTCGTATGCCGCTTCGTACTGCCGGAAATCGTTCGCAAAACGCGAGGCTCGCGACTGGATCTGCACTTTCTGGAAGGCGGGTATTGCGAGTGCGGCCAGCAGGCCGATGATGACCACGACAATCATGATTTCCACCAGCGTGAACGCAGCGGAGTCGTCTGTCCCAGCCATGCAATCATGCCTGCCTGATGGCGCATCTGGGGATTTCATCCGGGGCGATGAGAGGGAATATCACCTGGGGTGTCACCCCAAAACCTCGCTCAGGCCATCCTATTGGCGCCTTTTTACCGGCTAGCGGTTCGTCCCTGACCTCCCGGTTGGGGCCGTTTTTGTTTGGCTGCTCACCGGTTCTAGGCTTACTCGAATCATTGATGCTGCCTTTGGATCCATCTCCTTATGTCATTACTCACCGGCCAGATCGGGAATGGAATGGGTTTAAGCCGCGCCACGGGAGAACATTCAGGGGCTTGGTGATGATCAGGCGTGTTGGCGGATCCGGCCTGAGCAACCTATGATTATCTACTTCATGGGAATTTGCGGCACGGCGATGGGCAACGCGGCCCTGCTCGTGCGCGCGGCCGGGCATGAGGTGCTGGGGGCCGACACCAACGTCTACCCGCCGATGAGCACAGTGCTGGCGGAGGCCGGCATCGAATTGCACGAGGGCTATGATCCGGCGCGGCTGGCGCGGCTGGCCCCCGATCTGGTCGTCATCGGCAATGCCATGTCGCGCGGCAATCCGGAAGTCGAGTGGCTGCTCGACACCCGCGCGCTGGCCTTCACCTCGTTGCCGGCGCTGCTCGCGGACTTCGTCCTCAAGGGCCGGCGCAACATCGTGGTCGCCGGCACGCACGGCAAGACGACCACGACCGCCTTGACGGCCTATTTGCTGAGGGAAAACGGCCGCGATCCGGGATTTCTCATCGGCGGCGTGCCGCAGGATCCGCCGGTGGGCAGTCACCTCGGCTCCGGGACTGATCCGTTTGTGATCGAGGGCGACGAATACGACAGCGCCTTCTTCGACAAGCGCAGCAAGTTCATCCACTATGCCCCGCACATTGCGGTGCTGAACAATCTGGAATTCGATCACGTCGACATCTTCCGCGACCTGCAGGACGTGCAGCGGACCTTCTTCCACCTCACGCGGATTGTCCCGCGCAACGGCTGGATCGTGTTGAACGGGGACGATGACAACTTTCGTGCGCTCGGTCCGCTGGGCTGGACCCGCGTCGTGCGCGTCGGCACCGGCGAGAAAAACGACCTGCGCATCGTTGATTTCGTCGAGACCGCAGCGGGGACGAGTTTCAAGCTGGTTTGGAAAGGCGCGCTCTGGTCCGAGGTGAAATGGACACAGCCCGGTCTCTTCAATGCGCGCAATGCCGCGATGGCCGCCTGCGCGGCGGGGCTGGCGCTGGCGCTGGCGCTGGCGCTGGCGCTGGCGCTGGCTTCCGATGTAGGTCGGGGTTTACCCCCGACAACGGACAATGTCGGGCATAAAGCCCGACCTACCGACGATCCCACGATGCTCGATCTCAGCGCGCTCGCCCGCTTTCGCGGCGTGAAGCGCCGGCAGGAGTTGCTGGTCGATACGCCGGCGTTGAAGGTCATCGAGGATTTCGGTCATCACCCGACGGCGCTGGCCGCGACCCTGCAATCGTTTCGCGCCCGTTACCCCGGCCATGTCATCCACGCGGCCTTTGAGCCGCGCAGCAACACCTCGCGCACCAAGGTAATGCAGGCCGGTTTCATGCGCGCCCTGGCCAATGCGGATGAGGTTTATCTCGGAGCCGTCGCGCACGCCGCCAAGCTCAAGCCGGAGGATCGTTTTGATGCCGAGGCCGTGATCCAGTTCCTGGAGACGCAGGGGGTGCCCGGGCATACGGCCGGGACGAATGCGGATTTGCTCGATCTGATTCAGGCGCACACCCGACCGATCAGCGGCCAAGCCCACCTGGTCGTCTTCTTCACCAATGGGTCCTTTGACGGGATTATCGGGAAGTACGTGGCGGCCGTCCACGGGTAGGCAGGTAGGGCGAGTCCTCCGGACGAGCCGCGCCCTCGGGCTATGTTGCTTTGCGTAAAATCACGGCTCGTCGGGACGACTCGCCCTACCCATCTCATCATGAATGGCATATTCTCCCCGACGTCGGGCGCTACCCCATGTACCTCCGGGGTGGGTGAAGGGTGGGTCTTTATATTTCATCACGATTTGCACATGGCCACGTCATCAAAACCAACTCTGCGTACCCAATGCAGGATCGAATCTGCTGAAGTCAGCTATATACTATCATGACGTGCAGCGTTGGTGGCTGAAAATATTTTTACTGATGCCAGATCATCTCCATGCGCTGCTGGCGGTGCCGAATGGGGAATCACTTCCCGACGTGGTACGGCTTTGGAAAGGCTATCAATCAAAGCGGCTTTCGATTAATTGGCAGGCAGGCTTCTTTGACCATCGACTGCGCTCTGATGAATCCGAGGAAGAGAAAACTAATTACATTCTTCTGAATCCTGTCCGAGCCGGACTGGCCGCGAAAGCAGAGGATTGGTCCTATGTCTGGCCAAAATAATGGTAGAGCGAGTTCCCTCGACAAGCCTTCGCCGACGAACGGCTCGTCCGGAGGACTCGCCCTACCTACTGCGCCTGCTTGGCGACTTTGTATTCGGACGGTTTCTGACCCTTCGGCAGGGCCAGAAGATCGTAATCGTGGTAGCCGGTGATGGCCACCTCCGCAAATTCGCCGACGGGGAGATGCTTCGGGACGTACACCCGGCCGTCGATGTCCGGGGCATCGGCCTCGCCGCGGGCGACGCCGGGCTCCTCCACCAGAACCTTGAGCTTCCGGCCGACGTAACCCTTGGAAACTTCGGCGGCGATCTGCTGCTGCAGGGCCATGGTCTGGTGCCAGCGGGCCTCCTTGACCTTGGCCGGGACCTGGTGGTCCATCTTGGCGCCGCGGGTGCCTTCCTCCTGGGAATAACGAAACACGCCGAGCCGCTCGAATTTCGTCTCCTGGATGAAGGCGCACAGCTCGGCGACATCAGCCTCGGATTCGCCGGGGAAACCAACAATGAAGGTCGTGCGGATCGCGATGCCGGGGATGCCCGCGCGGATGCGGCCGATGAGTGCGCGGATGTAGTCGCCGGTCGTTTCGCGCTGCATCTTGCCCAGCATGTGGTCGCTGATGTGCTGCAGCGGAATATCGATGTAGCGGGCAACCTTGGGGCACTCGGCGATCGTCCTGATGAGCTCGTCGCTCCAATGCGCCGGGTGGGTGTAGAGCAGCCGGATCCAAAAGTCGCCCTCGATGGCGTTGAGCTCGCGGAGCAGGGTCGTGAGCGCGCTGCCGCGGGAGGAATCGACCGGCGTGCGTGGATTGGGCCGCTGTTCCCACGTATCCATGCCAAAGAAAGTCGTGTCCTGGGAGATCAGGTTGATTTCCCGGACGCCGTCCTTGACCAGCTGGCGGGCCTCCTTGACGACGCTCTCGATCGTGCGACTGCGATGGCGGCCCCGGATCTGGGGGATGATGCAGAAGGTGCAGGGATGGTTGCAGCCTTCGGCGATCTTGATGTAGGCAAAATGCCTCGGCGTGAGCCGGAAGCGGGGCGTGTCGTAGTCGGGGATGTAGGTCGACTTGCCCTCGATGAAGTTGGCCGGGGCCTCCTTCTTCCCGCGCTCCTTGGCGAAGATTTCCTCGATGATCGGGGCGACCTTCGTGATCTGGTCGAGACCGATGAACGCGTCCACCTCGTCCCGCAGTGAGGTGGACAGGTCTTTCGAGAACCGCTGGGCCATGCAACCGGCGACAATGAGTTTCTGTTCCTTGCGGCGCTTGGTCATGCCGCGGCTCTGGTGGACCTCCAGGATGTGCCCGAGGGATTCCTCCTTGGAGGAGTCGATGAACGAGCAGGTGTTGACGATGACGACGTCGGCCTTCTCGGCCTCCGGGATCACCACCATGCCGGCCTGGTGCAGATGTCCGACCATGATCTCGCTATCCACGAGATTCTTGGCGCAACCGAGGGAGATGAGGCTGACTTTGATCATGGGCAAGCCGTCGCGGCGGTCGGTGACCGCCGACCGTCCGGGCCCTCAAATGAAAACGGCGGTCTGAGACCGCCGCGACAGAGTGAAGGCGGAGGACCGCTTTACTTCTTGGCCTTGGCAGCCGCCTTGAGGCGGGCATTGCGGCGCTTGTGGTAGGCGACGCGGCGTTTCTTCTTGATGTGCTTGTTGGTTTGTTGACCCATGATTTGAAGGAGTGGGGGAGAGTTGTGCCTGAAAATCAGCTGAATAGTCAAGCGCTGGTCTGCATTCGTGCCGGTCGGGCTTTCTGCCCGGCATCAAGAGGTTGCGTCGGGCCGAAAGCCCGACCGGCGGAATTCCGGCCGGGACCGACTAATATCTGGCCAACGATGGGTCGATTTGCGTCGCCCAGGCATCGATGCCGCCGGCGACATTGCTCACCTGGGAGTAGCCATTGGCCCGCAGGAACTGGGTGACACGCATGCTCCGGACGCCGGCGTGGCACATGACCAAAATCAGGCGATCCTTGGGCAAGAGGTTCAGGCTCGCGGGAATTTGCCGCATGGGGACGTGGCGACTGCCGGCCACGGCACAGACGGCCACCTCGTTGGGCTCACGCACATCCAGCAAAAGCGCTCCTGCCGTCAACTGTTGCGCGGCGGTGGTCACGTCAATTTCCAGCGGTGTTTCCATGTTACGGGCCGCGAAAATGCGCGGCCCGGCGCAAAAAGCAACCGCAGGCTGGTTCAGCCGCCATCCGCGCGGAGCCCGGGTAACCAATTGGGTTACCGGAGGCTGGCGCTAGATTCAGGGTTTTCGTATCCAAGTTCGCCGTTGACGCTGGGGGACGACGGCAAATCGTAGACGCATGTCCGATCGATTCGTTGTCATCATGGCCGGCGGCCGCGGCGAGCGGTTCTGGCCGCAAAGCCGCCTGAGCACCCCCAAGCACCTGCTGCCGATCGTCGGGGACAAGCCGATGCTGGCGCAGACGGTCGAACGCGTGACCGGCGTGGTGCCGCGCGCCAATGTCCTTGTGCTTACCACCCAGGCGCAACTGGACGGCTGCCGGCAGGCCTGCCCTGATCTGCCCCTGGCCAACATCGTCGCGGAGCCCATGGGGCGGGACACCGCGGCAGCCACCGGTCTGGCGATGCTGCTGGTCAAGCAGCGCAGCCCGAACGCGACCTTTGCGATGCTGCCGGCGGACCATGTCATTCATGATGTCGCGGCCTACCAGCAGCAGCTCAAGGTGGCCTTTGCGGCCGCGGAAGCGGCCGCGGTGCTCGTGACCATCGGCATCAAGCCCCTCACGCCGGAGACGGGATTCGGCTACATCCAGCAGAGCGGGCCATGGCGGGAAATTGCCGGCACGCCCGTGATGGCGGTCCGGCGCTTTGTGGAAAAACCCAGCCTGGAGACGGCGAAAGCCTACGTCGCCTCCGGTGAGTATTTTTGGAACGCCGGCATGTTTGTCTGGCAGGTGCCGGTCGTGGAAGCGGCGTTCAAGGCGCATGCCCCCGAGCTTTATGCGGGCCTCGTCCAGCTGGAAGCAGCGGCCCAGTCCGTGGGCGGCTGGTCGACGGCGCTGGCGGCGTTGTATCCGACGCTGCAGAAGATCTCGGTGGATTACGCGCTGATGGAGCGCTCGACCAACGTGGTCGTGGTCCCCGCCGCGTTCGATTGGGATGATGTCGGAGCGTGGCCGGCCATTGCCAAGCATTTCACCCCCGATGCCCGCGGCAATGTTCTCCGGGGCACCGCGATGGTCGAGGACGGCCGCGACAATATCGTGGTCAGCACGGCGGGGCATCTGACCGCCGTGGTGGGCGTGAGTGACCTGGTTGTCGTGCACACCCCCGAGGCGACCCTGGTGGTGCACAAGGACAAGGCGCAGGAGATCAAGGCCCTGCTGAAGCGGCTGGCGGACGATCCGACCCGCGTGAAATTCCTCTGAGCGCGGTCCCGATGAACTGGCTACGCGAGTTTCACCTGACCGCGAGGGTAGGGCGTGCTCTCCGAGCGCGCCGCGGCGGTGACGGGACTCACCGCCCTACCGAGAATTATTGAGCCATGCGTTTTCTCGGCATCGATTATGGCACCAAGCGCGTTGGCCTGGCTTTCGGCGACGAGATCGCGGTCGCGACCCCGCTGCCGGCCCTGATCGACGGCGAGGAGACGACCCGCTGGCACAAGCTGGGGAAAGTCATCCAGCAGCGCCGGGTCACGGATCTGGTGCTCGGTTTCCCCTACAACATGGACGGCTCCGTGGGCTTCAAGGCCAAGGAAGTGGAGGCCTTTGCCGCCCGCCTGCGGGCGCAGTTCAACCTGCCGGTGCATCTGGTGGATGAAACCCTCACCAGTTACGCGGCTGAGGCGACCATCGCCAAAAAATCACGCCGCGCGGTGCGCGACTCCGGTTTGGTCGACTCCCGCGCGGCCTGTCTCATTTTGCAGGACTACCTGGACCAGCGATTCCCGCCGACCATTTCGGGCCAGTAACCACAGAAAACACAAAACACACAGAAGGAGTTATGTTATGCCCGAATTCATATGCGGTGAGGAGACCCATGCCATCCTAGGCGCTTGCTTTGAGGTTTATAAAGACAAGGGGTGCGGCTTCCTTGAAGCGGTCTACCAAGAATGTCTGGAACTTGAGCTCACTGAGCGGTGTATTCCAGGCAAGGCACACCCGGCGCTTAGCCTTGAGTACAAGGGGAAAATGCTGAAGCAGACTTATCAGCCTGATTTTATCTGCTTCGACCGGGTTGTCCTGGAAATCAAAGCGGTCAGCAAACTCGCCGACGAACACCGTGCCCAGGTTCACAATTACTTAAAAGCGACGGGTCTGCGTGTTGGTTTGCTGGTGAATTTTGGGCACTATCCTTTGGTCGAGCACGAGCGGATAGTTCGATGACTTTCAGTGTATTCCGTGTTTTCTGTGGTTCCCTCAGCTTTGAGTTAAATGCCGCAAACCCGGCACCGACGGCAGCTCGGCCAATGTGTTCAGTACCCGGTCATGGTGGCGCCGCAGTTTTTCGGCGGGGTGGTGCCCCGCGGCGACCAGCACGCAGTCGACCCCGATCTCCTGCGCCACGTGCAGATCGTGCAGGGTGTCGCCGACCAGGAGAATTTCCTGCGGCGGCAGGCCCAATTTGGCCACTTGGGCGCGGCCCAGCTCCGCCTTGCTGTGGGCGTAGATGTTATCGAGCCCCGCGAGCTGGGTGAAGAACGGCAGCAGGCTGAAATGATCCACGATCTCCACCAGAGTCTCATGCCGATAGGCCGAAAGGATCGACTGCGTCAGGCCTGCGGCCTGCACGGCCGCCAACTGGGTGCGGGCGCTCGGATGCAATGCGCAGGTCAAGCGGTTGGCATCATAGCCGCGGATGAATTCGACGCTCAAGCCCTCAAAGGAATCCTGGCTATCATCAAAGCCGAGCCGGGCGTAATAGTCGCGCACGGGAAAATCGAAGACCGCGTGGTACCGCGCCCGGTCAAGTTCCGGCAGCCCGCGCCGCCGCAGGATAGTGTTCATGACAACCAGGCAGTAATCGAGGTCGTCCAGCAACGTGCCGTTCCAGTCCCAGATGATGTGGCGGTATGACGGTGCCTTCATGGTGGGCCACACTGCCGCCGGGTCGGGTCATGGCTCAACACTTTTTCCCTGTTCTTTGTTGCCCGTGCTCCGCCCCGGCCGGCCATCTCCGGCTTGCGGCGGTGCTCCAGGCCGCGCAGGCTGCGACTGATGAAGTCTCGTCCCCCCGCCACCTTGCCCCGCTGGAAGTGCGTCTGTGCCTATGACGGCACGACGTTTCATGGCTGGCAGAGCCAGGAGGGCGGCAACACCATCCAGGACCGCATCGAACGGCAGCTGAAAAAAGTCCTGGGGCGGCCGATCCGGCTCGAGGGCAGCGGCCGGACCGACTCCGGCGTGCACGCCCTGGCGCAGGTGTTTCATTTTGACGCCGGGTGGCCGCACGGGGCGGACAAGCTGCGCCTGGCCTTGCAGAGTGGTTTGCCGCGGACCATCCAGCTGAAGAAAATCAGCCGGGCCACCGCAAAATTTCATGCCCGCTTTGATGCCAAGGGGAAAATCTATCGCTATCATCTGCATCTTGGTGAAGCCGATCCCTTCAGCCTGCCCTATTGCTGGTCACTGAATCGCGCCTTGGATTGGCCGGCGGTGCTGGCCGCCGCCAAGGTGTTGCGCGGGCGACATGATTTTTGGGCGTTTTCCGGGGAGAATGACCGCACCTACGAGACCACGGTGCGCGACCTGCGCCGGTTGGACGTGGTCCGGCGCGGCCAGCGGGTCACCTTTACCTTCGAGGCTGATGGTTTTCTCTACAAGATGGTGCGCAGCCTGACCGGGGCCCTGGTCAGCGTGGGCTTGGGCAAACTGACCGCCGCGGAGGTGGCGGAGCTGATCAAGACCCGTCGCCGGATCCCGGCCGTGGTCACCGCCCCCCCGCAAGGGCTCTTCATGGTCAAGGTGATTTACTGAGCGGAACCGTAAGGTTTCACCACTAAGGAATGTTTTCAAAACCGCCCAATCCTCATTACCTGTCATGCTGAACGCAGTGAAGTCTAGCCAGCAGGCTGGTTCGACATCCATGCTTGCGCTCGCGCTCTGGCCTTCGCTGCCGTGGATCCTTCGCTCCGCTCAGGATGACAAACCTAGTTTGAAGACACACCCTAATCATGGGGCACGCAGCGACAATCAGCCTACGGCATTTAAGGTCATTTAATTAGTGAATCATCAGGGTTTATTCGTGGTTAACTCCTGCCATGAATTTGGCGGTGAAGGATCTCTGGCGCGACCAGCTCGACGTGGTGTTCCCCCCGAGTTGCGTGCATTGCGGCGGGTTGGTGGAATCAGATCGGCTGCGTCACCTGTGTCACACCTGCTTTCGTTTGCTCCAGGTAGTGGCTCCGCCGCATTGCACGACTTGCGGCCACCCGTATTTTGGCGAGACGGAAGTCAACCGGCTCTGCCTGCACTGTGAGGCACTCGATCCGGAGTTTGGCACCGGCAAGACGGCGATCCTGCTGAAGGGGCCCGGCCGCTCCTTGGTGCATGCCCTGAAATATCACCACGCGTTGCATGTGCTGGAGGATATTGCCGTCATCATGGAATCGACTCCCGGCTATGGGGACCATCTGCGGGGCGCGGTGCTGGTGCCCGTGCCCCTGCACCCGCGCAAATTCCGGGAACGATGCTACAACCAGAGCCGGTTGCTGGCCGAGTGCTGTGCCCGGGTCGCCGCCGGTACGGCCCGGGTGGAGGAATTGCTTCGACGCGTGGTGGATACGGCATCGCAGACGCACTACGACCGGGCGGCGCGGCAGAAGAACCTCAAAAATGCCTTTGCTTTGGCCCCCCACGCGGCCATTAATCCGGCGCAACGCTACCTAATCGTCGATGATGTTTTCACCACCGGTTCCACGCTCAACGCCTGCGCGGCTGTGCTGCGTCGCGCGGGGGTGCTGAACCTCGATATCGTCACCTTTGGTCACGGCTGAAACATGACACATTTTCTCAAACCCAAACTGCCCACCGGCAAGACATCCAAGACCAAGAAGAAGGTCATGACCGAGGGATTGTGGACCAAGTGTCCCATTTCCGGGGAAATCATTTTCAACAAGGAGCTTGCGCAGAATCTCATGGTGGTGCCCAAGAGCGGCTATCATTTTCCGATCGGTTGCCGGGAGCGGATTGCCAGCATGGTGGATGAGGGCAGCTTCGAGGAATTTGATGCGGCGGTGAAGTCGGCTGATCCGCTGAAGTTCGTGGACTCGGCCGCCTATCCGGACCGGATCAAGCGTTACGAAAAGGAGAGCGGCCTGCCCGAAGCCGTGATTTGCGGCCTCGCCAAGATTGATGGCATTCAGGTTTCCCTGGCCGTGATGGATTTTCGCTTCTGCGGCGGCGCCATGGGCGCGGCCGTCGGGGAAAAAATCACCCGGGCCATCGAACGCGCCCTCAAGAAAAAAGCCCCGTGCATCATTGTCAGTTCCTCCGGTGGGGCGCGCATGCAGGAAGGCATCTTCAGTCTGATGCAGATGGCCAAGACCAGCGCCGCGCTCGGTCGGCTGGCGGAGGCGAAGCTGCCGTACATTTCCATTCTGACCTATCCGACAACGGGCGGCGTGACGGCGAGCTTTGCCACCCTGGGCGATATCATCCTCGCCGAGCCGGGCGCCTTGATTGGTTTCGCCGGCGCCCGCGTCATCAAGGAAACGACCAAGCAGACGCTGCCCGCGGGCTTTCAGACGGCGGAATTCCTGCTCAAGCATGGACTGGTTGACCAGATCGTCAGCCGGCTGGAGTTGCGGGACCGGTTGATCAGCCTGTTGCAGGCACTGCACGTGCACAAATACCACCCCCACAAGGTGCCGACGGCTGCGCCGTTTCCGACTTCTGCGGCGGCGGTTTAAGCCAGCGATGATGCCCAGTGTGACGCCGCGCCTGACCGACTACGTGTCGGTGACGGAATATCTTTACGCCCTCAAGGCCGCGGGGGTTAAATTCGGTATCGACCGGATGCGGCGTCTGACCGAGGCCTTGGGGCATCCCGAGCGGGCCTGTCCGGTCATCCATCTCGCCGGCACGAATGGCAAGGGCTCCGTGGCCGCGATGCTCGACGCGATCATGCATGCGGCGGGTTGGCGCACCGGGCTCTATACCTCGCCGCATCTCGTCAAGTTGGGCGAACGGGTCCAGGTTGATCGCCACCTGCTCACCGAGGCGGAGATCATCGCCTACACCCAAGCGCTGCGGCCGGTGGCCGAGGCGATCGCCGCCGCCGATCCCGGCGACCAGCCGACCTTCTTTGAATTCATGACCGCCATGGCGTTCCTGCAATTCCAGCGCAAACAGGTCGACATCGCGCTTGTCGAGGTGGGGCTCGGCGGTCGGCTCGATGCGACCAACGTGGTGGAACCGGAGGTGACCGTGATCACCTCCATCGGCCTCGATCACTGTGCCGAGCTGGGCAACACGATCGCCCTAATTGCCGGGGAGAAAGCCGGCATCATCAAGCCGGGCCGGCCGGTGGTGATGGGCCGGATGCCGCCGGAGGCGGAACGGGTTGTCCGTGAGGTCGCGGCCCGGTGCGGGGCCCCGGTCCATTCCGTGCGGGAACAATTCGGGGAGGGCCTCACGGGCTATCCGATCACCAATCTGGCGGGTGATTACCAGCGGTGGAACGCCGCCACGGCCTGGCTGGTGGCCCGGGTATTTGCTGAGGGGTGGCGCGCGGCCTCCGGACGGGTTCCACCTTCGGCTGATCACATCCAGCGCGGGCTGCAGCAGGTGAATTGGCCGGGTCGTTGGCAGCACACCAGCCTGGCCGGGCGGCCGCTGGTGCTCGACGCCTCGCACAATCCCGAGGGAGTGCAGGTGTTGGATCAAAATTTACGGCAACTCATCGCGCGCACGGGCCGGCCGCCGGTCATCATCGCCGGCGCACTGGGCGAATTCCGCGCCCGGGCTTTGCTGGACGTGGTGCTGCGTCATGGCCGCGAAGTGCATCTGGTGACGCCGCGGCAGACCCGCGCCTGTCCGTTTGAGGAATTGCTCGCGCTGGTGCCGGCGGAACTGCAGTCCCGCGTCCGGCGGGGAACAATCGAGGCGATTTTCCCCGATGAGCGCACCTGCACCGTGGGTGGGCCGGACGACACCATCGTCGTCACCGGCTCAATCTACCTGCTCGGCGAGGTCCTGGAGCGCATCGAACCGGGCCGCGGGGCCGGTGAGGGGAAGCTGCAGGATTTTTAATTAAGGCGTGTTTGCATAATGTCATTGCGAGGAGGGCCACGGGTGGCCCAACGAAGCAATCCATCCGTTTCGACAGGCTCAAGCCGTTCGACCAGCTCAGGCCCTGAGCCGAAGCCGATGGGACCCCGAGCTGGTCGAGGGGCTGGATCGCCACGGCCCGCTGCTGCGGGCCTCGCGATGACAAAGCTTTATGCAAACACGCATTAATAGCATGGGTTGGAAGTTTCGCCTCTACTGCACGCTTGTTTCCGGCGGGTTCCGCTGCAAACCTTGCGGCCCACTGATGCCAACCCGACCGCCATTCGCGAAAGCCTTCAAGGGGAAGCGCGTGCTCATCACGGGCGGGCTGGGTTTTATCGGTTCCAACCTGGCCCGCGCCTTGGTCGGTTTGGGCGCGAAGGTCACGATTTTGGACAGCCTGATTCCGGAATACGGCGGCAATCGCCGCAACGTGCGCGGTGTGGAACGCCAGCTGGACATCAACCTGTCCGACGTCCGCGACCGGCACAGCCTGCCCGAGTTTTTGCGGGGACAGCATTTTCTCTTCAACCTCGCGGGGCAGACGAGTCACATGGACTCGATGACCGATCCGGAAACCGATTTGGACATCAATTGCCGCGCCCAGCTGAGCCTGCTGGAGGCCTGCCGGAAGCATAATCCGAAATTGCGCGTGGTTTTCGCCAGCACCCGCCAAATCTACGGGCGGCCGGACTACCTGCCCGTCGATGAAAAGCACCCGCTCCGTCCGGTGGACGTGAATGGCATCAACAAGCTGGCCGGCGAGGAATATCATCTGCTCTACAGCGAGGTCCACGGCATCGCCAGCACGGTCCTGCGCCTGACGAACACCATCGGGCCGCGCATGCGGGTGAAGGATGCGCGCCAGACCTTCGTGGGCCTCTGGATCCAGCAGGTCCTGCAGGGCCGGCCGATCGAGGTCTGGGGCGGCGAGCAGTTGCGCGACTTCACCTATGTCGACGATGCGGTGGAGGCATTCCTCCTGGCGGCGACCCAACCCAAGGCCGTGGGGCGCGTCTTCAATCTCGGTGGGGTGGGGCGGATCAGCCTGCAGGCGTTGGCCGAAACCCTCGTCACGGTGGCCGGGGCGGGCAGTATTCAAGTCCGGACCTTTCCCGCGGATCGGAAGAAAATCGACATCGGTGATTACTACTCCGACTGCCGGCTCATCCGCCGGCAGCTCGGCTGGCGTCCCCGCACCACCATCAAGCAGGCGCTGGCGCGGACGCTGGAGTATTACCGCAAGGAGCTACCAAATTACCTGTGAACCCAGGGCGTGTCTTCAAACCCAATGCTCCATTTGAAACCGGTTCGCAAGTTTCGCGCCAGGGCGCAGGTAGGGCGCGCTCTCCGAGCGCGCCGCGGCGGCGAAGGGACTCGCCGCCCTACTATTTGAGGACGCACCCTCGTCAGATGTTCGCCACGAAAAACACGAAAAGGGCCGGTCCGGCTGGCGAAGAATTTCCGCGCGCCCATAGGCGCCTTGAGCCTTTCTCCGGCTCTCGGAGCATTGGGTTTTTGTGGCCAAAAAAAAGCTTGGGACAGGAACAGCATCGATCATCCCTGTATTCTTACTGTGAATAAAATCCTGCCGGCCGATCCGAAAGCTTCCTACCTCGCCGCCCAGGCGGAGATTGATGCCGCCATGCAGCGGGTGATGCACAGCGGGGTCTACATCATGGGGCCCGAGTTGCAGGCGTTTGAGCGGGAATTTTCCACCTGGCTCGGCGCCAGTGGCACGGTGGGAGTGGCGAACGGCACGGACGCCCTGGAACTGGCCCTGACCGCCGCGGGCATTGGACCCGGCGACAAGGTGGTTACCGTGGCCAACACGGTGGCCGCGACGGTCGCGGCCATCGTTGCGACGGGCGCACGACCGCTTTTTGTGGACATCGAGCCCGCCACCATGCTGATGGATCTCGATCGGCTTGAAAGCCTGCTGGCCGAGCTGCGCGACCCGAAAATCAAGGCCGTGGTACCGGTGCACCTGTATGGCCAGGCGGTCGCTATGCCCCGACTCATGGCCCTGGCGGCCCGCTATCATCTGGTGGTCATCGAGGATTGCGCCCAGGCGCATGGGGCGCTCGTTGGCGGCCGGAAGGCCGGCACCTGGGGTCAGCTCGCCGCCTTCAGTTTTTATCCCACGAAGAATCTCGGCGCGTTCGGCGATGCCGGCGCCGTGGCCGGCCGCGATGTGGCCTTGCTGGAAAAAGTGCGGCTCCTCCGCCAATACGGCTGGCGCCAGCGCTACATCAGCGATGTGCCTGGCCGGAACAGCCGGCTCGATGAGCTGCAATCGGCCATCCTGCGCGTGCGGCTCGGCCGGTTGGACGCCGAAAATTCCCATCGCGAACAGCTGGCCCGGCAGTACCTGACGGCATTGGCGAGTGCCGCGCTGCAACTTCCGGTCGTAGCTGATGGTCGTAGTCACACCTGGCACCAGTTCGTGGTGCGTACCCCACGACGGGATGAGCTTAAAGTGCATTTGGAGAAGAAGGATATTCTTTGCGGCATCCTGTATCCCGTGCCCGTCCATCGTCAGCCGGCCTATCACGACGCCGGGTTGCATCTGCCGCAGACCGAACAGGCCTGCGCCGAGGTTCTATCCCTGCCGCTGCACCCGGGCTTGAAGACCGAGGATATCGCCCGGGTCGTTCGCGAGGTGCGGGTATTCTTCAACCCGTCCGGAGGCCCGGTTCCACCTGCTTCAACTCCTAGGTAACAGCTCAAGAGTCTGAGCTGTAGGAGGGGCTTTATGCCCCGATGTCTGGCGCTCGAACGCGGCGTAGGTTGCGAATCGGGGCATGAAGCCCCTCCTACAACCCTGTAGCTTCCCGTCATGGGAAAACCCGTTTTGCGGCCCTGGCTGCATGAGTCCGCCTCAAATCTCCTCGAGCCGCACGCAGGCCGCCTCGCGCTCCGGACCGGCGTTCCGCAGCGGGGGCACCGCGGACTTGCATTTATCCTGCGCAAAGGCACAGCGCGGGTGAAAGGCGCAACCGGCCGGGGGGTTGAGCGGGGAGGGCGGGTCGCCGGGCAGGACGAGCCGCTGCCGGTTGCGTTCAACGTCGGGGTCCGGCGTTGGAATCGCACTGACCAGGGCGCGCGTGTAGGGATGGCGCGGCTGTTCGATCACGGCGGCGGCTGGGCCGAGCTCGACGATCTTGCCGAGGTACATCACCGCGATGCGGTCAGAGATGTGCTTCACCACCGAGAGATCGTGCGCGATGAATATCAGCGCCAGGTTCATCTCGCGGCAGAGCTTGGCCAGCAGGTTGAGGATCTGCGCCTGGATGGAAACATCGAGGGCCGACACGGGCTCGTCGGCGATGATGACCTTCGGCTCGAGGGCGAGGGCCCGGGCGATGGCGATGCGCTGGCGTTGGCCGCCGGAAAACTCATGCGGGTACTTTTGCCGGAAGCGGGGCGAAATGCCGACGCGCTCCATCAATTCGCTGACCCGGCGGTCGACCTGGTCCGCGGGCACCGTGCCATGAACCCGGAGAGGCTCGGCGAGGGTCGCGAAGACCGTCATGCGCGGATTCAGCGACGCGAAGGGGTCCTGGAAAACCATCTGCAGATCGCGCCGGGCGGTGAGCAAGTCGGCGGCGGAGGCGGCGGTCAGGTTTTTTCCTTCCAATATGACCGTGCCGGCCGTGGTCGGCACCAGCTGCAAGATCGTGCGGGCGAGGGTGGACTTCCCGCAGCCGGATTCGCCCACCAGCCCGAGCACCTCGCCCCGGGCCACGCTGAGGGTCACGCCATCCACCGCTTTCACGGTCCCCGTCTGCTTGCGCACCAAAAAGCCCGACTCGACCGGGAAGTGCGTCTTGACGTCGTGAAGCTGGAGAATGGGCGAAGGCATTTCTTTAACCGTGGATTTCACCGGTGGCACGGATCAAAGTTGAGAGCCACAAGAAGGCACAAAGAGGCTTGGTTCTGCAGTCAGGATGTTCCGTGCGCCTATAGGCGCCTTGAGAGTATATTTCGCTGTCGGATTGTTGTGCCTTTTTGTGGCCTAACACTGCCTTGGTCGGGAAATCTCTATTCATCCGTGCAATCCGTGGTTAAATTTCTCCGTTCTGAACCCGCAAACAGGCGGTGGATTGGGCGGGGGTGAGGGCCGTCAGGCTCGGATCGGAGGCATGACAGAGGTCCGTGGCCGCTTCGCAGCGGGGGGCGAAGGCGCAGCCGGCGACGGGCTTGGCCAGGTCGGGGAGCAGGCCTGGGATCGTGTAGAGCTCCCGGCCCTTGGGCTGCAGCGAAGGAATGGAGCGTTGCAGGGCCTTCGTATAGGGATGGCGCGGCGCGCGGAAAAGGGTGCGGGTGTCGGCGGTTTCCACAATCCGGCCGGCGTACATCACCTGCACCCGATCGCAGAGGCCGGAGATGACCCCGAGGTCGTGGGTTACGAATATAATGGCCATGCCGAGCTCGCGCTGGAGCTGCTTGAGGAGTTCGAGGATCTGGGCTTGGACGGTGACGTCGAGGGCTGTGGTGGGCTCGTCGGCGATGAGGATCTCGGGGCGGGTGATGAGCGCCATGGCGATCATCACGCGCTGTCGCATGCCGCCGGAAAACTCATGCGGATAACTGTGCATGCGCCGGGCGGCGTCGTTGATCCCGACAGCCTCCAGCATCGCCAGGCCCCGGGCCAGGGCCTCAGTCCGGGTGATGGTCTCGTGGATCAGCAGGGGTTCAATGAGCTGCTCGGAGATGCGCAGGTAGGGGTTCAGCGACGTCATCGGATCCTGAAAGATCATCGCGATGCGCTTGCCGCGAATGCCGCGGGCGACGGCTGGCGGGCAATGCAGGAGGTCGGTGCCGTCGAACATCGCCGTGCCGCTCTCAATGCGGCCGGGCGGCTGGGGCACGAGACCCATCAGCGAGTAGCAGGTGACGGACTTGCCGGAGCCGGACTCGCCGACCAGACCCAGAGTCTCGCCTTTTTCCAGGGCGAAACTGACGCCGTCGACCGCCCGATAGACCCCGCTGCGCGTGTGGAAGTGGGTACGCAAATCGGTGACTTCGAGCAAGGACATGGCGGCAGGGTCAAGGCTGGGAATGGGCGCACCCGTCGCAACGACAAACTAGTAGACTGTATCGTGTGATTGTTCGG
>SESH01083967.1_pt1 | contig 19828 bp, 17 predicted proteins | sample 3171561 | NCBI WGS metagenome assembly SESH01 (sample SAMN10866947, study PRJNA518727) | freshwater metagenome | biome: subpolar coniferous forest; feature: holomictic lake; material: water; isolation source: holomictic Lake 442 2011 16.5 m and 2014 13 m | place: Canada: near Kenora, Ontario
GTACGATGAGGCCGACAAAATCCGCCAGCAGGCCGCCGGGGAAAAGATCCGCCTCGAGGAGGAGCGCGAAGAGGAAAAGGAACGCGTGCGGCGAGGCCGTTAGGGCGCGGACTCCGCGCCGAACAGCGGCGAAAGGACTCGCCGCCCGGCCCTACTGCGCGAACTCAAACTCCGCCGTCAACGTATGATGGTCCGACGCCGGCGAGGGCTGCACCTTCCACCCCACCGGTTGCAGCCACTTGTTGTAGAAAATGTGGTCCAGCACGTAGGGCCGCCGGCGCCACGTGATCTCGGTCGACTGCACGCTGACATAGCCGGCGTCGGCAAACTGCCGGAGCAGCGACTCGTGCTTGCTGACATTGAAGTCGCCCGTGAGCAGCGTGGGCATGCCCGCTGAGTTGCGCAGCTGCTCCTCCACCAGGTCGCGCTGGCCGCGATGTTCCTCGCTGCTCGACTGGAGCATGAAGAAAGCCAGCAGGTGGGTGTTGAACAGGCGGACCGGCCGGCCAGCCAGGGTGGTGGTCGCCCCGATGAGCACCCGATCGGTCGGGGTCTTGGTTTCACCAAAGAAGTCGAATGCCACCGGGGGCGAAGGCAGGTTCAGGCAGATCTGCTCGCGCAGGGGCGATTTGGAGAAGATCGCCAGCCCGATGCCGAAGGGCAGTTCGCGCGCATCGGGCCGGGGATAGCAAAAGTAGCTGTCGTACTCCTTCAGCTCCTGCTTGAGCTGCGTGTAGTGCGGCGGCGGCTGCGACTGGAGCCCGCCGGGCTGGGTGCGCTCGACCTCCTGCAACATTATGATGTCGGCCTGATGCGAACGAATTTCCGCCATGGTGTCGGCCAAGCGGATCGGGGCATGATCCGGATAGGCATCATCCCAGATCTGGCCGTACTGCATGTTGAACTGCAGAATTTTAAAGCGTTCGCGCATGTTCAGCCGATGAAAATGGCAGACCGCAGGGCATCGACCTCGTCTGGGTGGGGCAGGACTTTTGCTCGGCAGGTCATTCGTAGCAAGCAGCCCAGATGGTCGCGGCCGGTGAATCAGCGGCAAGCCTATTCTGGCTCGGGGCTGGCCGGGCTGGCTGCTGGTAAAGGACCAGCCCGTCCGGTAAAAAACGTTACTCCGGCTCGGCGGTGCCTTCCACCACCCAGTCCTTCGCCTCCGGGACCGCGCGGCAAAACTCCCGCAACGCCGCGCTCAGGTGCTCGGCATAACGGTAGTGCGCTCCCATCCCGGTGCGGAGCTCGGCCTCATAGATGAACTTGTCCGCCTGGGTGCTGTGCTCGAAGGGGGTCTGCGCCCCCAGCAGCAGGGAATACACATAGGCCGGCGAGCCCCGCTGCAGCAACTCGCGGGTCAAAGCCGCCTGCTCGGCGAGCAGCGGCTGGTGCGTCGCCGGGTTGATCTCCGGCGGCAGATAAAAACCGGCCTGGATCAGCGGCGTGTAGCGGTGGCCGGTCCGGTGGCGGTTCAGATCACGCAGCTCGGCGATGGCCATGTTGTTCCAGGCAAAAGTCACCCGCATCCGCCGCGTCGCCTTGCCCTGGTAGCCGTAGCGGTTGGCGCGATGCTTCAGCGCCTCGGCCACCGACTGCTCCTCCCGCAGCCACGGCGGGGTGTCGCGGTCGACCTTGACCCACACCGCGTCGGCCAGTGGCTGGGTCGAGAGGCGCGCCAGCCCGAGCTGCACGCTGGCGGCCAGTTCCTGCTCCGCCTGGGCCTGGAAGGATTTTTCGGCCGAGCTGTGCCGCATGAGGCGGGGCGAGGACTTGAGCAGTTCGTCGCGGATCAGCTTCGCGGCCGTGCGCGCCTCGGGCATCGCCAGGGAATCGAGCTGCTTGACGGTCGCCGCCCACATGCGCGAGCTCTGGACGAGGCCGAGGTTGGTGCGGGTGGCGAGCGGGATGAAATAGCGGGCGCGGTCGAGGGCGTAGTTTTTGCGGAGCCGGGTGACCACGGCGGGCTTGGCGTCCTTCGGCAGCCGCACCAGCGACGGATCCGCCAAGGCCGCGCGGTCGAGCCGCTCGTACTCGGCGTGATAGGCCGCAAAGGCCCTGGTCATCACCGCGGACCAGCGCGGGGCGAGGTCCTCGGGAATGCCCAGCTCGGCGGGCGCCGGCAGGTTGGTCGCCGCCATGGTGATATAGCGGGTGCTCGATTCCTGCCCGTCGGCCATCTGGGCGATCTCAAAAATTTTGTAGGCCAGCCACATCGACACGTCGTCGAGGGCGATGGCCAGTCCGCCGGTGAGGCCGCCGATCGAGGCGTGGCCGTAGTCGACAAACTTGAGGATGCGATCGATGGACTCGTCCGGGTTGGCCAGGTCGACCTTCTCCATGATCTTGTCGATGCCCTCATTGCTCCGCGAGTAGCGGGCGAGGACGGAGGCCAGCAGCTCGGGTGTTACCTTGGGGAGATCTGCCGCCGCGGGGGGCGGGACAATGGCGAGTCCGGTTACCTTCATGCGTGGGTTCAGACGAAACACATTCACCGGCGGACGCGAAGAAAATTCGCGGAAAATCAGCCAGCAGGGCTCCTTCGTGCCGCTGGCCCTCGCCGACAGCGTCCATCTCGCTCCCATGGCCCGAGTGAACCACCCTTGGCCGGACTGAAGTAGCGCGATCCATCCGCTTCCTGTCCATGGTTTCAGGATCGCATCAACCTTGTTACGCGTGGCGGAGTGTGATCGTGTAAGCGGCGATGAGGAAGGACGCAGCACTCGATGCGTTCATCGCTGGAACGCCCGCCGCTTTCCCACCGGAGAGATCATCATGAATAATCCCGCATCAACCCAACGGAGCCCCACCCTGCGATCCGCCGTCCTTCTGGGCATCTGCCTCTGCCTCCTCAGCCTGCCGGGCTTGGCGCAACCGACCCCCTTAAGAACCACCACGCTCCGGCGGGCGGACAGCTTCTTCGGCCTCCACTTCGATTTCCATGCGGGGCCCGACTGCCATGAGATCGGGAACAACGTGACCGACGAAGCGATCACCGCGATCATCAGGTCGGTGCAGCCGGATTTTATCCAGGTCGATTGCAAGGGGCACCCGGGACTTTCGAGTTACCCGACCACGGTCGGCAACCGGGCGCCCGGTTACATCGGTGACCCGTTGAAACTATGGCGAGCGGCCACGGCGCGCGAGCATGTTGCACTCTACATGCATTACTCGGGCATCTTCGACGAGCAGGCGATGAAGAACAATCCAACCTGGGCGCGCGTCAGCGCCGACGGCAGCAGCGATAAATCAATGGCGTCTGTGTTCGGACCCTATGTCGACCGGCTCCTCATTCCCCAGCTCAAGGAGCTCAACGATGTGTACCAGGTCGACGGCGTCTGGGTCGACGGCGACTGCTGGGCGACCGGCATCGACTACAGCCCGGCGGCGAAGGCCGCCTTTGCGCAGGCTACGGGGATCACCACTTATCCGGAATGTCCGGACGACCAGGGATACGAACAACTGCGCGACTTCAGCCGCAAGGCGTATCTGGGCTATGTGAGGCGGTACGTCGATGCGGTGCACGCTCACGCCCCCTCCTTCCAGATCGCCAGCAACTGGTCGTATTCATCGTTCATGCCGGAACCGGTGGGCATCGACGTGGATTTCCTCTCGGGCGACTACAACTACATCGCCAGCCTCAATTCGGCACGGTGGGAAGGAAGATGCCTGCAGAACCAGGGCAAGCCGTGGGACCTCATGAGTTGGGGATTCGTGCCCAAGGAAGGATCCCATCGCTACAAATCGGAGATCCAGCTGAAGCAGGAAGCGGCCGCCGTCATCTCGCTCGGCGGGGGGTTCCAGGCCTATTTTGTGCAGAACCGGGATGGCTCGGTGCTGCCCTGGAAGGTGGCCCCGATGGTCGGGGTCGGACAGTTTGTCCGGGTACGCCAACCGTACTGCCAGTATTCGACACCGGAACCGCAGGTCGCGCTGTTTTTTTCGAAGGATGACTTCTACCGCCGGATTCCGAAATTGTTCGGTGGTTGGGAGTACGGTGACTACATCAAGGGCGTCCTCTTTGCGTTGCTCGACGGCCAGCAGAGTGTCCAGATGCTAAGCGAGCATCATCTGCAAGGGAAGATGAACCGGTACCCGCTCATCGTGCTTCCGGACATGGAGCATCTGGATGCCGGGGTGAAGCAACAACTGCTCGACTATGCGAAACAGGGCGGGAGCCTGCTCGTCACGGGCATGAGGTCGGCGGAGTTGTTCAAGGATGACCTGAACCTGTCGATGAGCTGTGAGCCCGTCGCGGACACCTCGTTCTTCCTGGAATTCAACCACGAGCACGCCACCATCACCGCCCGGTACCAGGCCGTGACCCTTCCGGACAATGCCGTGCGCCTGGGCTCTCTCCTTGCCCAATCATCCCCCCGTTCGCCCGCCTACGCCGCCGGTGCCGTCCTGCCTTACGGAAAGGGGAAAGTCGGGTTTATCTTCCCTGACATCGGATCACATTATTTCAAGGGCGCCAGCAGCACGCTGCGGAATTACATGAGCGCGATGGTGAAGGAGCTGTTTCCTCATCCCGCCGTGGAAGTCCAGGGATCGCATCTCATCGACGTGGCGGTAAACCGGACCGCCGGCAAACAGGTCATCAACCTCGTGAATCTTGGCGGCAGCCATAACTCGGGCATCATCGATGTCTACGATGAGATTCCGCCGCTGGCCGATATCCGCGTGACGATCCGGGCGGACAAGCGGCCGACGCAGATCCTGCTTCTGCCGGAGAAGCAAGTGCTCCCGTTCACCTATGCCGACGGCGCGGCCCGCGTGATCATCCCCCGGATTGAGATTCACTCCCTGCTGGTCATAGACTGACGCGCCGCCATGCCCGATCTGAGTCCCCAGGCAACGGCTCAATCTTCCGGACTGTAGGAGCGGCTTTATGCCGCGATGTTGGACGATCGAGAGCGGCGCAGATGAATGATCGGGGCATAAAGCCCCTCCTACAGCCCGGTTTCTTCTCGTCACCGGCAAAAACGCGTTTCACCGCCGAGGCTACATGACTCTGGTTGAGGCTGCCCTAAAACTGCAGCCAGCTCGTGAGCGGCTGCGGGAAGAACCCCAGCAGAATCGTCGCCAGGGCCAGCACCGCCAGGGTCAGGACTCCCGCCCAGGTGGGCGGCGTGGGGGCCGGACGGGCCGAGGGGATGGCCGGCTCGGCCGGCGGGCGCCAGGCCTCGAAAAAGGCGGCCTTGATCCAGCCAAAGTAGTAATAGATGGAGAGGACCACGCCGCCGATCGCCACCGCCAGGAGCAGGTAAAGGTGCGCTTGAAAGGCCGCGATGAAGAGCAGCAGCTTGCCCACGAAGCCGGCCAGGGGGGGGATGCCCGCCAGGGAGCCAAGGCCGACCGCCAGCACCCCGCCGAGGAAGGGATGGGTTTTCGCCAGATGCTCGTAATGCTCGATTTCCTGGACGGCATCATCCGGGCCGGCCAGATAGGCCATGACGCCGAAGACGGCCATGGAGGCCAGCAGGTAGGTGAAGAGGTAGAACCACACCGCACTCGAGGCCCAGGGCACGGTGAAGGAGGCGACCACGCCGAGCAGGAGATAGCCGGCATGCGAGACGCCCGACAGGCCCATCAGGCGCTTGGTGTTGCGTTGGGTGAGCGCCGAGAGATTGCCCATGATGATCGTCGCCGCCGCCATGAGCGACAGCACGGGGACCAGCACGCCCTCGAGCGGGGTGAAGACCTTGTTGACGAGCGTCAGCAGCACGGCAAAACCGGCCGCCTTGGAGGATACGGCGAGGAACGCGGTGACGGGCGTCGGGGCCCCCTGGTACACGTCGGGAATCCAGATTTGGAAGGGAAAGGCGCCGATCTTGAACGCCACGCCACCCAGCACGAGCAGCGCGCCGGCCACGGCCAGGAAGTTGTCGGGATTGTGCCGCAAGAATTCGTTCAGGGTGGCAAACTCGAAGCCGGTGTGCGCGACCCCGTCGACGGTGACCCGGCCGACCGCGCCGTATAGCAGCACGATGCCGAACAGCATGATGGCGGAACTCAGGGCGCCCAGCACCAGGTATTTCAACCCGGCCTCGAGCGTCAGGGCGCTGTCCCGGAAATAACTCACCAGGATATAAAACCCGATGGTCACGGTCTCAAGCGCCACAAAGAACATCACGAAGTGGTCGCTTTGCACCAGCAGCATCATCGCCGCCGTCACGATCATCACGGTATGATAGAACTCCACCCGCGGCAGCCGGGTGCGGGGCAGGCAGATGGTCCCGAGGAACGAGACCAGCAGCGAGGCCAGGAGGAAAAACACCCGCGCCACCTGGCCGAGCGGCGAGAGCTGGATCAATCCGCCAAAGAGGCTCTCGCCGATCCAGGCGGTGTCAAAATTGAGCACCACGGCCGCCAAAATCATGGCCTGGGCCACAATCGCGAAGGCCGGGATGAAGCGGCGGTCCTTGGCGGGCAAAAAGATCTCCAGCGCCAGCAGGGCGAGCGCCGCACAGGCCAAAATGATTTCCGGCGCGATGGCCCACCATTGGTTGGTCTCAGCTACACCTTGGAGATAGTCGATCGTCATGGCCGGTGGGCAGCGGGGTGGACCGCGGGATGGGCGCGGGTGTGCAACGGGGCAAAGAGGCCGACCGGCGCCGGGTTGAGCACCTGGTCCACCGAGAGCGACAGGGCCCGGGGGTAGAGGCCGAACAGCAGCAGCGCGACCAGCAAAATCAGCGCGGGCAGTCGTTCGCCCCAGCCCATGTCGAGCGGCGGATGCTGCGCGGTGACGCCGGCGAGGGCCTCGCTGGGCGGCCCGAAGAAGATCCGGGCGACGGCGCGCAGGCCATAGATGGCCGAGATCACGACCCCGGCCACGGCCACGGCGGTGATGGCCGGGGAGAATTTCCAGAGCGCCACGAAGACGGTGAGTTCACCCCAGAAGTTGGCAAACGCCGGCAGGCCGATGCTGGCCATGGTGCCGGCCACGAAGAAGGCCGCCAGCACGGGGGTTTTCTGCGCCAGCCCGCCCATCTCGGACAAGTCGAAGGTGTGGGTGCGATGGTGCACGCTGGTCGCCAGCAGGAAGAGCAGCGCGACCGAGAGACCGTGGGCCACCATCAGCAGGACGACGCCCCCGATGCCGATGGTCGAGAGACAGGCGAGGCCGAGAAAGCAGTAGCCCATGTGCATGACCGAGCTGTAACCGAGCATCTGCTTGAGATCGCGTTGCGCCAGGGTGATGAAGCCGATCACCAGCACGTTGCCCACCCCGGCCAGCAGGGCGAGCTTCCACGCCCACCACGCCGCCCCCTGCGGCAGCAGCGGCAGGGCGATCTGGATGAGCCCGTAGAGGCCGAACTTCTTGAGCACGCCCGCGTGCAGCATGGCGGCGGAACTGGGGGCGGCCCCGTAGCCGAGCGGCGCCCACGTATGCAGCGGCCAGAGGGAGACCAGGGTGCCGAAGCCAAACAGGAGCAGCCCGAAGATGTATTTCTGGGTCGCGGCGGCGATCCCCTGCTCGGCGATGGCGTGCTTCAGCTCGATCAGGTCAAAGGTGTTGGCCCCGCTCTTCACATAGAGGGCGATCAGGCCCAGCAGCGTGAGCATCGCCCCCGCCGTCAGGTAAATCGTCAGCTTCATCGCCGCATAGTTGCGGTCGCGGCCGCCCCAGATCCCCACCATGATGAAGGTCGGGATCAGCGCCAGCTCGTGGAAAAAATAGAAGAAGAACACATCCACCGAGGCAAAGACCCCCAGCAGGCCGCCCTGCATGATGAGCAGGAGCATGAGGTAGAGCTTCAGCCGCTCCGCGCCCGAGCGCAGCGCATACAGCCCCGCCGCCAGCCCGACGAGGGCCGCGAGCATGAACATCGGCAGGGCGATGCCGTTGAGGCCCAGCTTCAGGTTGATGCCAAATCGGCCGAGACCCGTGTCGACGCTGCTCAGGAAATGATAGTCCGCCCCGCCCTCGGCCGGATAGACCGACCAGAGCCACAGGGCGATCAGTGCCTGAGCAAGAAAGGCGGCCCCCGCCAATTTGGTGGAGAAACGCTTGGGCAGCCCGAGCCCAATGATCAGGGCGGCCACGAGCGGCGTGGCGACGGCGAGCTGCAGAAGATGGGGATTGAAGCCGGTCATGAAGGTGATGAGGCGATCGACCCACCCCGCCCTGCGGGCACCCCTCTCAAGCGGGGACCCTGAACGAACACGCTCTCCTGGTCCCCTCTATGAAGAGGGGTGGCGCGAAGCGACGGGGTGTGCAGGGAGCAGTTCATCTCAGAAAACCCCGGCCGCGAAGGCCCAGAGCAGGGCGGCGCCGAGCAGGAACCAGTAGACATACGTGTGCAGGCTGCCGGTGGAGAGGGCGCGGGCACCGTAGCCGACCAAGCCGACCACCCCGGCGAAACCACGAATCAGGAGCCCGGCGAGGAAGATCTGCTCGAGGAAGTTCAGCAGCATGGCGAAGCGCTGCTGGATTTTCGCCACGTAATAGTTGTAGGTCCGGTCGAAGGAATCCCGCAGCCAGGTGAGCCCGCTGAAGATCACGCGGGACTTCTTCTCCAACGCATCCTCGGCCGCGGCCGGGTAGAAGAGCCACGCCGTCCCCGCGCCGATCAGCATGACCGCAAGGGAGACCAGGAGGATCGTGGTGTGGGCGGAACCGTGGGCCTCCGGCACCAGCTCCGCGACCGCGCCGGCGAGCTTGCCAAAGACGCCCGCATAGCCGCCGGCGATGGAAAGCACGGCCAGGAGGACGAGCGGCAGGGTCATCGAGAGGCCGCTTTCATGGGCGTGCGCCGCGCTCTCGGAACGGGCCTCGCCAAAGAAGGTGATCTTCCACAGGCGGATCATGTAGAAGGCGGTCAGCACGGCGGTGAGGGCCAGGATGGCGAACACGCCGGTGTTGTTTTCCATCGCAAGATAAAGGATGGCGTCCTTCGAGAAGAAACCCGCCAGCCCGGGCAGGCCGATGATGGCCAGCACGCCGATCGTGAAGGTAATGAAGGTCAGCGGCATTTTCTTCCGCAGGCCGCCCAGCTTGAAGATATCCTGCTCGTGGTGGCAGCCGTGGATCACCGAACCGGAGCCCAGGAACATCAGGGCCTTGAAGAAGGCGTGGGTCGTCAGGTGGAACATGGCGGCGCCGACACCGGCGGCCACCACATGGGTCGGCAGGTCGATCAGCTCATAGGTGGCGGTGGAGCCCAGCCCGAACGCCGCCACCATGTAGCCGAGTTGGGAGAGCGTGGAGTAGGCCAGCACCTTCTTGATGTCCCGCTGCACGATGGCGCAGAGGGCCGCGTAGAACGCCGTGCAGGTGCCGACCCACATGATGACCGTGAGGGCGCCCGGCTCCATGAGTGGATTGACCCGGCAGAGCATGTAGATACCGGCGGCCACCATGGTCGCCGCATGGATGAGCGCGGACACCGGCGTCGGGCCCTCCATCGCGTCCGGCAGCCAGACCTGCAGCGGCATCTGGGCGGACTTGCCGACGGCCCCGCAGAAGAGGAGCAGCGCGATGAGGTTGCTGGGAACGTGGTGCTGGCCCAGTTCCGTCAGGTTCACCGTGCCGTTGGCCCAGTAGCACATGATGATGCCCAGCAGAAAGCCGAAGTCACCGACGCGGTTGACGATGAAGGCCTTCTTCGCGGCCTCCGCGGCCGACTGCTTCTCATGGTAATGGCCGATCAGCATGTAGGAGCTGAAGCCGACCAGCTCCCAGAAGATGAAAATCATGAACAGATTGTCGGCGAGCACGATGCCGAGCATGGAGAACATGAAGATCGACAGGCCGCCGAAGAACCGGGCGCGGGCCACATCGTCGTGCATGTAGCCCAGGGAAAAGACGTGGATGAGGAAGCCCACCAAGCCCACCACGAAGAGCATGAGCGCCGCCAGGTCATCAAACTTGATGCCCAGCGACACCACAAAGGATCCGAACCGCAGCCATTCGATCGAGGCCTCGAAGCGCTCCCCGTGCAACAGCAGGATGATGGCGATCGCGGCAATGGCGCCCGCCGTGGCCGTGGAGATCCCCGCGGCCAGCGCCCCGCGCCGCCGCAGGAACAAGGCGATGATGGTCGCGGAGCACAGCGGCAGCAGGAGCAGGAGAATGGCGTGATCGAGCATGCTCATGGGCCGAAGCAGCGGGTAGCGAGTAGCGGGTAGCGAGGAGAAGGCCGGCCGGCCTCATACGCTTTCAGCGCCATTCGGTATTGGTGGTAAAGTTTCATATGCTCGCTACTCGCTAGTCACTACTCGCTACTAATGTTTGAGGTGGTTCAATTCCTCGAACTGCACCGTGTGGCGCTTCCGGAAGAGCGCGACGATGATGGCGAGGCCGACGGCGACCTCGGCCGCCGCGATGGTGAGGATGAAAAACACGAACACATTGCCGTCGAGCGTGCCGTTGAAATGGGAGAACGCCACCAGCGCGAGGGTCGAGGCGATGAGCATCAGCTCGAGGCACATGTAGACGATGAGCGTGTTCTTGCGCAGCAGCACCCCGAGGAAGCCGAGGGCAAAGAGCAGCGCGCTCAAATGCAGGTATTGGTTCAGGCCGATCATGACGCATCCTCCGGGGTGTGGAGCTTCTTGCTCAGCACGATCACGCCGAGCATGGCAATAAGGAGCATGAAGCCCACGACCTGCACGGGCAGGAGGTAGGTGGTGAAGAGCTGTTCCGCGTAATTTTTAAGGGTCGGACCGGCCCCGGGGGCGGCGGCGGCGGGGAACTGCGCCCGATGGTAAAGCGACAGGACGCCCACGACCAGCAGGGCCCCGCCGAGCGCCGAAGCGGCGAGCGTGGTTTTCTGGAAGGGTTTCTGCGCCCCGGGCCGGGTGTCGAGCAGCATGATGATGAAGAGGAACAGCGCGACGACGGCGCCGGCGTAGACCAGCAGCAGCACAAAGGCCAGCAGGGCAGCGTTGAGCAGCACAAACAGGCCGGCCACCCCCACCAGGCTGAGGAGCAGGCCCATGGCGGCGTTGACCGGATTCTTGCTCACCACCACCAGCCCGGCACAGGCCAGGGTGACAAACGCGAAGGTGTAGAATAGCAGGTTGGTCATGGCTCAGTGGGCGTTGCCGTGCTCGGCGGCGGCCTTTTTCTTGTCCCACTTATGATGCGAGTCGGGCAGCGTGCCGCCAAGCTCGTACAGCCGGGCCTTGTTGTTGACCATCTCCGCCCGGGTGTAGCCGCTCATCGAATATTGGTTCTGGAGGAAAATCGCCTCCTCCGGACAAACCTCCTGGCAGAGGCCGCAATAGATGCAGCGGAGCATGTCGATGTCGAAGGCCTGGGGGGCCTTCTCGACATGGGCGCGCTCCGGCTCGTCGGCCGGCACCGCGCCCGGGGTGATGCGGATGGCCTTGGGCGGACAAACAAACTCGCACAGCTGGCAGGAAACGCATTTTTCGCGGCCGTTCGGATCCAGCACCAGCGTCGGCACCCCGCGATAGCCCGGCGGGATGGGCGGGCGCTCCTCCGGGTACGACAGCGTGACATTCCGCGAGAAAAGATGCTTCAGCGTGATCCGCATGCCCGCGAAGATCTGCGGCAGGTAAAAACGTTCCGCGAGGGTCAGGGGTTTGCGATCGACGACGTAGGACATGGCGGCGGAAATTATTTAACGACGGATGACACGGAGGGGCCCGGATCAACGACCCGATCCGTCCCGAGTGTCATCCTGAACGGAGTGAAGGATCCATCATGATTCACGCCGACGCACGTCCCGCTGGATCCTTCGCTGCGCTCAGGATGACAGGTGTCGGTGGTTTGTTTTCTATCCGTGATCATCAGTGAAATCCGTGGTCAACTCCGGGTCTGCAGCCACGCGATGGCGAGAGCGTAGACAATGAGGTTGCCGATGGCGAGCGGCAGCAGCTTCTGCCAGCCGAGCTTCATGACCTGGTCATAGCGGAAACGCGGCACGGTCCAGCGCACCCACATGAACAGGAAGATGAAAAACAACAGCTTGCTGAGGAAAAACCCGATCGACAGCGCCCCGAGCACGACCGGGTTGCCGGCCAGATGGAGCCAGTCGGCGACGACCGCCAGCGGCAGCCACGGCAGCGGATTCCAGCCCCCGAGGAAGAGCAGGGTGAACACGCCGGAGCCGATGAGCATGTGCGAGTACTCGGCCACGAAGAACAGGCCCCATTTCAGGGAGCCGTATTCCGTGTGGAAGCCGCCCACGAGGTCGGCCTCGCCCTCGGCCATGTCGAAGGGCAACCGGTTGGTCTCGGCGAAAAGCGAGACGAGAAACACCAGCGCCGCCACCGGCATGGTGAAGATGAACCACACCCCCGACTGGGCCTGCACGACGTCGAACAGGCTGAGCGTGCCGTTGCCGCCCGGGACATTGATCCAGAGGAAAACCGGCAGCACGGACAGCGTCATCGACAGTTCATACGAGATGAGCTGCGCCGAGGCGCGCACGCCGCCGAGGAAGGGATATTTGGAATTCGAGGCCCAGCCGGCCAGAATCAGCGAGTAGACGCCAAGCGAGGACACGGCGAAGACGGCCAAGATGCCGACGTCGACATTCGCCAGGATCAAAGGGACCAGCTGGCCGGCCTCGTTGAGATAGGCGCCGAACGGCACGGCGCAGACCGTCGTCAGGGCGGGGATCATCGCCACGATGGGGGCGAGGACGAAATAAAACTTGTTCACGTGGCCCGGGATCGGGTCCTCCTTGAAAAACATCTTGCCGCCATCCGCCATGAGGTGGAAGACCCCGAGCCGCTGGAGGAAAGGCCCGATGACCGGCAGCCAGGCCATCCAGAACGGGATGGCCCGATTCGGACCGGGCCGGCCCTGCATGGCGGCAGAGATCTTGCGCTCGATGAGCGAGCAGGCCCCGCCAAAAGGGAAGAGAAAGCCGATCACCGCCAGGCCCTTGATGGCCATCTGCAGCAGTGGGTGGAGCCCGGACCAGAGTTGGAGCACGGCACTCATGCGGTGGCCACCGCCGGGGCGGCGGGTTTGAAGTGCAGCGTCTCGCCCTCAATGAAGGGCAGCGCCGCCCACGGCGTGCCATCAAGCAGCAAGCCGGTGGAGGGAAGATTGGCGTAGGTGACGGTCGCCAGCGGCTTCACCCCGGCGGCGAGCGCGGTCCAGAGTTGACCCAGGTCGGCGGGCAATCGGGCGCCCCCGACCGCCGCGAGCAGGGTGCTGAGCGTCACGAGGTCATCGGCCACACCGGACTGCGCGGGCACGGCCTTCGCGAATTTCTGGAGGCGGAATTGCTGGTTCACGAAGGTCCCCGCCTTCTCGAACACCGTGAGTGTCGGGACCACCACCTGGGCCGCGGCGCTGGTGGCATTCTGGTGGGTGCCCAGGTAGACGATCGCCACCTTGGCCAATTGGGCGGTGGTCAGGCCGGCGGCGGTTAGATCCTCCCCGATCGACAGGATGGTCTTCACGTTGCCGGCGTCGATCTCCGCTCCCAGCGCGGTGAGTTGGGCGGTCGGCAGCGCGCAGATGAGGCCGGTGACGAGCGCACCGCGGACGTTCGGATTGCGGTCGGCGGAGACGAGAATCCTGTCACCCTGCCCCACCCGGCTGACGAGCGAGACCGGGGCCTTGAGCACATCGGCCAGCTGGCGGGTGAGATACTGCTCCTCGACGGTGCTGCGACCGGAACCGACAATCGCCACACCTTTCTGGTAGGGCGAGTCCTCCGGACGAGCCGTAGTCGTGGTGCGCGGCTCGTCGGGGACGACTCGCCCTACCAACAGATCCGCGGCGGCCTTCAAGGCCTTTTCATTGGTCGCAGCCTCGCCGTTGATTGACGCAGTCGCCAGACGGTCGGCCGCCTTGACCTGCTTGTAGAGCACGCGGCCGGAATCGGCCATCCACGTGTCATTGACATCATCGTTCTGGCGCGGGGTGATCCGGTAAATCGTCCCTTCGCGGCTCCAGACCTCGGTGTTCACCCCGACCGACGACTCCGGGTCGATCCCCGGCGTCTGCTTGAGGAACCAGACGCGCATCTTGAACCGGAAATCGGTGCTGGTGAGCGCGCCGACCGGGCAGATGTCAACGGTGTTGAGCGAGTAATTGTTCTCGAGCTTCTTGCCCGGGTAGCAGGTCAGCGTGCTGTAGCTCCCGCGGTCGATGAAGCCGAGCACATCGTCCTTCGCGACCTCCTTGCTGAAGCGGACGCAGCGCGAGCACAGGATGCAGCGCTCGTCGTCGAGGGTGACGCGCGGCCCGAGCTGGGTGCGCTTGGGCTTTACGTTCTTCTGCTCGACGAAACGCGAGTAACCGCGGCCATAGGCGGTGGAATGTTCCTGCAGCTTGCACTCGCCGGCCTGGTCGCAGATCGGGCAGTCGAGCGGGTGGTTGATGAGCAGAAATTCGGTGACGCTGTTGCGGCATTCCTGCACCGCGGGGGTGTTGGTGCGGATGTGGAGGCCGGGCGAGGCGTTGGTCGCGCAGGCGATCGTGGGACGCGGCATCCAGTTGACCTTCTGCTTGCCCGTGGCCGGGTCCATGATCGGCGCCTTCGTGGTGGGGTCGACCGCCGGCGTGCCCATTTCGACCAGGCACATGCGGCAGTTGCCGGACACGGTGAGTTTCGGGTGGTAGCAATAGTGCGGCACCTCGACACTGGCCAGACGGGCGGCCTCGATCATGTTCGTGCCCTTCGGCACGGCGATGTCCTTGCCGTCAACATTGACGGTCACGAGGTCGGGTTTGGGCGGAGCGATCATTACGGAATGAGGATTAGCCCACGGAACACACGGAAGGATCAATCCATTTGGTTTTCATTTCTGTGTATTCCGTGTGTTCCGTGGGCAAAAAATCAGATCAGTTCGACCGATTCGGCGGGCTTAGCCGTCTGCTTGGTCGTGGGGTAGCTTTTGAACTCGTCCCCAAACTTCGCCAGGAAGCTCTGGGTGGGCCAGGAGCAGGCCTCGCCGAAGGCGCAGATGGTGCGGCCGGGAATCTGGTCGGCCACGCCCTTGAGGAGCGCGGCGTCCTCGGCGCGGGCGGTGCCGTGCACCATGCGGGTGGTGATCTTCTTCATCCACAGCGAACCCTCGCGGCAGGGCGTGCACTGGCCGCAGCTCTCGTGCGAGTAGAACGCGTTGATGTTGGCCAGGGCCTCGACCATGTTGACGGAGTCATCCATGACGATGACCCCGCCCGAGCCGCCCATGGTGCCGATCATGCCGAGCGAATCGAAGTCCATCGGGACGTCCTCCACGCCCCAGTCGTAATCGACCATTTCCGCCCCGACCTTGCGCTTGCCCTTGAAGCGCTCGCCGAAGCGCAGGATCTTGGCGGAGGAACCGCCGGGAATGACGGCCTTGAAGGTGCGCCCGGGCAGCGGACCGCCGCAGACCTCGTGCAGCAACTGCCCCAGCGTGATCTTCCCCGCCTCAAACTCGTAGTATCCCGGTTTCTGCACGTGGCCGGAAACGCAGAAGATGCGCGTGCCGGTGTTGTTCGGCGTGCCGATCTTGGCGTAGGCCTCGCCGCCCATGTCCGCGATGTGCTTCACGTGGCAGAGCGTCTCGACGTTGTTGACGATCGTCGGGCACTGGTAGAGGCCGAGGACGGCGGGAAAATACGGCGGCTTGATGCGCGGGTTGGCCCGCTTGCCCTCGAGCGACTCGATCAGGCCGGTCTCCTCGCCGCAGATGTAGGCCCCGGCGCCGCGGTGGACGAAAATGTCACAGGAGTAGCCCGAGCCGAGGATGTTTTTCCCGACGAGGTTGGCCGCCCGCGCCTCGGCGATGGCCTTTTCCAGAATGCGGGCCCCGTGCGGCATCTCGCCCCGGATGTAGATGTAGGCCTGCTGCACGTTGTTCGCGAAGCAGGAGATCATCGTGCCCTCGATCAGTTGGTGCGGATCCTGGTGGATGATGTAGCGATCCTTGAAGGTGCCCGGCTCCGACTCGTCGGCGTTGACGATGAGATAGATCGGCTTGCCGCTCTTGCGGTCGACAAGCGTCCACTTCAGGCCGCAGGAGAACCCGGCGCCACCGCGGCCGCGGAGGCCGGACTTCTTGACCTCGTCCATCAGCTCGGCCGGCGGCCGGGCGAAGGCCTGCTTCATCACCGTGTAACCCCCGTGCTTCAGGTAGCAGGCGAGATCAGGGGTGTAGCCCCGCTCATCAATGTGGGCGAAGATCAGGCGGCGTTGGACGGGGGCGGGCATCGGGGATTTTCGATTTCTGGATTAGAATGTCGCTTCGCTCGGTACTCGATTTTCGATTGGCCGGACCGAGGTCAGGGCTTGTCGTCGAGGACGATCTCGATGCCCCCGGTCCAGCGGGCGGCGAGGTTGTAGACCATGGCCAGGAGCACGCCGACGAGGAAGCCGCCGACGGCGTGGATGAAGGGCATGAAGAGCGAGGCGGCGCCGGCGAACAGCCACGGGATGCCCAGCAGCTTGGGGGCGTAGGCCGTGTCCGCGACCGTGAAGGCCGCGCCGAGGGTCGCGAGCATGATCGGCGCCACGATCATCCCGATGAAGCCGTTGATCAGGCCGAGCACGAGCCCGAAGCGGATGGGCGGAATCTGGAGGATGCGGAATTTTTTCATGGGCGGACCCGCGCTTGCGCGGCGGCTTTGATCTGGTCGCTGAGTTGTTTCACCTTGGCCCCATCCACCTTCTCGTGCAGGTCGTCGTCGATCAGGACGACCGGGCCGGTGCCGCAGCTGGCGAGACACTCGACGAACTCGATCGTGACCTCGCCGTCGGCCGAGATCTCGCCGGTCGAGCAGCCGAACTGCTTCTGGAACTCATCGCACACCTTGTACCCGCCGGTGAGCGCGCAGGAGAGCGTGCGGCAGACCTTGATGTGCCGGCGGCCGATCGGCTGCTGCCGGAACATCGGATAGAAGGTGACCACCTCGTAGACGTTGATCGGCTGCAGCTCGAGCTTGGCCGCGATCCACTCGATCGCCTCGGGCGAGATCCAGCCGACGTCCTCCTGGATCAGGTGCAGGAGCGGCAGCGTGGCGCTGCGCTTCACCGGGTAATGGGTGATCACTTCGTCGATCTGGGACAGCGTCGCTGGCTTGAGGGTAAGCATCGGCGTGGGTTTCAAGCGGCGACGGTGAAAGGGACGATTTCAGATTTACGATTTACGCCGGATCGGCGGATCATCGCTGGACTGGAAATCGGGTTCTTCATTCGTAAATCGTAATTCTGAAATCGTAAATCAGCTCACCGGTCGCACTCCCCCATGACGAAGTCGAAGGAGCCGAGGATCGCGACCACGTCCGAGACCATGTTGCCGACGCAGAGCTTGGAGAGAATCGACAGGTTGCAGAACGAGGGGCTGCGGATCTTCATCCGGTACGGGACGCCGCCGCCCTTGCTGACGATGTAGAAGCCGAGCACGCCCTTGGGGTTTTCGGCCTCGAAGTAGACCTCCCCCGCCGGCATCTGCGGCCCCTCGGTCACGATCATGAAATTGTTGATCAGCTCCTCCATGGACGTGAGGATCTTGTCCTTCGGCGGGGCGAAAATCTTGCGCGCATCGGGCGCATACCAGTCGCCGCCCGGAAATTTCTTCACGATCTGCCGGATGATGCGGATGGATTGCTTCATCTCCTCGCCGCGGCAGAGGTAGCGGTCGTAGCAGTCGCCCTTGGCGCCGACCGGCACGTCGAACTCGTATTGCTCGTAGCCACTGTAAGGGCGGTCCTTGCGCAGGTCGTTGGCCACGCCGGAGCCGCGGAGGTTCGGGCCGCTCAAGCCATAGGCGATGGCGTCCGCCTTGGAGATGACGCCAATGTCCACCGTGCGATCGAGGAAGATCTTGTTCCGGGTCAGCAGGGACAGGATTTCATCCAAAATAGGCAGAAACTGATCAGTGAAGGCGTCCACGCGCTGAATCCAGCCCTCGGGCACATCGCGCGACAGGCCGCCGATGCGGCTGTAGCTGGTGGTGAAGCGCGCGCCGGTCAGCTCCTCAAAGAGCTTGTAGAGCTTTTCCCGCTCCTCGAAGCAGTACATGAACACGGTCCACGCGCCGACATCGATGCCGAAGGCGCCCAAGCCCATGAGATGGGAGGACACGCGGGCCATCTCGGCGGTGAGCACCCGGATGGCCTGGCAGCGGGCCGGCACCTCGAGCTTGGCCAGGCGCTCGACGGCGATGGCATAGGCCATGTTGTTGGCGAGCGGTGCGATGTAATCCAGCCGGTCCGTGTAGGGCACGAACTGGTTGTAGGTCATGTTCTCCGCAATCTTCTCGTCGCCGCGGTGCAGGTAGCCGATGACCGGGTCGGCCTTGGTCACGACCTCGCCGTCGAGTTCGAACTGGATGCGCAGGACGCCGTGGGTCGAGGGATGCGACGGCCCCATCGAGAGCGACATCTTCTCCGGCTCGAATTCCTTCGGCAGGTTGGCCGCTTTCGCCGCGGAGTCGGGATATGAAAAATCGGTGGCCATTAGCTAAGGCTCCCCGTGGCCAAGGAACACACTGACAGAACCCTATAATCTGTCATTCTGAGCGCAGCGAAGTCTAGCCCAGCAGGGCTGGTATGACATCCAGAACCATGCCCGCCGGCGGCCGTCATGCTGGATCCTTCGCTGCGCTCAGGATGACACGCACTGGTCCATTTTTGTGCCTGCTTGTGCCTTTTTGTGGCCATGAAAATCATATGGGTTTTTCCGTCTTTTCGTTCCACGCCTCATCCTTGGCGCGCGGCTCAGCGTCGCTCATCGGTTCGCCCGGGGTGGCCACAAATGGGCCGCCGGCCATCGGGGCGGCGATCACGCCGGTGCCAGTCTCGGCTGCGATCTCGGCGTCGGGCAGCGCCGTCGGCAGGCCGGCGAGCGGGAATTCCTTGCGCAGCGGGAAATGCGGATAGCCGTCCCACATCAAAATGCGGCGCAGGTCGGGATGGCCTTCAAACTTGACGCCAAACATATCGAAACACTCGCGTTCATGCCAGTCGGCTCCCGCCCACAGGCCGACCGCCGTGGGCATGGCGGGATCGGCGTCACTGGCGCAATCGGCGGCGACGCGGACATAGCGGTGGCCCGTGCTCGAATAAAGATGCCAGACCACGGTGAAGCGGGGAGATTTTTCGGCACTCCAGTCGATGGCGGTCAGATCCATCAGAAAATCGAAGCCCTGGGTGTCGCGCAGTAACTGGAGCACCGCGATGGCCTCGCCAGCCGGGACATTGAAGGCCGGACAGTCCAAGCTGGCCCGGGGCGTGGCCGCGGGCGAAATCTGGCTTACGGCGGTCGTTAAGGCGACGTCGGTGGTCATGCGTGGAACCGTTGGGTCAGGCCGTGAACTGTTTCGACCACGCCTTCTCGCCGCGGACCTTGACCTGCAGTTTCATGAGGGCGTCCAGCAGGGCCTCGGGCCGCGGCGGACAGCCGCTGATATAAACGTCCACGGGAATGATCCGGTCAACGCCCTGGAGGGTGGCATAGCTGCGATACATGCCGCCGGAAGAAGCGCACGCGCCCATCGCGATAACCCATTTGGGGGCGGCCATCTGGTCGTAGATCCGGCGCACCACGGGCGCCATCTTGTAGGTGACAGTGCCGGCCACGATCATGCAGTCGGATTGACGGGGCGAAAAGCGCATGACCTCGGCGCCGAAGCGCGCGATGTCGAACCGGCTGGCGGCCGAGGCCATCAACTCGATGGCACAGCAGGCCAAACCCATGGGCATGGGCCACATGGAGTTTGTCCTGAGCCAGTTCACCGCCGCATCGGCGCGGGTGACGATGACGTCCCCCTCGATTTTGCTGTTGTATGCGAGTTCGGTGTTGGCGGTGACCATTTAAGTAAAAAAACAAGGCAAGCTACCAACCAAGACACCCCATGCAAGGAGGTTTTGTTTACAAATTGTGTCGTATTAGGTGAT
>SESH01081300.1_pt1 | contig 19820 bp, 14 predicted proteins | sample 3171561 | NCBI WGS metagenome assembly SESH01 (sample SAMN10866947, study PRJNA518727) | freshwater metagenome | biome: subpolar coniferous forest; feature: holomictic lake; material: water; isolation source: holomictic Lake 442 2011 16.5 m and 2014 13 m | place: Canada: near Kenora, Ontario
TTTCGGTCGGCCTCAACAAGCAACCGGACAAACGCGAATCTGGAGATGCTGTTCAGGGAAAAAGCTGAGTCCCTTCAAAGTTCCTTCAAAAGAAAAATGGGCTAGACCGTTTAAGACCTAACCCATTGATTTTACATCCGAATATGGTGCGCCCGGAGCGATTCGAACGCCCGACCCCTTGGTTCGTAGCCAAGTACTCTATCCAGCTGAGCTACGGGCGCAAATGTGATGCTAAACACTCCGTAAAGAAGTTGCATCAGGAAACGGAGAGCATCATATCACTCTCCCCTTATTCGGTCAAACCGTATACTCAAAACAGCGAGAGACAGAAATTAATCGACCAACAAATTATCCAGGGTGAAGCAGATTTCAAAGCACAGGCGTCACCAATTCATCACAACGGGTTGCTTGATGATAAAATCAGCGCCATGAAACATATCCAGTCGCGCGACAATCCATTTTACAAAGAACTCGTCAAACTCACCGCCTCGACCCGCAACCGCCGCAAGGCAGGTCAGACCTTGCTGGACGGCGCGCATCTGCTCAAGGCATATCTGGATGCAGGATACACGCCTCGCCATATTCTGCTGAACGCCGCCGCCTTGCAGGATGCTGAAATATTCTTGCTGCGCGAGCGCACAAGCGATGTGCCCGTCACGCAACTGGATGACAAATTATTCTCGGAACTCTCCGAACTCAAAACGCCAACGGGCATTGTCGCGCTGATCGATTTGCCGCCACCTAAAATAACAACCGCCCGCTTCACCTTGTTGCTCGAGGCGGTGCAGGATCCGGGTAATCTGGGATCGATGGTGCGCTCGGCCGCGGCCGCAGGGTGTGATGCGGTCTTTTTATCACCGGCTTGCGCCGATGTCTGGTCGCCAAAAGTACTGCGCGCGGCGATGGGCGGGCATTTTTGCCTTGCCATTCATGAGCAGCAGGATTTAGTCAAAATCGCCCAAGGCTACTCAGGTAAACTGCTGGCCACCACGCTGCAGGCCACTGGCAGTCTGTTCGATTGCGATTTGACAGGAAATATCGCCTTCATGATGGGCAATGAAGGTGCCGGCCTTTCAGACGAATTGCGTGCGCTGGCAACACATCCGGTGACAATACCCATGCCGGGCGCCGTCGAATCGCTTAATGCCGCGGCCGCTACGGCAATCTGCCTGTTTGAAGCGGTTCGCCAGCGACAGCGGGGCTGATCCATCGGGCAAAAAATCCGCCTGACGAAGGATCTGACGACGCGCCGATTCCTGATTCAGCCGTTTTGTGACACAATTGCGCACTTATCGCAATAAAACTCATCGAGCATTATGACAACTGAAACTACCCCAATCCAGCCAGATACCCTTTTGGCCGCGCACGCACAAGACGACAACCAGATTATCACCGAGCGCCGCAACAAGCTGGCCGCCATACGCAGTGCAGGAATCGCCTTCCCTAACGATTTCGACCGTACCCATCTGTCAGGTAATTTGCACGAAGAGTTCGGCGAACTCACGCACGACGAACTGGAAGCCAAGCAAATCCACGTTGCTGTCGCCGGCCGCATGATGCTCAAACGCGTAATGGGAAAAGCCAGCTTTGCGACCTTGCAGGACATGAGCGGCCGTCTGCAACTGTTCATCAGCAACGGCGATGTCGGCGAGGAAGCCCATGCAGCCTTCAAGCATTACGATCTGGGCGACATCTTAGGGGCGGTTGGCGTGCTGTTCAAGACCAAGACGGGCGAGCTGTCCGTGCGCGTATCACAGGTGCGCCTGCTGACCAAGTCGCTGCGTCCCCTGCCTGAAAAATTTCACGGTCTGGCCGATCAGGAACAAAAATACCGCCAGCGTTATCTGGACCTGATCACCAATCCTGACGCGCGCCATGTCTTTGTCACGCGCACCAAGATCATTCAGGCGATACGCGAATTTTTCATCAATCACGGCTATCTGGAAGTCGAGACGCCGATGATGCACTCGATTCCCGGCGGGGCCTCGGCCAAACCGTTCGAGACCCACCACAACGCGCTCGATATGCAGATGTTCTTGCGCATCGCGCCGGAACTGTACCTGAAACGTCTGGTGGTCGGCGGCTTTGAAAAAGTCTTTGAAATCAACCGTAATTTCCGCAATGAAGGGCTGTCCACCCGCCACAATCCGGAATTTACCATGCTGGAGTTTTACGAAGCGTATCGCGACTACAACTACCTGATGAGTTTCACCGAAAAACTGCTGCGCGAAGTCGCACGCAAGGTGCTGGGTACCACCGTTGTCAGTTATCAGGGGCGCGAACTCGATCTGGGCCTCCCCTTCCACCGTCTGACTATGGTGCAGGCGATCCAGAAGTATCACCCGCAATTCTCCACCGAACAATTACACGACCGCGATTTCGTGCTCAGCGAACTGCAGGATCTCAAAGCCAAGCACAATCCGAAAGACTGTCTGGGCGGCTTGCAATTGTCGCTGTTTGAAGAGTTGTCCGAGACCTTGCTGTTCGAACCTACCTTCATCATCGACTACCCGGTGGAAGTCTCTCCACTGGCGCGTAGCAGCGATGCTAATCCTGCCATCACCGAGCGCTTCGAGTTGTTTGTGCTGGGACGTGAATTGGCGAACGGCTTCTCGGAGCTGAACGACGCGGAAGATCAGGAAGCGCGCTTCGATGCTCAGGTTGTTGCAAAAGAAGCCGGCGACGAAGAGGCCATGTTCAAGGACAACGACTACATCCGCGCACTGGAATACGGCTTGCCACCGACCGCTGGCGAGGGCATCGGCATCGACCGACTGATCATGATGCTGACCGACAGCAGCAGCATCCGCGATGTCATCCTGTTCCCGCAAATGCGCCCCGAAGCTTGATCAACCCCATGCGGAGTCGAGAAGGATACGGAGAAAAGTTTTAAATAAACCATGTTAACTAACGACACCCGCACCCGTATCCTGCAGCAGTATCCGATGCTGCAATCTGATGAATTCGATGCACTGCTCACCAGCGCACGGGTGATGACATTTCCGGCCGGTACGATTTTGTTCGATGAAAATCAGCCCTGCCAGGGGTTTCCGCTGCTACTCTCTGGCAGTCTGCGTGTGATTAAATCCTCCGCCAACGGTCGAGAATTGCAGCTTTATCGCGTCATGCCGGGTGAGAGTTGCATCCTGACCAGCAGTTGCCTGATGGGAGGCACCCCCTATCAAGCACGCGGCATCGTAGACGAGCCGATCGAGATGGTGATGCTGCCCGCCGGCGTTTTTCACGCACTGTTAGGCAAACATGACGACTTCCGCCGCTATGTGTTCCGGCTGTTTACCGAGCGGCTGACCGACATGATGCAACTGGTCACGGCGGTTGCCTTTCAAAAGCTGGATCAGCGGCTGGCCGCGCTGTTGATTGCCAAAACGGGGCCCATCAATCTCACCCATCAGGCCATCGCCGACGAACTGGGTTCAGCACGCGAAATCGTCAGCCGGCTACTCAAGGGGTTTGCAGATCAGGGCTGGGTCAAACTCGGTCGCGAACAAATCACCCTCACCGATATCGCCGCACTCAAAAAATTTGCCACGCTCGTGTGACTTTAATCACCGACGGCACAGGTGCTATTCTGCGCCGTACTAATGATGCGAAGGAAAAACCCATGAAAAAAAACACCGGCACGCTCGATCGCGGTTTTCGCGTTCTGGCAGGTTTATCCCTGATCGAATTAGCCTATTCCGGCCTGATCGGCTCTTGGGGCTGGTTCGGCCTCATCCCCATGCTTACCGGCGTGATTGGCCTGTGTCCAGCCTATGCGCTGCTACGCCTTAACACCTGTCGCATCAATAAATAACGCTTTTTTTGACGCAGCCTTGCTCCTCATCCCGATAAGCTTAGGTTTACTGATCGGCCTGCTCCTGGCACTCACCGGTGCCGGTGGCGGCATTCTCGCCGTGCCGGCGCTCACGCTGGGGCTAGGATGGACGATGAGTGCAGCCTCCCCCATCGCACTGCTGACCGTTGCCACAGCCGCCGCAATCGGCATGGTAAGCGGACTAATTGCAGGCGCAGTCCGCATTCGCGCCGCGCTGCTCATTTCGGCTGCCGGCATACTCGCAGCACCCCTAGGGCAACAGCTGGCGCATCGGCTGCCTGAGCGCTGGCTGACGGCACTCTTTGTTTGCGTGATGCTGATCGTCGCCGCGCGCCTGTTTCAATCCGCACACCCTTCGTCAAAAAATGCGACGCGCGCCAGAACCTGCGTGATTGACACTAAAACCGGTCGTATCAGCTGGAACGCCCTGTCTTTTTTAAAATTAAGCCTGATCGGCTTAGTCTCCGGCCTGTCCACCGGCTTGCTGGGCGTCGGCGGCGGCTTCATCGTGGTGCCAGCCCTGCTGCGTTGCAGCGATATCGCAATGAATGGCATTATCGCCACCTCGCTGACCGTGATTACCTTTGTCTCACTCGGCGCAGTTATTTCGGCGTTTTCAGCGGGACATCTGAACCTGACTGAACCTGCCTTACTGTTTATTGCTGCGGCCGCCACGGGCATGCTGCTAGGGCGCCTGTTTGCACCAAAAATACCCGCAGCCTTACTGCAAAAAACGCTGGCACTGCTGATATTGAGTGTGGCCTTGTTTTTACTGTATCGCACACGTTAAGCCTGAAACAGCATCAAGACATATAATCCGAAAATGAAAACGCACATTGATCTTCAAGTGACCGGCATGCACTGTGCAAACTGCTCGTCACGTCTTGAAAAGGCCTTGAATCTGCTGCCTGAAGTGAGCGCCTCGGTAAGCATTGCGACCGAGCGTGCCCACATCGTTTACAACCCGGAAGCCCTCACCCCGGAAGGCCTGATCAAAGCTATTCAGGACACGGGTTTTAACGCGCACCCGATGCGCGATTTCGCCGCTGAAAAACAGGCCAGACTCACCGCGCTGCAATCCCAGCAGCGGCAATTCGTCCTCGCAGCGCTGCTCACCGCCCCCATGCTGATCCAGATGGCGCTGATGTTCGCCGGCATTCATGTCATGCTGCCCGACGCACTGCAATGGCTGCTGGCAACCCCAGTGCAGTTTTGGATCGGCCGGCGCTTTTATTCGGGTGCCTGGCGCAGCTTACGCGGCGGCGGTGCCAACATGGATGTGCTGGTCGCCCTAGGCACCAGTGCGGCTTATTTTTTAAGTTGTGCAATCTGGCTGCTCAATCTTGATCAGCCGATGTATTTCGAAGCCAGCGCCACCTTGATCACACTGGTTTTACTGGGCAAATTGCTCGAAGCGCGCGCCAAGGGAAAAACCTCAAGTGCACTCGAGGCGCTGATCAATCTGCAGCCCAAAACCGCCTATGTCGAACGCGATGGCGTGGTACTTGAAATTGCGATTGATCAAATGCGCATGGATGAGGTATTCCTGGTTCGTGCAGGCCAGAGTGTGCCGGTGGACGGCATCGTGCTGTCAGGTTCCTCCTCGGTCGATGAGGCGATGCTTACCGGCGAGAGCCTGCCGCAAGCCAAACACGTCGAGGACAAAGTATATGCCGCCACCCTGAACGGTCAGGGCCTGCTCAAATGCCGCGCACAGGCCATCGGCTCGCGTACGCAATTGGCCGCCATCATCCGTCTGGTCGAACAGGCACAGGGCTCGAAGGCGGCGATCCAGCAACTGGCCGATCGAATCTCCTCGATCTTTGTGCCGGTGGTGGTGGGCATCGCACTGCTCACGCTGCTGGGCTGGTTAATAGCGGGCAGCCCTTTTAGCAGCGCCCTGATCAATGCCGTGGCGGTGCTGGTTATTTCCTGCCCCTGCGCATTGGGGCTTGCCACGCCCACCGCACTGGTGGTCGCAACGGGTCGAGCAGCACAAGCAGGCATCTTAGTTAAAGACGCACAAGCGCTGGAGCGCGCGCACAGGCTCAAGGTATTGCTGCTCGACAAAACGGGAACCCTGACGCTGGGTCGTCCGGTTGTCACCGATGTAGCGCCCGAGGACTGCGTGACGAAAAACGAATTACTGCAAACAGCGGCAAGCCTGGCTCAGTCCTCCACCCATCCGCTCTCGCGTGCGCTCACGGATGAGGCACTAGCACTACAAATTGAGACACTGGATGCAGTCGAGACCTGCGAGTTGGCAGGACAGGGACTGAGCGCGAAAATTAACGGAAAAACCTGTTTGCTGGGCTCCCCTGCCTTCGCCAGCAGCGCCGGCATCACCCTCGACGAGCCCTACATTCTAAAACTACAGCAACAAGGTAAAACGGTACTGGTCGTCACGTCCAATGGCAGGCTGCAAGGCTACATCGCCGTGGCCGATCAGTTGCGGACCAGCAGCATCGCGGCCGTCGCAAAGCTTCGCGCACTGGGCATTCGAGTGGTGATGATCAGCGGTGACAATCAGGCGACGGCTGCGGCCATCGCAAAGCTTGCCGGCATCAGCGAATTTCGTGCCGAGGTGAGGCCGGAGGATAAGGCTGCACAGGTGCGCTCATTCATTGATGCGGGGAATATCGTTGGCATGGTGGGCGATGGCATCAACGATGCGCCGGCACTGGCGGCAGCCGATGTGAGTTTCGCCATGCGCAGCGGCAGCGACATCGCGATTGAAGCGGCCGACATTACGCTGATGCAAAGCGATTTAATGAGCGTGCTCGATGCCATCTCGCTGTCGCACGCGACACTTAGCAAAATCCGTCAGAACCTGTTTTTTGCTTTCGGCTACAACATCCTGGGCATCCCGCTGGCAGTGGCCGGCATGCTCAACCCGATGATCGCAGGTGCCCTGATGGCGATGAGTTCAGTGTCGGTGGTCAGTAACGCCTTGCTGCTCAAACGCTGGAAACCCGCGGTCAAGGCGTAACCCGATGAAAATCCTCTGGCACCCGACACTGATAGCAGAAACGCAAAAACCGTATTTTTGTGATTTGCAGAAATTTGTTGCAGCGGAACGTCAAAGCGTCACGGTTTTCCCGCCTGAAGCGGACGTTTTTACGGCGCTGAACCTGACGCCGGTTGATAAAGTCCGCGTCCTCATCCTAGGGCAAGATCCGTATCACGATGACCATCAGGCGCATGGTTTGAGTTTTTCGGTGCGTCCCGGCGTGCCGATACCGCCGTCCCTGCTCAATATTTTTAAGGAATTAAAAACGGATTTAGGCTGCCCGATACCCGACAACGGCTGCCTGATTCCGTGGGCCAAACAGGGGGTTTTGCTGCTCAATGCGGTGCTGACCGTCGAGGCACATCGGGCCAATTCACACAAGGCACAGGGCTGGGAGACTTTTACCGATGCGGTCATTTCAGCTGTGAATGCAAAAACAGATCCGGTGGTATTTGTGCTGTGGGGGGCTTATGCAAGGAAAAAAATCAGTCTGATCGAGCAAAGCCGCCATCTCGTGATCGAGTCCCCTCACCCTTCCCCTTTATCAGCCTACAGAGGGTTTTTCGGCAGTCGGCCGTTTTCCAAAATCAACGCCGCGCTCAATACTATCGGACAGCCGTCTATCAACTGGCAGCTTGCCAAGCTGTAGTGCTATTCCCAGAAGAAATTCTTATTATCAAATACTTTAACATCCTTATGTAACATCTTGATATTTTTAGATAATTTACCATTAATCTCACGCACAACCCAAGCTGCAGTCTCGGCCGGAATACGATATGCCAATTGAGCTAGCAAACGTTGAGCGACCATTGCATCGTTAATTTCCCCGAGCAATTCCTGCACCTCGCTCAAATCGGCAATATAAGCCCCCGCTTTGCTACGACTAAACAGGCCGGCAAAACACTCCGCGCTGTAACGCAATTTTTTAGCCTCCAGACGCAATTCGTGCAGTGCTTCATCATCACGCATGCCAGACGACTCAGCAGCCTTTTGGTAGCGCTTAGCTAACTGCCGCAAACAACGCCTGGCAAACTTAGCGAGTTCTGGTGCTCCCTGCTCCGCCTGCGGCCAATAACTGCCGTTCATCCACACCGCAAAGCGCAGCAGCAAGCGCTGCATCTTTTCGGCCTGAGCGCGCAGCACCGCATAAGCCTCCGTGCGTTGTTGTTCACACTGCGATATCAGCAACTCAAATCCTGCCGGCACGTCAGGCAGCTTGTTCAGATCGCGGATCAATACATCCCATTCGCGCATGCGTCCCAGCACGCCACTCAGCTGAGCGAGCGCAGCGCGCAAAGCGGACAATTCCTCATCGGCGCTGATTTTTTCAGCCATACGCAACACGATGCGCAAACGCCGCAACGCTACCCGCATCTGATGCAAATACTCAGCGTCGTGATCGTATCCCAGGGCGCCGCGTAAATTGCCTTGCCAATGCTGTAAGCATGACCAGATGATCTTTTGCAGGGCAGACGTCACGTTTTCAGCAGCAGAAAGATCGGGCAGCTCACTTTTCACCGGCTGAGGGACAAACCCTGCGATCAGACGGAATCCCAATTCAGCCTTGCTGACCGTTTCCAGCTCAAAGGGCACGATATCCAGAATCGCCTGCGCCAGCGAAAACAATTGCTGCGGGTCGCCTGATTTTAATTCCAGTTCCAGTTCGCAGATCGGCGCGCTATGCTGCTGCGTCCTGACGCTGCCTTTATCCATGCACACTTCGATGATGGTGCCCTGCCAGTCAATCAGACGGCTGGCACGATAAAAATCGGTGGTGAACACGGGCAGCAGATGCTCGCGCCATGCAACGGGCAAATGCTCGTCCCAGACCACCCTGTCCAGCCCTGTAAAATCAAGACGTGCAGACGGTACAGGCGTTTCCCATTCGAAGCGCTGATGCAATCCCGCCCTGACCTGCCCGCCGCCCTTCAGCGTCTGTATCCAGCGCCCCCCGACGCGGCGCACTCGCAGCGCCATGCGGTGCTTGTGAAGATCAAGTGTCGGCGTGTCGTAATACACATTATGCAAACGCCGTGTCTCGGGGGTAGTGACTTGATGTAATTTAAACAGAGGGTGGCGACGCAGTTTTGCCAGATCATCGGGTAACATGCGCAATTTAAGCTCGGTTTCGACAGCCATAGATACCTCAAGCGTAGCGTGAAGTATGCACTATAGCAGGCAATCGAAATACCGTCCGATCCTGCAAATCAGGCGACGACCGTGTCGGCTCTTCTAATTAAAATACTTCCCTATTTCGTCGCACCGGACAGGCCCGCCTCATACAAACGAACCTGATTCCGTCCGCTCTGTTTGGCGCAATACATCGCACTATCCGCATGATCGAGCAATTCATGCTCGCTGGCGCCGTGCTCGGGATAAAGGGTAATGCCGATGCTGCTGGAAATGTGCAGTTGTGCACCACTGAGATGGAAAGTCTGATTAAGTACCGTGCGTATCTTTTCCGCCACGGTCAGCGCATCGCTTTGATCCTCACTGCTGGTGAGCAACACGACAAATTCGTCGCCGCCTATTCGCGCGACCGTATCGGCCTCACGCACACATCCCCTGATGCGACAGGCGACTTCCTGCAAAAGCTGATCTCCCACCGCATGCCCCAGGGTATCGTTGACGGGTTTAAACTGATCCAGATCAAGATACATCAGCGCCAGATGCGTCTTATCGCGCCTGGCTAATGCCAACGCCTGCTGCAGACGATCGATTAACAGTACGCGGTTGGGCAAATCGGTTAACGCATCGTGTTGCGCCTGATGGAGGATATTCTCCTCATCTGCTTTACGCTGCGTGATATCAGAAAAGGCGGCGACATAATGCGTCAGTTTTTCATGCGGGTCGCGCACCTGCTTAATGGTCGACCACTCGACATAAAGCTCGCCATTTTTGCGGCGATTCCATAGCTCGCCGCACCAGTTGCCCGTCCGGGTCAGTTGCGCCCACAACTGCCGGTAAAAATCCGCATCATGCTTCCCGCTCGACAACAGATGAGGGTTTTTCCCGATCACTTCGTCCGCCTGATAGCCCGTCAGTCGAGTGAACGCGGGATTGACCATGACAATGCGATTATCGGCATCACACACCAGGATGGCCTCATCCACCGTATTGAACACCGTACGGGATAAGCTGAGCATTTCTTCTGCCTGCTTGAGCATATCGATATCGGTGTGCGTCCCTATCATGCGCAACGGCTCGCCTAGCGCATCAAAACTCACCACCCGCCCCCGATCGAGTATCCACTTCCACCGGCCGTTTTTGCACATCAAGCGATGCTCATTCACATAGGCTGTCGATGCACCGGAAAAATAGGTCGCCACATCCGCCTGAACTTTAGGCAAATCCTCCGGATGAACACGGCACGTCCACTCATCGAGATGATCTGCCATCTCATCATTACCGTAGCCCAACATCTCTTTGAGTCGCACAGAAAATTTGACCTCATTGGTCTGAATATTCCAGTCCCACACCCCGTCCCCAGCACCTTCCAGTGCAAAACGCCAGCGCTCCTCAGCTTCAATCAGACGCTGTTCAAGTTTGGCGCGACTCATCGCGTAGCGTATTGAACGGATCAGATCATCGGCACAAAATTCTCCTTTAACCAGATAATCCTGCGCACCGGATTCCAGTGTCTGCAAGGCAAATTCCGGATCGTTGTGTCCGGTCAACACGATCAACGGCAAGCTCCCCGCCGCACGCCGTCCATCCTGCACGGACTGAAGACCACTCGAATCGGGCAGGGTCAAATCAAGCAACACGACATCGGGTACATTTTTCTGCAAATACAGCTGTGCCTGCGCCATACTGGTCACCCAGTCAATCGTGAACGTTGGCGCACTCTTCATAGACTGACGCAACAAGCTCGCATCGCTCTCTTCATCCTCCACCAGCAAAATCCGGCACGGTGCATTGTTCATCATGACGCGACTCCATCGGGCAACTCAAACACAACCATCGCACCGCCATAGGGTAGATTCTCGATCCATATTTTCCCGTGCCGGCTCTCGACGATGCGGCGCGCGATAGACAAACCGATACCCGCGCCCCCATCGCTTCCATGACTTAAACGCTCAAATATTTCGAAGACGCGCTCCAGATATTCAGCAGGAATACCGCAGCCGTTATCGCTAATACGGAAGCGGCTCAAAGCACCTTCACGCTCGCCGCTAATGCAAATAACAGGCAACACATGAGGATCAGCCGGTTGGCCGTGTTTGATCGCGTTGTCGAGTAACAAACTGAACAAATCGTTAAGTCGCGCGCGATCAAGCATCACGAGCGGCAGGGACGTCATTTCCACCCGCGTGTTCGGCGGCATTTTTTGCAGGAGCGCCGCGAGCAGCGCATTCGGATCTTCCAGCCGGATTTCACCACGCGGCGCCCCTGCTGCGAGGTAGAGCTGCACGTCGCGGATCAGGGTGCGCAAGCGCGCCGCATCACGTTCGATGTAATTAAGCGAGTCGATCACCTCGTCGTCCTGACAGTTTTCAGGCAGCTGGGCTATCCGCATCCGCAACTTCTGCGCATAACTGGTCAGCCGTCGGGTCGGTTCCATAAAATGATGAGCGAAAACATCGGCGAATCGCGTCAAATCCGCATTCGCGCGTTCCAGCGCGACGCTGCGCAACTTTAAGTCCGCTTCTGCATTTCTCTGTTCGGTGACGTCCGTTCTAAGATACAAATAACTGGCCACCTGCCCCTCGTTGTTGTAAATGGGCGAGACATTGATCTGCTCCCAATACAACCTGCCGCTCTTGTGTCGGTTGCGAATAACGCCACTCCACAACTTGCCTGCCAACAATTGAGTCTGCACTGCGCCATACTCGGCATCCGTCAGTTCAGAAGAAATAATTTCGCGCGGGGTACGACTCTGCGTATAAAAATCGGCAAATTGATAACCGCTGATACGGCTGCACGCCGCATTCATATATTCGAGCACCCCGTTGGTATCAGTCATCTCAATACCGGTCGGATTTTGCTCGATCGCCTGCGCCAGGCGATTGATTTCCATCTCAAACAAGTGGCGGTCGGTAATGTCCGTTGCAATACCATCCCAGACCACTTGCCCGTCGCTATTCTTGCGAGGATGAGACTTGACCTGTAACCAGCGCCACTCGCCATCCGGCCGCTGCATTTGCAATTCCATCGAGAAATCGTTCAAATTCTGCAGACTACCCGCCTGGGCCGCCGAATAAGCCTCGCGCTGCACGGGTGCAATCTGCCCCAGCAGTATCGTACCCTCCTGCAAGACCAACTCAGGCTTTACGCCATTGATACGTTCGACCCCTGAACTCAGGTACAAGAACACGGGTTTTCCATCTTTGAGCATGTACTGATACAAAAAACTGTCGGGCAAACTATCTCCGAGACTTCGCAACTGGGTTTCCCTGTCCTTGATGTCTGCAGTGAGTTTTTTGAGTTCTTCATTGGCTGAGTACAACTGAGCTGAACTTGGCAGACTGACAAAGACCGGCAGCAACCGCCACAGCAAAACGGCCGCCACCATTGAAACCACCGCCGTCAGCATATCCATCAGCGCTTCGAGGTAGTACACCGGATACCACAACTCAATGACATGCAACAGATGCGTCAGACCGCAGGTCACGATCAAACCGGCAAACAGCCAATCCAGACGCTTAAAATCAATATCGGTACGCTGGCGTATAAACTTCAGGATCACCAGCGGAATTGTAAAATAAGCAAGTGCAATCAATACATTAGCAATTACCAGCGCGGCCACCAATTCAGGTTGCCACGAAATGCAATAACCGTGTGCGATCGGGACTACCGGCGTTAAACTGTCGATCATTCTGTCATTCCTAAACTTTCACTATTCTTCAACCTGTTGCCGATGCAACACCGCTTCGCGCAACACACCCTCAAGATGCTGCAAGTCGACGTCCATCCAGCGCACCGGCAACCCGACCTTCTCGCCGATTTCATTTGCCGCCGCCTCGAAATCTCCCGAACAGGGGGTGCGCAGACACAGCAGCGATTTATTGGATAACTGGAAGATCTCGCGTATCACGTCCGGATTATCGCCGAACGTTTTGCCGATTGCCTCATCCCAACGCAGCGCCCAGTCTTCCAGCAGGAAAAAGGCGCCGTCAGTCAACTCAGCCATAAACCGCGCAGGCCCCAGCAACATCTCCACACAGTTCTGTCCCTTTGTTCTGAACGTATGCGCAGTTTCCAGTATCTTTTCCATACGGGGATGGCAGCAGCCGTAAAAAACAATCACATCGCGCCCTCTGTTGCGCAAAATACCGGTTTGCAAGGCATGCGCCAACTTTTCAAAATTAACATGCAGCGATGAATCCAGAAAATCCGTGCCTATCTGCCAGCCATTTTTCTTTATCAGCCACGTCACCTCGGCCTGCAAAATTCCGCAGCCCAGTAGTACGCGACGGGGCAGGGCCTTATCAGTCATTAAATTCGCCCGTATTCCTTGGCAGCAGCGATCATGGCTTGAATATTTTCCTCAGGAATACCATAGGGCATCACCACCGTACCGAAAAATAATTTACGCCCCTCGGCCAAGCCACTCTGCACGATGCGTTTTACCTCGCATCGCACCTCGTCGGGTGTCCAGTCCAGCAATTTGATGTCGTTGATCACGCCGGCACACAGCGCCCGGTCAGCGATCAGACGCATCGAATCGGTAATATTATCTAAAGGACCGGGATAATACGTCGTGATACCGACTTCGCGGATGACCTCATCCACTACCGAATTTAGCCGCGCGCCGCCCACGTAATACACCACGCCAGCCAAACCGCCGGGTTCCAGATCCCGCTTGATCCACTTGAGCGAGAGTTCCTTGAACAGCTTCATCGGAATAATATCGGTCGAACCGTAAGGATCGGCATAGACCAATACATCAGCACCGGCACGGCGATAGGCTTCGATTTCCTTACGGAAAAAATCGGAACACTTTTCCAGCAGCATATCCCGCACGGCAGGGTCGCCTATCATCAGCAACTCCATCCATTTTTCCATGCTCATCAAAATGGCCGGAAGCGACATCGAGGCGGTCAGATAGGCGCAGATCGGCACCTTTCCGCCGACTTCCCGCTTGAGGATTTCCAGACATTTTGCCGTCTCGGCAAAGGCCGGGTGTGTGCTGATGTCGTCGGGCACCTTTAAATTGGCGATGTCCTCGTACGACTGGATGATGTAGTCCTCAACATTGGGCGGGCCGTCCGTTGCGTAGCGGATCTTCTTGCAACCGAACAGTTCGGCTTCTCGCCCCACATAGAACAGACTCCAGACGTTATCGTGCCCGAATTTTTTCAGCATTTTCAACTGCGCTTGGGCGACATACTCCCCTTTGGAGAAATATTCCTCGATGGATAGGCCAAGTTCGCGTGCGCCTTGATCGAGCAGATTGCAGAATACCGGAATATGGTCGAGTATTTTGCCATTGGCAGCGGCAAGCAATCTGTCCATGCTGGTGATCGCCTTCACCTCCGCAATGCAATCCATAATCACTTTCAAGGCGGATACGCCATTTTCAGCCCAGGCATCCGCCTGCACCAGTTTATACAGATCAGCATCGTAGCGAAACGGCGCGCCCCCCACCACCAGCTTAATTTTGCGCTCCAGTCCCCGCTCTTTGAGTAGCTTGCGTACTTTAAGCGCACCATTCTCGCCGCGCGCGGTATGCACCATCATCGCCGACACCCCGATCACCTGCGCGCCACGCGCCACCGCCTCATCGACGAAGCGCTCAGCCGGCACGTTCACGCCAAGGTCGGTTACTTCGATCATCTGCGCCTTCAAGCAACCGATCACAATGCGTTTACCCAGCGTATGCAGATCTCCTGCTGCCGTGCCGATCACGACGCGACCGGTAATTTCAGGCGGCACTTTAAATAACAGCAGCATTTTTTCAGTGACATCGGCCGCAATCTGTGAGGTCATGAAGTGCTGTGCCAAATTGGTATCAAACCCTTCGCTCAGCGCTTTGACCATCATATCCATGCCGGGAATCACGACCTTGAATACGATATCCTCAGGGCTCACCCCCTGCTCTACGGCCTCAGCCACCACTTGCAGCGCACGCCCGCGGTCCGTGTCCATCACCGCCTCGTTGTAGCTTTTTATCACCTCATCTAACATCACGTTCTCCCCTTTGCTTTCAGCGCTGACGGAATCGTTTGCAGATAAAGATTTTCCACAAACAACATTTCAAACCCGGCATCTTCGGCAAGATTGTAAATCCGGCTCACCGCCAGAACATCCGCCAACTCGGCTTCAGCCTGATCCGAAATCAGCAAGGCCTCGCAACCCCCCAGCGCCGTATTTCCCTCTAGTCGCACTGAGTTTGTTTGCGGCAACAAACCGATGAGCTGCGCATTGTCGACATTGAGCAAACGACCGAACGCACCGCAGGCGTAAACCTGAGTCAATTCGCAAGGTTCCATGCCTGCCTGCTGACATAACCAGATAACCCCGGCGCCAATTGCGGCTTTGGCGCGCTGCAACACATCAATATCGCCTCTTTTCAAGATGACGCCTTCTGATAAAACCAAGCCCTCACACGTCTTGTCCGTAAAACGGCCGACTTTATCGAGTTGCCCTGTGCGCAGCAGATAGGCTGTGGCATCCACCAGGGCTGACCCGCACAACCCGCGCGGCGCCGAATCGCCCAGCACGTGTATCTTAATTCCGTCACCCGCCTGATCAATACGATAGATCGCACCGGCATCCGCCGGCATCCCGCAACTGATGCCGCCGCCTTCAAAAGCTGGACCGCCCGCGGTTGCCGTCACATGCAGCGTCTGACCATCCCAAAGTGCCATCTCTGAGTTGGTGCCAAAATCGATCAGCAAAGCACCCGCCGGTTGCCGGATCAGACGGGTTGCGATGACGCCTGCCAGCAAATCAGAACCGACAAAACCGCCCAGTGGCGTCACCAAGCGAATGTTCGCCGCCTCGTTCACCCCCCATGCGGTGCGCAAAAAATCTGTTTCAGGCGGTTGGCACTCAATGCGCCGGGTCCAGTTTTCAGGATTCAATAGCATCCGGTAATTGAGACCTGCCAGCAGGCTGAGCATCGCCGTGTTACCCACGATCTGCACCTCCCCAATCTCAGACAAACTCACCAAGTGCTGCGATGACATCTCATGCAATGCCTGTGCGATGCCCTCCTGTATCAGTGTACCCATCGCACGCGCCGTCTCTTCAGTGCGATCCGCCTCCATCAGCCGTGTCAGCACATCGGCACCATAGCTTCCCTGTGGATTGAGTCCGGAACACGCTGCGATACGTTCCCCGGCCAACAGATCCCATAGCGCCAGACGCACCTGCGTCGTACCCAGATCAATCGCGACTCCGTATCGCACGGTAGTCTGTCGTAGCGAAAAAGCAGGCTCAATACGACTGCACTCATCCTCACGCAAAGTCCGCCAGTTCATCAGCGCGACTGGTGTCATCATCTCAACATGCAAATCGGTCGATGCGTTCAGCTGGCACGCCAGTCTTATTCCATCAGCCAGTTGTGCTCCTGAGAGCCGGGCCCTCTCTGACAAGGTATAGGGAATTTCACCACTTTCCGCCACGCGCACCTGACATTGCCCGCAGGTCGCATTGCCGCCGCAGGCCGAACGCACAAACACACCCCCGGCGATCAGCACTTCGCGCAAATTGGCGCCAGGCTGCAGGGATTGCAGCGTCTGGCCTTGCGCATTTTGCACCGTGATCATAAAACTAGTTTTTTCTAGGTAGGCGGGTCAGGGTAAACCAATAGTTATCCAATTGCCTGATCGCGTCGATGAACTGTTCCATATCCACAGGCTTGGTGATATAGCCTGCCGCGCCCAGTTTGTATGAAGCAACCACATCGCGCTCGACATCAGAGGTGGTGAGCACAACTACCGGAATCATGGATAAGTCGGGATCTTTCTTGATCTCGGCAAGAAACTCGCGGCCATTCATGCGCGGCATGTTCAAATCAAGCAAAATCAGATCGGGTTGAGGCGCATTCTTATAGCGCTCCCCCTGCCGGCGCAAGAAGGCTAAGGCATCCACCCCGTCGAGTTCGTGATGCACATTGCAAAAAACCTTGTTGGTCTTAAGTGCAGAACGAACCAGATTCGCATCGGCGGGTTCGTCCTCCACAAGCAGGATATCAAAGGCCTGAGCATGATCAATCAACATTTTTTTATCCTCTTTGCAGTGTATGCGCTGCCATAACGACGTAATGATATTTTTGACAAATACTACCATGCAAAACAACAATCAGTGCATGGTTAAAATTCGCATCTCAATGATCGGAATTGACGACAGGCAATTCAAAAATAAAGGTACTACCTGTGCCCTCACCTGCTGATTCAGCCCAGATGCGACCATCGTGATGTTCAACGATGCGTCGACATAAAGCCAACCCCATGCCGGTCCCTTCAAAACGCGTCCGCGACTGTAAACGGCTGAAGAACTGGAACAGGCGATCGGCTTGCTTGGGATCAATCCCTACGCCATGATCCTTGACACTGACACGCCAGACTTTATTTGCCACGGCAGAGTCGATTTCAATCCGGGGCACTTGCCCGGATTCACAGAATTTGATGGCATTGCCGATCAGGTTTTGAAACAGTCGCGTCAGTTCGTCACGGCTGGCGAAAAGTAGCGGCCATACCCCGTTGAATTTAACTTGAGCTGCGGATTCTGCAATCATCGGAGTCAGAAAACTCAGCGCCTCATCAAAAGCCGCACGGCTCTCTATCTGCTGTTTCGCCTCAGTTTTCCGGCCAACGCGAGAATAATCAAGCAGCGAGACAATCATCGAATCCATACGCTTGGCGCCATCGAGTGCAAAGTTCATATTCAACCGGTCGTCCTCATCCAGGCGATCTTTCAGGCTATGTTGCAGCAATTGCAGATGACCGCTTACCGCGCGCAACGGTTGGCGCATATCGTGCGACACGCTATAGGCGAAGCGTTCAAGATCGGCGTTAGAGCGATTTAATGCATCTTCGATCTGCTGCCGCTCGGTGATATCGCGCGTGACGGCCAGATGAACCCGCTTACCGTGTTCTTCCATCGGTACGGCATGCGTCTCCAGCAGGCGACGACCGCCTTTTAAACCCAGCACTTCGAATTTCAACTGCATCGCGTCCCCTGCGATCACCCGCTGGTGCATATGTATAAACGCCTCGCGATACTCAGGGGCAATCACGCCGATGACAGGTCGCCCCGCAACCTGTGCCAGCGTATCGGCTTCAATCATCTTCAAACCGGCCGGATTCATCTGGGTCAACAAACCCTGTTCGTCGACAATTTTAATGCATTCAGGCTCATTCTCAATGACGGTGCGCAAATGGGTTTCGCTCTCCAGCAATCTTGCTTCAGCCAGCTTACGCTGCGTAATATCGACCACCGAACTGATGAAATACAGCGCAATGCCGTCCGTATCACGTAGCAGTGCAACCGACAGATAAACCCAGACCAACTCGCCATCCTTGCGGATATAGCGCTTTTCCATTTCATAGTGATCCGCCGTGCCTTGCAGCAAATGCTGCACCTGTGCCATATCCGCTGCCAGATCTTCCGGATAGGTAATCTGCCCGAAGGAAAAATGCTGCGATAACACTTCCGCTTGCGTATAACCGATGATGTCGCAAAACACCCGGTTGATTTGAATAAACAGGCCATCGGTGGCGACTTGCGCAATCCCCACCGCAGCATGATCAAAGGTCGCGCGATAACGCGCCTCGCTCAGGCGCAATGAATCTTCCGAACGTTTGAAATCACTGATATCGCGACTGATGCCGAAAATGCCCGTCACCGTTTTTCCATCATCGGCAAACACCGGCCATTTATTGGTGCTGACCCAACCGGGCCTGCCCTCCGCGTCATAATAAGGATCAATCCGGTTGATGATAGGCGTCCCGGTCCTAAACAGCGGTAACTCTTCCTTATAATAAATTTGCGCGACATCTTCGGGAAAAATTTCCAGATCATGCTTGCCTATCATCTCGCGCCAGCTTGTATGCCCGGTAATACGGGCCAGCGTCTGACTGCAAAAGCGAATCCGGCTGTCGCGGCCCTTGAAATAGATAAAATCGGTGGTGCTCTCCAGCAACGTTATGAAATCCCGGTTTAATATCTGCAAGTCCTGCACGGCTTGCCTGCGGCGGCGCTCGCCCCGGTAGAGCATACCGATCAGAAAAATTGAAATCACCAGAAATACGATCGACAGTCCAACCAGTTTTAACGAGGAATTACGCCATGGTGCCAGATAATCGTCGGCAGAAAATCCCACCGTGATGTAGAGCGGATGCTGGGATACTTTCCGGTATGAGTAGGTTCGTTCAACACGGTCTAAAATCCCGGGCACCCGATAGGTTCCCGCCGCAAGCCCTGCATCGAGCAGTGCTTTTAACGGCGGACTCATGGTATTTTTCCCTATCGACGCTTGCGTTGACGCAGGTTCAGGATAACGCACGATGATATTCATGCCGGCATCCCGGAGATTGACAATGCCGTGCGCCCCCACATCGAGATGCGAAAACGAGGCCGAAATTTGTTCTAGCGAAATCAACGCATAAACAACGCCTGCGAATGAGCCGTCCGGATGATTGAGTCGGCGCGCAATCGGCAGTACCCATTTTTTGTTGATGCGGGCAAAAATCGGTTCAGAGACGAATAACTGTTCGACGTTTTGCGACTTGAAATAGATGAAATGTTTGCGATCATTAATATCGACATTTGAACCGGGTAAAACGCCCGAGCCGTAGGTGACGATACCGGCTTCATTGGCAATACGCAGACTATCAATTTCCGGCAAGCGTGCCAAACGTTTTGCCAGAAACGCATTGAGCGCCGCCGGATTGATTCCGCCGCTGCCATACTGACGGTTCACTTCATCAACTACCGACAGCATAGAGACATCAATTTTTGCAATCGTGCCTGCAAAACTCTCTTCCAGAATATGCGCCAGACTCTGCGTCATTTTCTCGGCAC
>SESH01030360.1_pt1 | contig 19811 bp, 15 predicted proteins | sample 3171561 | NCBI WGS metagenome assembly SESH01 (sample SAMN10866947, study PRJNA518727) | freshwater metagenome | biome: subpolar coniferous forest; feature: holomictic lake; material: water; isolation source: holomictic Lake 442 2011 16.5 m and 2014 13 m | place: Canada: near Kenora, Ontario
ATGATGACCTCAAGGCGGCGCTGATGCCGGGGGTGGTCAGCCTTGAAGGCTACCACTTCGTAGTGTTGGTCAAGGTCGGCGACCGCGAAGTGCAAATTGCCGATCCTCGCACCAACGCGGTCCAGCGCATACCGAAAGATGAGTTCATCAAGAAATGGACGGCGGCTTCGGTGGCCGGCGTCACCGACAAGCGCCCGGATGCCGGTGTGTTTGTCGCAATGGAGCCGACTCAACGCTTTGAAACTGAGGGAGTCAAGCAAAAGAACCCGCTCGGTTACTTCATCTCCTACATCATGCCGTACAAGGGCTACTTTGCCGAGGCGGTGCTGGCGGCCCTGGTCATTAATGTACTTGGTCTGGCTTCACCTTTGTTTACTCAGACCATCGTCGATACTGTGATTGTCCACAAGGACGTTAGCCTGCTCAACATGATGCTTGCCGGCATGGTGTTGGTTGCGGTTTTGACCACCTCGATGACGGTGGTTCAATCGCTGTTGCTGGCCCATACCACCACCAGGATTGACATGAAACTGATGGCGGAGTTCTACCGCCACGTGCTCAGCCTGCCGATGCCATTCTTTCTTAGCGTCAACAAAGGTGAAATTCTATCCCGGTTTGGAGAAAATCAAAAGATCCGCCACATGCTCACCGGCTCGTCGATCACGACGGTGATGAACCTGTTCATGTTGGTGATCTATTTCTTCATGATGTTCGCCTATAACTTCAAACTATCGATCATCGTCATCATCTTCCTGCCGATCTTTGTATTGATCGTGACTTTCTTCACTCCGCGACTGAAACGGGTCAGTCAGGAAATATTTATGTCAAGTACCCAGGCGCAGGCGGCGCTGATTGAATCGCTCAACGGGATCGAGGCGATCAAGGCGACCAGTAATGAATACTTCGCGCGGGCCCGCTGGGAAAACTCGTTTGTAGAAAACGTCAATCGCGGCTTCCACCAGCAGCGGCTTAGCCTACTCAACTCCAGCACTTTTCAGCTAGCCATCCTTGGCATGACCACTTCGGTACTGTGGGTAGGGGCCAATCAAGTCATCGCCAACCAAATGACCGTCGGCGAATTGATGGGCTTTCAGATGCTGATGGGGCTGGTCACCAGCCCGGTGCTGCAGATGGTTAATCTGTGGAGCCAGTTGCAAGAAGTCCGCATCTCGGTCGATCGGGTGAGCGAGTATCTTGACAAGGAGCCTGAAGACGAAGTTGCGACCACTCCGGCCCGTATGCGCAAGGCGGTAGGCCAGCTTGAGGGTAAGATTGAATTCAAGGGAGTGTATTTTAGCTATCGTGCCGGCAAAGACACGATGAATATCATGCAGGACTTCAACCTTTCGGTAAATCCTGGCGAGAAGATAGCATTTGTCGGCCCGGCCGGTTGCGGTAAGAGCACTATTGCCAAGATGTTGTTGGGGTTCAATGTCCCTCAACGGGGCGAAGTCCTCATCGACGGGATGAATATCAATCAGATGGACATCCAGTCATTACGCCGGAATATCGGTGTCGTGCTGCAAGACAGTTTCCTTTTTGCGGGTTCTGTGGCTGAGAACATCGCGTTTGGCGATCCAGAACCTGATATGCGCACGGTGCAGGAGGTGGCGCGTCTCGCCGGTGCCGAAGAGTTCATCCTCAAGCTGCCGCTGGGCTTCCAGACCCCGATCGGCGAAAAGGGCCAGGCATTGTCGGGCGGACAGCGCCAGCGGGTTTGCATCGCCCGCTCGCTTTACCGCCGGCCGCGCATCATGATTTTCGACGAGGCGACCAGCGCGCTGGACAACCAGACCGAAGAAATGATCATCAAGCAGTTGAAAGAGAAGGTATTGCCGGGCCGGACCTCGTTCTCCATCGCCCACCGCCTGACTACGGTAATGAACTCGGACAGGATTTGCTTTATCCGCGACGGCATCGTCCAGGAGCAGGGCGCCCACACCCAGTTGATCGACCCGCTTTTCATCAGGGAAATGGGGTTCAAGGGTCTTTACTACAATCTGGCCCGCACACAGTTCAATCTTCCCCCGCTTGATGGCAAGGTCATGACCGAACTGACCATGGCCCAAAAGCTGACTATCCTTGAACGCTTCGGCTTCGTCCCAGAGTCTATTGAGCACCAATGCACCCTCCAGGCTAAGCTTGAGGCCGCCGCCTAGTAAAAACCAACCCACCCCGGCTGGCTAGAACGAGGAGCGATGGTTGTGCATAATGTTATTGGACTTTCGTGACAGAGAGAAGGGGAGGGCTTTGTGATGATCGATAGCGATGATCTTTATCTGCTGCTCCGGGAATCGGAGTTCTTCAAGGATTGTGACGAAGCGACCCTCGAACTTGTCCTGCCCTGTGTCAGCCTGAGATCCTATGATGCCGGGAGTTACATCATCCAAGACGGAAGACCTGCCGACGCCTTTTACCTGCTGCGCCATGGTACCGTGGCGATTGAGTTGGCAGCGCCGCCACACGGCCGATTGGTACTCCAGACCTTAACCGAGGGCGACATGCTCGGCTGGTCGTGGCTAGTGCCGCCCTTCCGTTGGAGCTTTGATGCCCGTGCGGTGTCCCTGGTTCGGGCACTCAGCCTTGACGCTAAGCACCTGCGTAAGTTGTGCGATATCAAACATGATTTCGGCTTTTCGTTGCAACAGCGCATGATCAGGGTAATGGCGGCGCGACTTACGGCGGCGCGATTACAAATGCTGGATTTGTACGCCCCGACACCTGTGTCAAATTTCTAGTCAAGGAAGCCTGAAAATAGCGCGTAGGAAAATTTGCGACCTAACGAACAAAACCAGGTGCTCAGCCTCAACCAGCGACGCAAGGCCCGACACTTTCGGGCCTTTGCCTGGGCGGGAAATGTATGGTCACTGTAGTGCCGACGCCGGGGGCGCTTTCTATGGCGATGTGACCGCCATGAAGTTCGGCCAACCCCCGGACCAACGATAGGCCCAGCCCGGTACCGCCATTGGCCTTGCTGTAACGGTTATCCACCTGCTCAAAGGGGCGTGTTAGCCGCGATAGACTGTCGGCCGCAATTCCGAAGCCGTTGTCTTTAACCGCAAGTAAAGTGGCACCATTGGCGCCTAAACCCACGGTCACGGTGATGCGCCCCCTCTCGGGAGTGAATTTAATGGCATTGGACAGCAAGTTGTAGAGCATCTGCTTGACTGCCCGTACATCGGCCCAAAGTCGGCCAATGTCGGCGGGAACCTCGGAAATTATGTTCAAGTGTTTCTTTTCGGCACGTTCGCTCACCAACCGTATCGCACTGCGCAACAGAACCCCGATTTCTAATTCTTCCGGCTCGATGGCCATCCGCCCGGCTTCAATTTTAGCAACGTCAAGTATATCGTTGATCAGCGACAGCAAGTGATGCCCACTATTGTGTATGTCGTCGGCATATTCGATGTAGGCGGACGTACCGATCGGGCCAAACAGCTGGTCGCGAATAATCTCCGAAAAGCCAATGATAGAAGTCAGGGGCGTGCGCAACTCATGGCTCATGGTGGCGAGGAAGGCCGACTTGGCGGCACTGGCTTGTTCGGCCAATAGCTTGTTGGCATCAGCCAGAAGCTCAGCCTGTTTGCGGGCAGTGATATCGACAAAGGCAGCAACGGCACCCCACGGAATGCCCTGTGAGTCGTGAAGCGGGGAAATATTGCCAAGAATAAAGCGCGACGTCTCGGTGTCCGAAACCATTTCGAGTTCAAGCGCATTCAAAGGCTGGTTGGTATCAATTACTTGCTGCATCAAAGGCCGGTGAAGTAATGTTGCAGCATTATCAATAACAGGCCGCACTTGTCGTTGAAATGATGATGTTTGTTGACAAAAAGGCGGGCTTAAAATTGCCTTCGAGGCGCGATTAGTGAAAATGTTCAGGCAATTGGGATCTTCGGCTATCCACACCGCCACCGGTGCGGTTTCCAGTACCGTCTCAAGCTTGATAGCTTTTTCGAAAAGGGCTTTCTCCATATGCTTACGGTAGGTAATGTCGGTTATCATCGGCAGGAAATACAGTGGTGTGCCGACGTCATCCCTGATCAGCCGTATCGAGCGCTGAACCCAAACGGCCATACCATCGCTGCGAATTAAGCGATTCTCTAGTTCGACATGGTCGGTTTCATTGGCAATCAGGCGACGCGCGGCACTAATAATTTCGGCGCGATCATCCTGATGGGTGATATCGACAAAGGTAAGCTCCTGCAACCCGCTCTCGGAATAACCGGTGATACGCTCCAGCTCGCGATTGGCGCGGAGGTAATGACCATCGAGGGCGACTATGGCCGCGCCGATCGGCGCCTCGTCAAAGGTGCGAGTTAACTTCTGCTCGCCTTCACGTCGCTCCGCCTCGGCAATCCGCCGGCGATGATCGACCTCTGCCAGCGCCCGAGCGGTCCCCAGCACCATGACAAAAAACACAACAGAGACCAACAAACTATGCCAAGCCGAGCCGACATCCCACACGGTAGTCCAGGCAATCGATGGCGAGAATAAAGTCAGATCAGAAATTATCTCGAGAAGTATCGGCAAAACCAAAGAGACGGGGAGCAAAATCCGCGCCATGGTCCCGCCAGGGCTGACGTCGGCAACCACAGCCATTAAACCCCGGCTGGGGCGGCAGCACAGCAAACCGCAGCTGGTTACCATGAATAGAATGGAGGTGTTCAACGCCATGCCGGTGAAATTCGGCAAAACCGTGTACATCATCGGAACTTCGTAGACGTAGCCTAACAACATGGCGTAGGCAATCAGACCCTGAAAGAGGGTAATGGCCTCAGCCGGATACCAGCCACGCCGAGTCCTGAAGTCAAACAGCAGGAGCGCAAGGCCGATCAGAACGAAACTCACGGCGGTGGGCGGTGCCGGCCGCCCCAGATGCACGGTGAGGATGGCTCCCGGCGCCTCTTGGATCAGCAACTGATCAATGCCGAAATCAAGACCGGACACATCCTCAGCCAGCGAAAGCGCCCCCATTGCCAAAACAATAAAGGCGGCACTGCGAACCAGCCAGCGTAGCGTTCCGTACCGATCCTGATCATACCCTATGCCATAAAGTGCGGCACCAATCAGCAAGAAGCTGGCCGCAGTATTGACCTTCATGGCAATAAACTGCGGATGTAGGCTCTTGAGCAGCGTGATGTCGAAATACCACCCAATCAACACACAACCGCCGGCGGAAAAAACTGCAACGGCGGCGAGCCTGCTCAAGGTTATGAGAAACTGAATGACCGGAACGCTAAGCTGCATGGTCGGAATGTCCGTAGCAGGTGAATCTTCCAAATACCTCAGCTAACCGAATCCCACCGCAAAAACAATAAATAATTTATAGCTTCTATCCCGCGCGATTATGGATTGACTCCATACAGATTATGAGGTGGACAGATTATGAGGTGGACAGATTATGAGGTGGACAGATTATGAGGTGGACAGATTATGAGGTGGACAGATTATGAGGTGGCCCTTCCGTGTCGCCCCATGGACCTGCGAGCCACGAGTATTGGGTTCAAGTCTATCCTGGCCGGAACCGAAGGCGGCCTTGGCCCGAAGAGTTTGCGAAGTTGGATTAAGGATTTAAACCGCCGTTACCAGAAATTGCTCCCTTACCGCAAGCAATAGCTGTGCTGCGACCACCTCCAACTCTGCGACCAGCTGCCTAGCCTCCTCAAGCGCCCCGGCTCTACATGCAGAGTTAACCGCCCGACCAAGTAGGGGTAGCCGGGAATTTCCGAAATAGCCCGACGTACTGACCAGATCATGAGCATCTCGCGCCAAGGCGCGCAAATCTCCATCGGCCGCAGCGGCGTGCATACGCTGTACCCGTCTGGATGAGTCAGCAATGAAGTCCTGAATCAGCTCACTGAACTTCGCTGGCGCAAGATCAGACTTTATCCCCCACAGTATGCTGTCATCCAATAGCCGAACCTGGGGAGCATCCTGAACCTGACTGGCTGGCGCATTTATCCAAATTGCAACCTTGGCCAGGAAAACAGGCATATCTATCGGTTTTGCGATATAGTCGTCCATTCCTGCGGCGGCGTATTCGCCCTCGATCCCGGTAAAGACGTTAGCGGTCATGGCTACAATCGGAATACGCGCCTTTGCTCCTTCGAGCGCTCGAATCAACCGTGTCGCCTCCAAACCATCCATGTCAGGCATCTGAACGTCCATTAAGATCAGATCATAGTCGGTGGACTTGACACGTTCGACGGCTTCCCGACCGTTGTTGGCAATATCAATACCATAACCGTACTTGGTCAGCATCAAGAAGGCGACGCGCTGGTTGATAATGTTATCTTCGGCCAGCAGAATGCGCTTGCCACGTCCTTGCGGTTCTGGCAGATTTGGGTAAGTTAGGTCGACAAATGGTGATATCCCACTGATGAACCCCGGCTTTGCCCCCAGTCCCAGTCCTAGGCCCAGCGCCTTGACAAGTGCATCATGCAACGCATGGCACGACGCTTGCTTGACAACGACACCTTCGAACCCCGCCGCCATCCTCACTGGATCGCGGAGTGCTCCCATTGGTAGCAACAGCATAAGCTTGGCGTTGGCGGTCGAGGACAAGAAGCGAAGTTGCGTCGTCATAAGAAAACGATCATTAATGGGCACGGTATGATCGACCAGCACAATATCGAAAGGAGCTTCGACCATCACAGCCTGCTCCAGATCGGGTAGGGGATAGGCCAAATTTAATACATAAATGCCTAGATCACGCAGTTGACGGGTTAAATTCTCGCGACCAAACACAAAATCATCAATAATCAGGGCACGCTTGCCAACTAGCAATGGCTTGGGGTGAGCGCACAGCACGTTATCATCCGCAGGTCGCATAGGAATCGTAAACCAAAAGGTACTGCCCTGCCCTGGAACCCCTTTGGCGCCGATCCGTCCGCCCATCAATTCGATAAGTTGGCGACAGATAGCTAGGCCAAGACCGGTACCGCCAAAACGTCGGTTGATCGAACTATCGGCCTGGGTGAATTTCTCGAACAGACGCCCAGCGGTCTCCTCAGTCATGCCGATGCCGGAATCGACAACCCGGCACCTCACATCGACCAAACCATCAAACCCCGGTTCGCCATCGACCTCGATAGCGACACCGCCGCTGTTAGTAAACTTAATGGCATTTTCAATCAGATTAAGAAAAATTTGCCGCAATCGGGTCGGATCGCCGAGAAATGCCCGATGCAACCGCAATGAGACATAAGGCACAATTTCAATGCCCTTCTCCAGACCCTTTGCAGCCATTAAATGGACCACCGATTCCAACACGCGATCGATCCGGAAGGGAATAGTTTCGAGATTGACCTGCCCGGCCTCAAGTTTTGAGATGTCCAGAATATCGTTGAGAATTGTCCGCAACACTCCAATGGACTCGCGAATGCCCTCGGCGCACTCCCGCTGGTCAGCATCAAGGTCGGTAGTCAGCATCAGCTCGTTCATGCCGATAATGCCGTTAATCGGGGTGCGAATCTCGTGGCTCATATGGGCTAAGAAATCAGATTTAGCGCGGTTGGCCTGTTCAGCCAGCTCCTTAGCCTTAGTCAATGCAAGTTCGGTTGTCCGCAGGGTCGCGTTAGCGGCCTGTAGTTCCTGATTAGCCCGATGCAGCTCCTCGACCATCCCAGCCCGGGCTTCGGCGACCTCCATGTCCCGTCTGGTCTGGGCCAGTTCCACCTCCTTGCTGAGAAACTCGTCCATGATACGTCGATTCTCATCATGAAGAGATTTGCGACGGAGCAAGGCCCGGATGCGCGCACGAATAATTTCGATGTCGCCCGACTTGCCGACAAAATCATCCGCGCCAGCCTCAAGGCCGCGCATCATGTCTTCCTTGGTTTCTCGGCTGGTAAGCATAACGATCTGGAACAAACGGTCGCGCTTGCGCCGGATGGCGTCAAGTTTGAGACAGAGTTCAGTTCCGGTCATGTCGGGCATGATCAGATCGACGACCAGACAGTCAAAGTCACTTACCTCAACTAGCCTCAGAACTTCGGCACTATTGTCGACAGCAGTGACGTCATAACCATCCTGCTCAAGTTGTTCACGCAAATATTCAAGATAGGTCGGACTGTCATCTACTATCAGTAATCGTGAGCGGTTAGGTGAAGACTCTAATCCGGCGAGATTGCTACGACGGGGCGACTTGCGCAGCAACGCACCGATACGCATCAGCAAGACGTCAGTGTCGGCAGATTTCGACACATAGGCATCGGCCCCACTTTCCAGCCCCATCCGTTCCGTCTCGGCACCGACGGCATCGGTCAGCATCAAGAGCGGTATCTCACGGGTCCGCAATGTCATTCTGATCTGGCGCGCGAATTCATCACCATTCATGCGCGGCAGCCGGTAATCAACAATGATCAGATCGGGTAGCCAGTCTCGTATCCGGTCTAGCGCGTCTTCAGCAGAAAAACAGCACTCGACATTCCAGCCCTGCTCTTCCAGCAAGAATTGCAATTGTAGCGCCTGGGTCCGTGAATCCTCGACAATCATCAGATGAGGGGGAGGTGCGGTCATATCATCCTCGCCGGAATATCAACCAGATGAAGTAGCCTGGAACCGATCGCGTCAAGCGGCAGCTCGGCCATCACCGCCCCGTATTGAACGGCCACCGCCGGCATCCCATAGACCACTGCGGTCGATGCGTCCTCGGCGATGGTGAAGCCGCCGGCCTGACGCATCGCCAGCAATCCGGCGGCACCGTCATCTCCCATACCGGTGAGCAACACCCCGATCGCACGCGCTCCGTAACTCGCAGCCATGCTGGAGAACAGCACCGTTCCCGAAGGCCGTTGCGTGCTGACCTGAGCATCGCGGCCAAGATGAAACATGCTTCTTCCAACCCGAAGATGGTGACGGGCAGGCGCAACGTAAACATGACCAGGGCGAGGCACCTCGCCATCCTCTGCTAGGCTTACCGGCAAGCGAAGCAGACTACCCAACCACAAGGCGAAGCCGCCGACGAAATCATCCCCAATATGTTGCACCACACATACCGGCAGAGGAAAATCAGCCGGCAACGCGCTAAGAACCTTGACCAGCGCGTTCGGGCCGCCGGTCGATGCCACCAGTCCCAGCAACTGGTATGGGCCTTCTGTCCCGGCCGACACCGCTCTCAACGCCGGCATTCCGATCTGAGCCGGAAACGCCCTCGCCATTGCAGGAGTCTGAAAACGCTGGCGGACGACCCTGACCTCACTCATGATGTAGAGCTGAGTACATATGTGTTTAGCGATGCGCTCATAATCGTCGTGGGTAGTTCCAACCGGTTTTTCCACCACGCTGAGGGCACCAGCACGTAGCGCGTTCATCGAGATATTGAGCGACTCATCCTCAATCGCCGAGGAGATTACCACGATCGGCGTCGGCCGTTCGCTCATAATCCGCCGGGTGGCTTCAAGACCATTCATGCCCGGCAGACGGATATCCATGGATATAACATCCGGGGCGACATCATCGAGCATGGCCAGCGCCTGCTCGGCGCTAGTCGCGGTACCGGCCAGAGTAAGATGTGGGTGCCGTTCGATGATGTATTCGAGCGCGGTCCGGACCACCAGCGAGTCCTCGACGATGAGTACTCGAACTTTCTTTTTGGTTGATCTCATAGTAGCTGCTCGATTGCGTCCAGTAGCTCGTGTTGGTCAAATCGCTTCTTGATGATATAGGCATCGGCTCCGAGGTCGAGCCCACGCTGCACATCCTCCGGGTTGTCATGCGAAGTTACCAGAATAACCGGAATTGATTTAAGCGTACTGTCACGCTTGATCATATCGAGCAGCACCAGCCCGTTCATGCGCGGCATCTCGATATCGCTGATCACCAAATCCACCGGGTTCTGGCGCAACTCGGCCAGGGCGTCCACACCATCAACCGCAAGCCGAACGCGGAACCCTTCAGCTTCGAGAATGCTCTTTTCCAGGGTACGAGTGGTCACGGAATCGTCAACTACCAGAATAGTGCGGGCGGTCGGCGGTGCGACGACCCGTGCCTTCGCCGTGAACAAGCCATCGGCGCTACCGGAAGCCGGAGCCTCGAACAGCACGGCTGGATCCAGGACGAAGGCGACGTCGCCCTTATCAAGCAGGATGGTCCCCATCACCGAACGATCGGCCCCCATCATGGGATCACCGATCAAGCAGTCGCGAACCTGAAGCAAGGCATCAACGATCAGGGCCAAGCGCCGTCCGGCAAGGCGCAACACCATCATCGGCTGGACGGTGCCGATACTAAGCTCCGGAGCCGCGCCGACCCCGAGCATCCGGTGGAGCGAGGTCAACGGCACCATCTTGGAGTCGATAATGATCATCGGCCGCCCCTCGACCATGATGACTTGCTCGGCCCTGACATGATACAGCCGTTCTACAGTAAAACTTGGAACTCCGTAGGTTTGGCCAGCGCAGGTGACCAGCAACAGGTGCTGCCGCGAGACAGTCAAGGGCAGGATGACCTCAACCACCGTGCCAGCATCGGGCGCGGGTCGAATATCGATGACCCCGCGCAGCCGGCTCACCGCCGCGTGCAGAACCGACAAGCCAACACCCCGACCAGATAGGGTATCAACCTCTACCGCTGTGGAAAAACCGGAGCGCAGCAACAGACGCGACAAGCTTTCAACTGGTGCCGCCGCCGCCTCCTCCGCAGTCATCAGGCCGGACTCAACGGCAACCTTGGCAATACGGTTATAATCCAAACCACGGCCATCGTCGGTGACCATCACCGTCAATCGTCCACCAGCGGTGCTCAGGCAAAGACCAATCCGCGCCTCGGCCGCCTTGCCGCTGGCAATCCGCTCGGCTGGAGGCTCGATACCATGGCTGACCGCATTACGCAGCACATGCATGACCGGATCCTTGAGCTGCTGAAGGATCAGCCGATCAACCTCAACCTCCAATCCGCTGACCTGGACAGCGATCTGTTTGTCATGCTCGCGGGCAATATCACGAACCATTTTACGAAAACCACCGAATACATGCTCGGCCGGCACAGTACGGAGACGCTGCACGTCACTCTGAAGATGATCGGCCAGCTGAAGCAACGTCCACTCGCCACGCTCTGCAGACTTCGCCGCCCGGCTCACGATGCGAGTAACCGTCGCGACCCGAGTTTCCATGGCCTCGACATGAGTGGCAATCCGTCCATATGCCGGAGTAGTGGCAAGCTGGCGCAACTGTCGGCCGAACACTTTGCGAAAGCGCTCCCAGTCATGAAGAGCTTCGGTCAGGTCACGGTGTACCTGGCGAATTTCGGCGCTCCTGCCGCTGTGTCGGGAAATCTCGGCGGCAAGCCGACCGCTCGATAGTAATAATCGGTCGAGGCTGGCGGCATCGACCCGCATCATTTCCTCGCCCCTCAAAGCATTGAGGCGGGCGGGCGGCGTTGGCTCAGGTTCCATCGTCGTATCAACCAGCGAAATACTCTGTATAGTATTCTGTTTACTGAGTACTAGTTCCGGCTTCAAGGAGGGTTCACCACCGAGCAGGCGATCGAGTGGCGCAAGATCGGGAACAAAAGCCGGTGCGGCGGTATCCGCAGCCAGGGCGACGATATCCTCAACTTGGTCAAGTGTCTGATGGATGATCGGCACACTAACACCGTCAAGAACTGCCCCGCCCTTCTGGACCAGCACCAGCAACGATTCGAGCCTATGGGCAAGCATCTCAACGGAGCGCATGTCTACAGCCCGAGCAGCGCCCTTAAGGCTATGCGCCCGGCGGATAATCTCTGTCAACCCCCTTTGATCGACCGTCCCCCTTTGATCGATCATAGCGGTGTCGTCGCCGACCATCGGCAGCAACTGGCGGATCGCCGCCAAATGCTCCCGGTACTCGACATCAAATGCGGCCAGCAAGCGCTGGCGGATATCCTTCATAGCCGGTACAGGCTCACCGCCCGTGAGAGCTGCTGGCCCAGGGCGCTGAGATTGGCGGCGGCACCGTCAAGTTGCCGGGTGCTGTCCGTGGTTTGTTTGCTGGCCTGACGAATGTTCTGAAGCGCCTGCATGGTCTGTTCGAGGCCGATCTGATGCTGATTAGTCGCAGCGACTATTTGCTGAAAAGTCTGGACGCTGATCTGGATATTGTCGGACATGTCATGAATAGTCCGTTGCGTGGTATCGGTTTGCTCCTTACCATAGGCGACGCGCTTGACTGCCTCCTCGGTCAGCATCACCGACGAATTGATGCCACGCTGAATCTCGCTCAGAATGGTGCGGACCTGAGAGGTCGCGTCCTTGGCTTGATCGGCCAGATTCTTGATTTCGGCAGCGACGACCGCGAAGCTGCGGCCGTGCTCGCCAGCTGAAGCTGCCTCAATCGCGGCATTGAGCGCCAGCAAATGCGAGCGTTCAGCGATATCATTAACTGTGATAATAATTTCGCCGATAGCCTGAGTTTTCTCGCTGAGCATGACTATGTTCTCAGCCACCGATTCTGCCTGATCACGAATGGCATCCATCGCCCTAGTCGCGTCCTCTGCGGCATGAAGGCCGGCGTGGCTGGCCTGAACCGCAATCTCGGCGGCAGTGGCCACCTCTTTAGCGCGCCTGGCCATCTGAACGCCGGACTGGGTAATCTCGTCCAGAGTAGCCGAGGTTTCCTGGACAGCGGCCAATTGCTCCTCGACTCCCGCCGCCTGTTGCTGGGTTGATGCGCGAATCTCGGCCGTCGCCGAATTCAGATTCTCAGTCGCGGATCGGGTCTGAGTAGCGATTTCACGCAGGTTGGTGGTCATAGTGGTCATCGCGACCGCGAGATCCTTGAACTCATCATTGCTAGAAACCGTGATGGTCCGGTTAAGGTCACCGATGGCCACCGCATTAGCCAAGGTAACAGCCTTGGTAAAACCCCACGAGATGGAAAGCACCAACCAGACACCGGCACCAATGGTAACCACCATAATCAGTGCCACGGTGATCAAAAGCGATAAACGGAGTCGAAGCGCAAGCTCCTTGGCGTCGGTACTGGCCCCAGCCATCACGCTCCTGGCGATATCGACGACTGCATCGATTTGTTTTTGAAGTTCGGCCGCCACGACCCGGGCTTCACCCTGTGATAGGTCGGTTGCGTGAATGTTGCTGTTCTCCCTAGTCAAAACGGTAATCACGTCGTGAACATTGCGCCAATGCGAAAAATGTGAACTAATATCATCTATAAAATGTTGATCCGGGCCGATCAGCATTTGATTAAGTGCGGGGAAAAGTGATTTGGCGGTTTCTAACCGCTCTTCACCCAACTTGATCGCAACTTCAGTACTGGCATCATCGGGGGCCAGGATGGCCGTCCGTTCGTACTTCATCGCTGACTGAATATAACTGGAGATGCGTACCGCCAGCAATGACAAGCGCAGCCGCTCAACAGGCACCACCGCATTCGTTAAGTCGGCCCGTTCGCCAAGCTGCCGCAAAATAGCCTGTACATCCTGGAATTCCTTCTCGCCTTCGCCCATGCTTTTGACCATGGCATGAGTCAGGCTGTTGCTTTTTGCGAAAACCCGAACTCGATCCTGGATTGCATCATACCGATTTAATGTCTCCTGAAGTTTTTCAAGGTTTCTTCTATTTTCATCGGTGGCAATATCAAATAATTTCTTGGTTGCCTCGTGAGCTTCCTTTCGATCCTTAAGAATTTCAGCATCACGGCTTAATATTTTCTCGTCCCGCGTCTCCAGTAACATGTCTTTTTCGTCGCGGACGGACATATCAATGGCATGCCTGATATCATTCGCAAACACGATGCGATCGGTAAAAAACCCGGCCAAACTGCTGGCAGTTTCATCAAGCCGGTTGATTCCATCTCTTGCAACCAGGGCCATACCTCCCGTGAGAAGGATGACCAGCACGAAAGAGGCTATCAGTTTGGCCTTCACTGTAAAACGCATAGGGCTGTCCTTCCGAGGGTTTAAGCCTGTCCATGGATCCTCGCTCTGATCTTATCCAGATTAAGTATCAGAAGCCCATCGACCAAATTTCTAGTGAAACGGTTTTGGTGTGTGGTCACGTCGTCTATCAGCCGATCGGCACGAATTGTAGCTATGCCTTCAGCCTGATCCACCCGCAACCCGGTCGGGAAGTTTTGCAGACGCAAAATCACGACATGCCCACCCGATAAACCGACAACGTCCAGACCCATAAGCCGACCCAGATCGAAGACCCGATGCACGACACCGCGCAGATTCATGGCACCTAACAGAGCGGGCGAAGATCGCGGCGGTAGAGCCAGCGCCCCAAGCGCCGTAACCTCGGCAACGGCATCGAACGGCAAAGCATAGCGCTCAACGCCAATCCGGCAAACCAGCTGCGTCACCGTTTGTTCAGCAGTTCGGTCCTTAGCGGTCATCGCCATCCTTCGTGTCCGCTCGGCCATAATAAGCCGGACCCGCCCCGAGGTTTGATCCAGGTCGTCAGCCAAGGCGGCCTGGCTTTTTTCCAGTTGGCAGTGAACTTCTGCCCAATCGATGGCACGTCTGGTCACGAGCGCCCCCTTCCTTCAAGACGAAGCCCGACCATTGCGCGTAGATCACCCGCCGTCAAGCCATCGCCCGCTGGCAGCACAGTTTCGTTGGGCATGGACTCCAAAATCCGGAGTACGTTAAGCAAGGCCCGGCGGGCACCAACCTGATCCCCACGTCCGCCCAGGATGACGCCAAGCTGGAAATGCGCGAAAGCAAAATTACGATCGAGGTAAATCGCCTTGCGGCAGCTTTGTTCGGCCTCGGCCGAGCCGGCGTTGTGGTGGTGAATCAAGGCGGACAGAAAGTGAAGCACCGGATTCATACCATCGGATTCCAAGCAACGATCGCAGAGCCGGCGGGCCTGATCCCAGCGGCCACAATCTGCAAGATCTACGATTTGAGCAAGCGATGGTTGGGGTGGCGCGGCCCGCTGGGCTGGTGGTGACGGGCGTTTAGGCTCCGGACGGCGCGGAAGCGGTGGACGGAACGGACGTGGCGGCATGGCTGCAGCCTGTGATTGCGCCGCATCGAAACTACGGACCAATGGCGCGAAAGGAGATTTGCGATAAATGGTTGTGCCGGGGGCGTTCACGGTCGCGAAAACTCGGTTGAAATCCTCGTTAGGCTCAGATGGGCCAACCAGCAACCAACAGTTGCTTTTCAAGCAGTCAGCAATGCGCGGCAACAACGCCTGTATCGTCTCACGATCAAAATAAATCAGGACGTTGCGACAGAGGATGAGGTCGAACCCACCGCCTGCATCCGGTAATACCCCACCGTCGGTCATGGTCATCAGGTTGTGATGCGCGAAGCTCACCATACCGGGATAGGGGTTTCGCAACAGCCACTGGCCTTCATCCTCGACGAACAGCTCGGAGCGTCGGCCATCGTCCAGCGTGCGCAATGCCCAATCTCCGAAACGGCCGTTCCGGGCGCGGGACAAAAATTCGCGATTGATATCGGTGGCAAGAATGGTGATTTGCCAGTTCAAAAATTGCTCGCCCAGCAATTCATGGATTAGCACAGCGACGGAATACGGTTCGGCTCCGGTCGAACATCCAGCTGACCAAACGCGCAATTGCCGTTCCTCCCGATTACGCGCGATACAGTCGGGCAGAATAGTAGTGCGCAAGGCATCGAATTGCTCGGGATAACGAAAGAAAAAGGTTTCACCGATGGTCAGTTCCGAAACCAAAGCGTCAAGCTCGCGCCGCCCCTCTGGTTGTGACAGCAGCAGGTCGAGATAACCAAAGCAATCAATACCACCGTTCGCTGCCAGCCTACGGGCCACGCGCTCCGCCAGTGCATCATCCTTGTCTTCGTAATAAGCAAGCCCAGTCAGGCCAATAATGTGACTCTTGAGCCCGCCGAAGCCGGGATCCTGCAAGATTGAAACGACCGGAACCAGCGCCTCGCTCATTCCGCCTCTCCAAGTTCAGCCAGACGCCGTTCAGCCCATGACTGATGCTCACTGATGCACTGACGTTCCCTCTCAAGCAACAAGCTTTCAAGCGAAAGCACATGGGTTGGTGGCAAAGCATCGGCGAGTTCCGCCAGGACACAGCCGTTCAAGCTGTCAGACTCGGACACCGGCAACATGGCACCAGCGGTGACGGCTTTGATGCCGCGCACCTCGTCCACCAGGAGAGCCATCGGTCGGGCCTCCGTCCCCATCGCCCTCGCCTTAAGAAGCAACAGCGGCGCATAAACCACCGCGCCTCTACCCGCAAGGCCAAGCAGCAGGTCAAGTCGCAACACCGGCGTCGCCTGTCCACGCAGATTGAAAAACCCCGCGAGCAGCGACGGTACCTGAGGCGGCCGCGACAGCAGCGGCAAAGGCAGGATTTCACGGATGACATCAAGAGGTAGCGCCAAAACGGTATCAGCGACAATGAAAACAAGCAGGTTAGTCATACCCTTATCCCTCAATTTCAACCTTCAGGGCCTTCCGACCGATGAGCTGCTCTACCCCACGCAACACATTTCATAGTATTATGCGTCAACCCTTATCCCGATCTCAACAATCTTATCATCAGGAATTTTGTAATAATCAGATGGCCTAGCGGCATTATTGCTCAAAAAGGCAAAAAGCAACCGTTCAAGCCCCTGTAATGATTGTTTAGATTCTGTACCTACAATGCGTTCGTGCCCCATATAATATCGTATTTTGACCGTACTGCAGGGCAATCCAAGTTTCTCTAAATTTGCCATAATCACAGGTACATTTGGTGCCTGCATGAATCCATAGCGGGCTTGTACCCGCCACAATCCTTCTGCCAATTTAGTAACTGTTAAACGGTCTTTGCCCAGAACCCGGGGCATTCTTTCATTCAAAATATGTAATATAAAAACATTGCGGTGAAGAACTCGGTTGTGTGCAGTATGTGTAATTAAAGTAGATGGTATTCCTACCGCTTGTCTGGAAAGAAATACACTTGTGCCATCAACTCGGTGCAAAGAATCCATGGTCAATCTAAAATATTCAACCGGCACAGCGAGTGCATCAAGATGTTTGTAAATAATGCGCATCCCCTTGTTCCATACATACATGACATAAAAAACAAACGCGCTAATAAGTAATGGGACCCAGCCGCCATCAACGGCTTTACCCAGACATGAAACACTAAACAATATATCAATAGCAGCAAATAGACCTGTAACTGCAACAACAAATGCTGCATTCCACCTCCACCGATAACGCATTGCATAATACAATAGAATAGTCGTTCCAAGCATGGTTAGAGAAACAGCCGTCCCGTAGGCACCGGCTAACGCCTCAGAATTTTTGAACTCCACCACGAGTATAATTACAATTGTCATTTGAAGATAGTTAACCATCGGGAGATACACCTGCCCTATACCTGAGGCAGAGGTTTGTATTGCATGGATTCGAGGTAGCAATCCCATATTGCACGCTTGCTGCGTTAAGGAAAACACTCCAGAAATTAAAGATTGAGAAGCAATGATGGTCGCAAAGGTTGCCAGTATGACCAACGGTATTAAGGCTACTTCAGGAGCCAAAAGGTAGAATGGGCTGACCATTGCTTTTGGGTCCATGGATATAAGCGCGGCTTGCCCGGCATAGTTTAGAATCAAACATGGAAAAGCACAAAACAGCCATGCAAACTGAATAGGCCGACGGCCAACGTGCCCCATGTCGGCATACAAAGCTTCTCCACCTGTTACTGCTAAAAACACGGCCCCCATAATCGCAAATGAAACCGATGTATTATGCATAATTATTTCAATTGCATATATTGGGTTAATAGCGAATATAATCTCTTTATAATTAATTACCTCCATCAGCCCAAGAAGGCCAATTGTAACAAACCAAAGTAGCATTATCGGCCCGAAATACTTGCCAATACATTCTGTTCCTTTATGCTGCACAAGGAAAAGCAAAATAATTATGATAACAGTAATTGGCTTGACATATGGCCCGAGAGAATTAGTAATAATTCCAATACCTTCGACCGCACTGAGAACTGAAATAGCTGGAGTTATTACGCCATCACCATAAAGCAATGCGGAGCAAAACAACCCGATTACCAAAACTACACCACCTTGGCGAAATGATTGATGCGATTGCCATGGAACAACCAATGTAAGCAATGCAAGTATACCGCCTTCACCTTGGTTATCTGCCTTTAATACAAAAAGGATGTACTTAACTGAAACAGTTAGAATTATGGCCCACACAATTAAAGACAAAACTCCCAAGCACTCCAATTTTGTTGGATTAGCCGAACAAGCTTCGATTGCGGCCTTAAAGGCATACAATGGCGATGTGCCAATATCTCCGTAAGCAATTCCCAAAGCAATTACATATGTTGATAATCTAAATTTGCTCTGCTCATTCATACCGACACCCATTTTAGATCATTTTATTAGCCATAATTACATATTTAATGAACAATTCCAGTCACATCTCAATTTGTTTAATTTCCAAGTACACATCAACCAAATGGACAATATCACACACCATCCTAACTTTTCCCCAATTTTCGTTTGAAATTTTAATTTGAAATTTATGTTCAGTTGCAGTCATGATAGATTCCATGTCGGATTGACCGGCACCAAGCTCAGTAATAATATTAGTTCCTGGCTGAACGTTTTCAGACTCCACCCCCATTTCTTCAGAGATAATGCGCCTTACGCAACTGAAAATCGTCGCGATATCATCAATTTTGTCTGGTTCGTTACTCATACTTCTTGTCTCAATTCCATGTTAAAGATATAGACCCCGTGCCCAGCCGACCCTAAACGCAGTTGCCGGTACCGTATCGATGTCCTCAATGTCGTCGCCGCCATGCTTACAGCCATCGTTACCCTCCATTGGATTGTACGTTAGTATGCTGGATTCCATGATGCGCTCATCTGGCGAGGAAAGCCAGATCTTTGCCCTTACCCACACGCACATTGCTACCAACCACACCTACACCATAGGACATCCCGTTTGGGTATTGACAAGGTTTGCCAATGACGCATGCTGTCAGTCAGTGAGGGGGGAGTATCATGGCAACGATGAATGTTAGCTTGCCTACAGATATGGTTGAATTTGTAGAGAGCGAAGTAGCCCATGGCGGATATGGCTCTTCGAGCGAGGTCGTACGAGAGGCATTGCGTCTGCTTCAACATGATAAGGCGCTTGAACAAGAGAAGCTCGCGATTATGCGCCGTGAAATCGATATTGGCATTGAAGCTGCTGCCGCCGGTCGGTTCTCCACGAAAACCGCAAGCCAAATTGCCGATCAGTTGAGGCAGGAGCATTTCGGCGAATGACCTACGTGATCACCGAGCCCGCTGAACGCGATATCAAAAGCATACTCACCAATACACTCAAGGTTTTTGGGCCACGACAACTGACCACCTATGCTAAAATTATCGACAAGGGCATGGAGATGGTCGGTGATAATCCAGAAAGGGCTGGATCAATTGACCGTTCTGAGATTAGGCAGGGTGTAAGGCTGTTCCACCTCGAATTGGCCGCCGGCAGACTCGGAGCGGCATCCCACTGCCTTTATTACACGACAGGTCAGATAACGAACGGTACTATCGGCACCATCATTCTTCGTGTTCTTCATGAACACATGGAGCCTCGTTACAAGGTAGTAACGTCTTTGACAGCGCACACCAAGAATTAGCTACGCACATAGAAAAACAGCCCCCACCGTGGCAGGGGCTGCTTTCTTCATCAGGCAGGCTGGATTGCATAGAGGCAACTACGCAACCCAGATCCGCCTTTGACTTATTATTACCAGCTGATACGGACGCCGGCCTTGACCACCTGATCGAGGCTGCCGCTGCGGACTTCGCCGCCGTAGTTAGCGAAGAGAGCGATGTTCTTGGCATTGCTACCA
>SESH01093021.1_pt1 | contig 19787 bp, 13 predicted proteins | sample 3171561 | NCBI WGS metagenome assembly SESH01 (sample SAMN10866947, study PRJNA518727) | freshwater metagenome | biome: subpolar coniferous forest; feature: holomictic lake; material: water; isolation source: holomictic Lake 442 2011 16.5 m and 2014 13 m | place: Canada: near Kenora, Ontario
TCGCACGTCATCGTCAATGCCGGAGGCTGTTCCGACCCACTCCAAAATATCCGTAAGGCCACTGTGCTTGCGCACCGCGCAAGCCACGACTCCCTCACCTTTGCGTTTCTTCGGACGTGTGGTGATTACCTCCTGTGTCCCCGACTTGATTTTACCCTTGAGCTTCTGGCTGACGGTATAGGTCTTTCTGGCCTGTTCATTATAGGCCGTAACCCTCTCATAGAGGTAAACATCGCCATTTGGGTGCCTTTCATGCCGTTCACCAACGTGAGTTTTTCCAGTTACTGGTTTAGACACGGGGTTTGCTCCTTTTTATCGTGTTTTCTTTATAATACATACGTATACGTTAAAAAAACAAGAAAAAAGCACGATTTTGCTTGAAAATCGTGCCTGAGCGGTGATGTTTTTCGTTAATGTGTGCGATCTATCCTACTTTCAGGATATAATACTGTAATTTCGAGTGATAACGAGAAATCTTGTTCTTTGCGTTATAAGATTTCTCCTCACTTCGTTCGTCGGAATGACACGGTTCTCTTCGCTCGTCGAAATGAAAAGGTGATACCACCAAATCTCTGTCAGATATGGAATCTCAAGAATCTCGTTGCAAGTAGCAGCGTTTCTGCCTATGCTTCAAGGTATAGATATAATAATGAAGATGCGGGATGAAAATGGAAAAAAAGGGAGTGCCTCCGGGCAAGGTTGAAGAGAATTTTTGGTCACTCACGCCGAAGCAGGCTCTTTCGAATCTGGGGGCTGACCCTCGTGGCTTGTCAGAACAGGCCGCCCGGGAGCGGTTGAAGCAGTACGGCCCAAACTCGCTGAAAGGAGGCTCCAGAACTTCGGCTCTCATGCTCTTTCTGCTGCAATTCAAGAGCCCGATAACATTGCTGCTGATCTTTGCTGCGGGGCTCTCATTTGCCCTGCATAACAAAACTGATGCTTCCATTATTCTGGCCATCGTGCTGGTGAGTGGTTTGCTGGGCTGGTGGCAGGAGAAGGGGGCGGCCAGTGCGATTGATCAATTGATGAAAATGGTGCAGATCAAGTGCAGGGTACTCCGTAACAGCGAGGAGAGAGAGATTCACATTGAGGAGGTGGTGCCGGGCGATGTCGTTTTACTCTCGGCTGGAGATGTGATTCCGGGCGACAGCCTTATCCTCAATTCAAAAGAGCTGTTTGTTGACGAAGCGGCCTTCACGGGCGAAACCTACCCTGTCGAAAAAAACAGCGGTATTCTACCTGCCGACACCCCGTTGGCCAAGCGGAGCAACACACTGTTTATGGGTGCCCATGTGATCAGCGGCAAAGCGAAGGCGCTGGTGATGCAAACCGCCATGCAGACTGAGTTCGGAAAAATTTCAGGCTCGCTTCGGCTTAAGGCTCCTGAAACCGATTTTGAGCGGGGCGTGCGCAGGTTCGGCTATATGCTGATGGAGATCACCATGGTGCTGGTGGTGATCATTTTTGCCGTCAATGTGCTGCTCCATAAACCAATTCTTGACTCCTTTCTTTTCTCCATGGCGCTGGCCGTCGGTCTTACCCCACAGTTGCTGCCAGCCATTATCAGCGTCAACCTCGCCTCCGGAGCCCGCAACATGGCCAAGCAGCAGGTGATTGTGAAGCGGCTCTCTTCCATCGAAAACTTTGGAAGCATGAACATCCTCTGTTCCGACAAGACGGGCACCATAACAGAGGGTAAGGTGAAATTGCATAAAGCTTTATCCGCCTCAGGCAACCCCTCCGACAGGGTGCTGGAATACGCCTGGCTGAATGCCTCATTGCAACAGGGATTTCAGAACCCCATTGATGAGGCGATTATCAGCAACCAGCCTCTCAACAAACGTCTCTTTGAGGTACAAAGTGAAGTTCCCTATGATTTTATCCGCAAACGCCTGACCGTGCAGCTTCGGAGTGCTTCCGAAAATATTGTTATCACGAAAGGTGCGCTGAACCAGGTGCTTGAGGTGTGCTCCCATGCCGAGAATGAGGATGCTTCACTGGTTGCTCTGGATGAAAAACGGGCGCAGATTATGGAGCGCTATGAGCAGCTCAGCGCTGAAGGGTACCGAACGCTTGGCGTGGCCTGGAAAGCGGGGAATCCCCAGCAGGATTTTACCCGCAATGATGAATCGGAGATGATTTTTCTTGGATTTATCACTCTTTTTGATCCTCCCAAGGCACATGTTCAGGAGACGATTAAAAATCTTGACCGACTCGGTGTTGCACTTAAAATTATTACGGGCGACAACGCTCTGGTGGCGGCAAGTCTGGGACGGCAGGTTGGCATCCCGAATCCGATTGTGCTCTCTGGCCCGGAAATTCGCAAGATGAGTGATCTGGCACTGATGCAGCAGGCGGTGCGAACCGATATTTTTGCCGAAGTGGAGCCGAACCAGAAGGAGCGCATTATTCTCTCCCTTAAAAAGGGCGGGAATGTTGTCGGGTTCATGGGCGACGGGATTAACGATGCCTCCGCCATTCATGCCGCCGATGTGGGCATTTCGGTTGATTCGGCAGTGGATGTGGCCAAGGAGGCTGCCGAAATTGTGCTGCTCAACCATGACCTGAAGGTGCTGGAGCAGGGCATTATTGAGGGGCGCAAAACCTTCACCAACACCATGAAGTATGTCTTTATGGCAACGAGCGCCAATTTTGGCAACATGTTCAGCATGGCCGGGGCTTCCCTGTTTCTCCCCTTCCTGCCTTTGCTGCCAAAACAGATACTGCTCACCAACCTGCTGACCGACTTCCCGGAGATCACCATCTCCAGCGACCGCGTGGATGCCATCAACATCGCCCAGCCGCACCGCTGGGATATCCGCTTTATCCAGCGCTACATGATCACCTTCGGTATTCTCAGCTCGCTTTTCGACTTCTTCACCTTTGGCGTTTTGCATTATGTGCTGCACGCCGGAGAGGCGGAGTTTCAGACCGGCTGGTTTGTTGAATCGGTCATCTCCGCCTCGCTCATTGTGCTGGTCATCCGCACGCGCCTCCCCTTTTTCAAAAGCCCTCCCGGCAAGTATCTGCTGACGGCCACGCTGCTGGTGGTTGCTGCGGTGCTGGCACTGCCCTTTACGCCGCTGGCGGTCACCTTCGGCTTTGCCCAGTTGCCGCTGCTCTTTTATGGCTGGATGCTGATGATTGTGGGGCTCTATATTGTGTCTGCGGAGGTGACGAAGCACTTTTTCTACAAGCGGCTGGAGAATATGGGGTGAGGGGGCCACTCCAGGGAGCACCTGCCCTTGGGAGCGTCAAGCCCTGGGAGCACCGAGCTCCAGCTCGGCAAAAAGAAAGGACGATGCCGAGCTGGAGCTCGGCGTTCCCAGACAGATATCAGAGGATCAGATTTTCAGGAAGAGGAAGAATGACTGGAACGAATCACTCGAAAACCCACAACGAGGTTGAGGCTGTTCCACGGATTGAGGCTGCTCCGGGAGGAGCAGCGCAGAGCATCAGCTCCACTGCTATAATACGCTCCACCCCGTATTGAACGCCGGTCTTCACCTTTTTTATACAAATCCTCAGTCCACTCCCACACATTCCCGGCCATATCCAGCAACCCTTCCGGGGTGGCACCTTCAGGATAACGACCAACCGGCGTTGTGGCACCTTCATTTGAATTATAGTTTGCAAGTTTTGGCGTCGGATCACCCTTCTCTTTCGGCCAGGGATAGAGACGTCCCTCCTCACCCGCATCCGCAAATTCCCACTCCATTTCCTTTGGAAGCCGGTAGAACAGATCCTTGTCACGTTCAAGCAGCGAAAGCCAGAGACAATAAGCACGGGCCGCATACCAGGTTACGATTACCGGCTGATCATCTTTATTGAATCGTTTATCATCATCATAATAAGAGAGAAAACGTTTTGACAACTCTTGTTCTCCCTGCAACCAGCCACTGAACCCCTTGATACTCTCTGCCAGGGCAGACAGTTGTTGCTTATACACGCCGAGCGGCAGCTCTCTGGCAACATCGCTCCCTTTTCCGTCCAAAAAGCTTATAAACTCACGAAAAAGCTTGTTGGTCACGGTGAATTTTGCCACATACAGATCCGGCACGGGTTCCCGTTTCTTCGTCAACGAGTAGGTAAAGGTGCCTCCCTTGATCAGGAGATACTCTGCGCCCAGAGGATCCTTGACAATTTCAGCAGCACGCCTCGGTTCTCTGGAGAGCCCGGATGCGTTGAACTGCTTCACCACCTCAACGGCATCGGTATGGGCTTCAAACTGACCAATGGCATTGAGGCACTGCAACAGGTAGTGCTGGCGGTTCAGGGAGGTATCGGGATGTAGCAGCTTCTCCTTCAGCGCAGTTATGCTTATGTGCTGGGCCTCGTTGATCAGGAGCAGCAGCAAATCCTGCTGTTTCGGTGTCATCTCTGCACTGGCTGGCGAGTTGAAGAGTTCCCGCATAAAGGTGTCAAAGGTTGGAGCATCAGCCTGGCCAATAAAAAAACGGAGCGGCTCGTTCCACCAGTCGTCACCAAAGTAACCGGCCAGCGTGGCCACGCGCCCTTCCTTTCCACACTCTCTGAGGAGCTGATGAGCAGCCATGTACTCCCGGAAAGACTTGTGACGAAAGAGATACTCCTTGTCGCGATACTCAACCAGCAGACCGGCACGGTTGACAAGATATTCGCAGAACTCTTCGGCGCTGTAACGCTTGGTCGTGAGCGTCTTGAGTTCAAGCTGCATCTGCTGCTGCATCGCTTCTCGTTTGACTTCATCCGTTTTCACCACTTCCTGCATCCAAAGCGAAACCGGAGCAAGCACAGAAAGTGCATCGCGAACTTTCAGCAGGGGCTCAAGCCCTCTCTGCCGGTCGCGGTAATCAAGAATGTAGCCAAGCGCTGCCTCGTAAAGATCCACACGGGTAGCCGGAAGAACTTCACGCTCTTTCCAGAGAATCGCCATAATTTGCAGCAGCAGAGGGGTTCTGGCTAATACCTGCACACTCCTGTTTTTCTCTTGACTCAAAAACTCAATAATTGTCGCCGATTTCCGGAGTGCCTTCTCTTCCTGGCTCTTCTCCCACTGCGCTTGTGTAACGTTCCCTTTTTTCAGCTCGTCCCGCATCGCCGCCGTAAACCATTTCTCCAAAAACTCTTTCTGCTGATCGTCAGTAAAATCCATGATGTCGGCCCGGGTGTGACGGGAGGTAAGCTCAATCCCCTCTGCCTTTCTGTAGCCGGTAGCACGGGAGGTCACCACCACCCGCGCTTTCGTATAGCGGGCAACAATCCGGTCAATCCATCGGCACGCTTTGATGCGCTGTTTCGGGTCACTGATTTCATCAAGGCCGTCAAAGAGCAACAGTGTTGACCGCTGTTTCAGCCAATGGGCAATGTGCTGCTCCTGCATCTCAAGATCGTGCAGTTTCGACCACGCCACGAGGTTATGGGAGAGCGGAGCATACATGCCATCGGCAAGAAGAAGATCCCGCAACGGGAGAAACACCACCATTAGTGGTTCAGTGAACCCAAGCTTCTCTCTTTTTTCGAGAGAGGTGAGCCCGTAATGCTTGAGCAGCGTGGTCTTGCCTGAACCGGGATCTCCAATAATGAGCAGCAACCGCTTTTTCTCAAAAACAAGTTGCATCACCGCCTCTGGAGCAAGTGACTTTTGATCTCCTTCCGATGGTGGATCCAGCTCTGCAAGGGTGGCATGGCGATTCTCCCCGTCGCTGCGCCAGGTATCGGAGATGCGAAGAGCAACAAAGGTATCGGTCAATCCAACGGGAACATTTTCAAGGGCATGGGTACCGAGAAGGTTGATGGTCTCAAGCTCCCCCCGAAGCGCCTCATGGTACTCCTGAAAATACTTTCTGTCGAGAGACGTGACCGTTGCAGCCTCTCTGGCATCAGGATTTGAGTGCTTTGGGAGTGGAAACGTGCCAATATAAGAGGTCGACGGAAAGAGCGCAGTATCAAGTGTCCACACTTCACGAGACTTGTCCTGATAGCATATCGGAAAAATAGTGACCCGGCCACCCTGTGCGGTGGCATACATTGCGCGATTCGGCCACTCGCGTGTCTGGTAGGCCGCCCCCGCGCCAAGTTTGAGGTAGCCGCCATGCTGCGACACCACGCTTTCGGTGTCGGTCTCATGGTAGTGGCCATGCAGCAGCAGGTCAACCGATGTGCCAAGCACCGCCCGGATGTTTGCCCGCTCAACCGCACTCAGCCAGTCGAGCGGATGGTGCAGCAGGGCAATGTTGAGGTCTGCCGCATGGTTCTGTAACTCTATCGTCACCTTGTCGAGGCAGCGGCGACCGAGCAGCAATTTGCCATGATCGTGGTCGTCAATGCAGAAAAGGGTGCTGTTCAGCAACAGCATGGCAACCCTGGACTGCCTGATCTGCACCACCTCAACTGCGCTGCAGGTGGTATCAGTCGGAAAGCTGCGAACACCGGCAAAATAGCTGTTGTACCATGCGCTGTAGGCCTGAAGTTTCTGAAACTGATTGCGTATTGCCACTCCGGCAGGATCAAAAAATTCGTCAGCATCCTGATCATTGTCGAGAGTGCGAAGCAAAAATCTGCCTGCTTTACGGTCAACATCGTGGTTGCCAGGCACCACAAAGAGCCGCCGTTTGTCAAGCCCGGCAGCAGCAAGCAAATCATCAAAAAAAAGTGTTGCCTGCCGGTACTCTTCTACCCTGCCACTGTGAGCAATATCACCGGTGACAACAATCAAATCCGGCACCTGCCCCTCTGCCCTGAATTGCTTCACCGAATCAACAAGGGCTCGAAGAATCACCTCCTGATCGTAGGCACCCCGATCGCTCAGATGAAGATCCGAAATATGCAGCCAAGTCACGGCCGAATCCAGTTCGGCCTTTATGTTCAGTGCCTCCTGTCTCTGTACTGCTTGCATCATTTGGTCATGAATACTGATCGTTCTCCCTGATGAAATATATTACGGTGGCTCATGGAATCAGCTCACGTTCTTGCAAGATGGTGCGAACAACGGGATGCACATCGCACCAACCCTCATCATCATAGCCAAGAATACAGAGGTTATGCCGCAAGTCGAGCACTGTTGGTGTATTATCAACTTTTTTCGTCTTGCTCAAGGCAACCCCCACGAGGGCCTCATAATACTCGCCAACCGAAACTATAACCCGATTATCAAGCCGTTTTTCAGCAATGGTGTTCTCGTAGTCACGACGAAGAGAGAAAAAAGCTTTCCTAAAATCAGTTTCAGTAACCATCTCCCGTTCATGATCAACCGCACTCATGACAGCATCACGAATCATGCTGAACAGATCCCGCAAGCAACCGCCGCTGATATCAAGAAAGCGATAGATCAGATCGGGAGGCTCAAAACACTCTGCCGGTATGCGCCGTGTTATAAGACGATAGAGGGTATCCCTTCCATCAGGGTAGAGCGCCCCCTCTTTGTCATGCACCTTGACCATCGGCAGCTCAAAATGTTCACTGAAATTACCCTTGATATTCACCGCGTTTGGATGATAACAGAGCGATATCGGAATGGTAAAAATGACATTGGTCTGCAAACTATTGAGAATATGGCTGTGGTTAAAGAACAGCTCCTCAGCCTTTTCAACACTTAACTTGTCAAGATCTTCCATGATGATGAGCAGCCCTTTTTTAGTACACTGCTCAAGATTCTGCCTGATTTCACGAATAAGATCGTTGCAATGGCTGATAAAATCAGAGACTCGTGGTTCAATATTCTCAATGATGGTTTGTCTGGTTGTGGAACTCGCCTTGCCAGCCAGCCGCATTTTGCAAAAGAAGCGGGCAAAGCCCCGGATACCAACCCCGCCCTCCGCTCCTGTTTCAAGTAAAGCTTCCCCTGTAATGTCAGTTATTTTTTTAAGTTCCGCAGTACGACTCCACTCACGAATGCTGGTAAACAACAGTGAATCAATCTCGATACCATGATCAGCAACCGCATAAAAGAGCTTCTCCATGGTAATCACAAAAAGGTCAATGTAGGTCAGGTTTATAATATCAAGCTCATGGCGAACGGAAAAATTAACCACCATGAAATCCTTTTCAATTTCATGCTGCAACTTGTTCAGTTCAGTACTTTTGCCACAGCCCTTATAGCCGGAAAACAATATTTGCAGCTCCCTGTCCACAAGCTTCCCATCCGGCAGTATCCCCTCCCTGTTATAACCAAGCAATCGTTTAAGAGTGCTGACTGGTCTGGTGCCACCTCTTCCTGGATAGGTATCAACATAACAGTCCAGATCCTTTTCCTGTAAAGGTTCTGGAGATAACCTGTCGTAAACCGAAAAGAGATCCGTCATAGTCAAAAATGTTTGTATCTGTTTCCTTTGAATCACCTTCTGAGGCAACTCATTCTTTCAAGGCACGCCCGTCAGTATAACGAAAAATGCCGTTCAGCCCAACAGCCCGTCAAAGCCCTCAGCGTATGAATCAAAGAGACTCAATAATCAACCGGCCCTCTCGTTGCTTTCACAGCTCCCCGCTTCACCTTGCTCTCAATCCGCCGCTCCTTCGAGCTTTTCGTCGGTGCTGTGGTTTTGCGTTTTATGACCGGCAGAGCGGCACGCTGAAGCAGCCCTTGCAAGCGCAAGATGGCATCGGTGCGGTTCTTCTCCTGTGAACGGTAGCGTTGCGCCTTGATGATAATCACGCCATCCTTCGTCATGCGATGATCTTTCAGCAGCAGCAACTTTTCACGAAAATCATCGGGAAGTGACGACGCCTTGATGTCGAAGCGGAGATGAACGGCAGTCTCGACCTTGTTGACATTCTGGCCGCCAGCCCCCTGCGCCCGCATGGTCTGAAGCTCGATCTCGTCATCAGGGAGGGCAATGGTTCTGGTAATCTGCAACATGGTCGCTCCTTATTATTTTAAAGCAATGCCAGTGTCTCCGGCCAGTTCTGGAACTGTATGCTTCTGATTCCAGCTTGTGAGGCGGAGGCGCAATTGACCGCCTTGTCGTCAATTAAAAGAAACTCATCCGCGCTGCGCCCTGAACTTTCAAGCATATACGTAAACGCGTCAACCGTGGTTTTCATCATCCCGTGCTCAAAGGAGAGATAGTAGCGGTCAACGCTTCGCAGTAACGGGTAATGGTTGAGCAGAAAGGTAAAATGGAGTGGATCGGTATCGCTCATGATCCAAAGAGAATGACTCTCCTTGAGCAACCTGACGGCCTCAACCGCACCCTCCAGCAGCTCAAAAATATCCTGCCAGTGCTGCCTGAGCTCTTGCAGCGGCATCGCTCTGGCAAGCGGGTCTCGTGCAATAACCGCAAGATAGTCCATTGGTGCTGTCCAGCCTGTTTCGAGTTTGTCTTTCAACTCGCCGCTACAGTATTTCCGGAAAACCTCATCAGCACCCGCAATCGGGTCACTGGCAATGGAGCGGCAGAAACGCATAAAATCGACCGTTACCAGAACATTGCCTATGTCGAGAAGAATAATACTCATTGACTCCACTTCTTTTGACCTTTTCTGAAGGATATAAGCCAGAATACGTTATTTCCGTTGACATCACTCTATGGGTTTCGGGTTAATCTTTTATCTTTGTAACTGAATGCGGAGTTTTTCTTAAATTCAGGGGCTATAAAATAGTCCACCGCACAAACAATTAACAGTTACAACGCTCATTATGGTTGTTCAAAAGGTTAGAACCAGGTTTGCTCCCTCTCCCACAGGATACTTGCATGTAGGCGGATTGAGAACCGCTCTGTATAACTATCTGTTTGCAAAGAAAATGGGTGGAGACTTCATTATCAGAATTGAAGACACCGATCAAAGCAGAAAAGTTGAGGATGCACAGAAGAATCTTATCAAGACCCTTGAATGGGCCGGAATTATAGCCGATGAAAGCCCTGAGCATGGAGGTAATTTTGGCCCTTATGTTCAGTCCGAGAGACTCGACATTTACGATAAATATTGCAAGCAACTGCTTGAAGACCACCACGCCTACTACTGTTTTGCATCGCATGAGGAGCTTGAGGAGAACCGGCAGCTTCAGATAAAACAGGGACTTCAGCCGAAATACAACCGAAAATGGCTTCCTGAAGAGATGGGCGGCTCTATGCCTCCAAGCGTTATCCAGAAGAAACTGGATGAGGGTGAGCCTTATGTGATCCGCATGAAAGTGCCCGATTATATCTCTGTCTGGTTTGAAGATATTATAAGAGGGCCTGTTGAATTCGATTCCGCCACCATTGATGATCAGGTGCTGATGAAATCTGACGGGTTTCCTACCTATCACTTTGCCAGTGTCATCGATGATCATCTCATGGGATTCACCCATATTATCAGGGGGGAAGAGTGGCTCTCCTCAATGCCCAAACATCTTCTTCTTTATGAGTTTTTTGGCTGGGAAGCTCCGAAAGTGGCTCATCTTCCTCTTCTGCTCAACCCTGATCGCTCAAAACTAAGCAAGAGGCAGGGTGATGTTGCGGTCGAAGATTACGTCCGCAAAGGGTACAGTGCTGAAGCAATTATCAATTTTGTCGCCATGCTCGGCTGGAACGAGGGAGAGGGAAGCGAGCAGGAGGTGTACAGCATGGATCAGCTTATCGACAAGTTTTCACTGGAACGGGTTGGCAAAGCTGGCGCAGTGTTTAATGTTGACAAGCTCAACTGGCTCGAAAAACAGTATATCAAGAATCGGCCAACGGAGAAGCTTGTTGCCGTCATCAAGCCAATTCTTCTTGCGGAACTCGAAAAGAGAGAGCCGTTGATGCCGCTGGAGATGATCACCAGTGAAGCCTATCTTGAAAAAGTTATTGAAGTTATGCGTGAGCGTGTCGGGTTTGAGCATGAGTTTGTGACTTTTTCATCTTATTTCTTTTTTGAACCGGAAGCTTATGATGAAGAGTCCGTCAAAAAGCGCTGGACGGCTGAAACCAATGATCTTCTTCGTGATTTTGCATCAATACTGGAGTCACTTGTGGAGTTCAGCGCGGAGAGTATTGAGGCGCACCTCAAGGAGTTTGTAGCGCCGAAAGGGATGAAGGCGGCCGTTCTCATCCATCCGCTGAGAATAGTGACCTCAGGGGTGAGTTTTGGACCAAGCCTTTATCATTTGCTCGAAGTGCTCGGCAAGGAGACCGTCCTCAGACGCATTCAGGTGGGGCTTGAGAAAATCAGCTCTCCTGTATAAATCAAAACAAAACAGGGAGCGCATACTCGGCCACTCCCTGTTTTGTTTTTTCTTTTGATGGAAAAGATTTATTGCTATATTCAGCTCGCCTTTGAATATGGGGACAGATAGCTCAGTTGGTAGAGCAAAGGACTGAAAATCCTTGTGTCGTGGGTTCGATTCCCTCTCTGTCCACACCGGTTAACGACAGTTCCCCACTTTTTTCCTTCGTCAAACATTACACAGGTTTTGTATGTCATGCAGGGTATCTTGCCATGCTGCCGTGTTTGAACATCACCAACCTTCGGCATGAATATAACCACGAAGCTCGATCAGGAAGTCTGGCACGATATTCAGGATCCCGGCGCTTATGAGTGGTGGTATTTCGATGCTGAAGACCAAACAAGCGGCATTTCTATAGTCCTGATCTGGTTTTCGGGATTCCCCTTTTCTCCCTATTACACTGATCACTACGAAAAATGGAAAAAACGCACCGTTACCGATGCCCCTACCCCCTCAAATTACTCTGCATTCAGCTTCCAGTTATACGAAAACGGACGGGAAATTATCAATTTCATCAGAGAGGGGCCCCAAGAACTTTTTGAAAGCTCCCGCTCCAATTTTGGCGTTCGATTTGAAAAGAACCGGTTTTCTTATAACGCGCTGAAGGATGAATACTCTCTTGAGATTGATTTTGCCTATCCTGCCCGTCATAACGAGGTAAAAGCAACTCTTGTATTCACCTCAATCCGCCGAATCATCTACGAAAAAAAAGATACCAACAATGGCGGCAAGGTACCTCTTCACCAGTGGCTTTTAGCTGTTCCAAAAGCTGATGTTCAAGGATTGATTGAAATTATTGACCAACCAGGCGGAGCCGTCCGCAGGATTCCTGTCAAAGCGACAGGCTATCACGACCACAACCTCGGCGCGATGCCCATGCAGGAGTATATTTCACGCTGGTATTGGGGCAGAGCTTTTTCTGATCGCTTTGATATTATTTATTACATAGTGTTTTTCAAAAAGAATGAGTATCAGCCTGTTGCATTGCTGCTGCTTCATGACAATGCAACTGAAACAGTCACGATGCACGAAAAAGTGGTTTTTCATGAAAGCAATTTCAAACAAGGGCTTTTTTCTCCCCATCACAGCAGGGATCTTGTTTTGCATTGCGAAAATACGACTCTGAAAATCCATCACCGCAAGATGCTGGATACCGGGCCCTTTTACCTTCGGTTCAGATCTGATATTTTCATGCAGATCGAGGGGAAGAATTATGAAAGAATCAGGGGAATATCTGAATTTCTTAATCCTGCTCGTCTGCAATCAAGATTTATGCGCTTTTTCACTTGCTGTAGAATCTGGAGGGATGAAGAGCAATCGATCATGTACAAGGGCTATAATAGTTTTAAGCACTTTTTGGATTGGAATAATCGATGAAAAAAGTATAAATTCACTGACTGTTTTTATTTGGCCTGGAGTTAAAGCTTAAAAAACGCTCTCCGGGATAAAAAGTGGATGGTGTGTGGCATTGACAGGGCCGGGCATATTAGTTTTTTTGATTTTATAACAACAGGTTTAAAAAGGAGAACGGTTGTAATGGCACAACAAGGTAATTTCAAGAGCCCGTCCAGGATGGTCGCACTTGGAGGCGAGGCATCTCTCTCTTCATCCGGCGCAATTACCAGCGGTAAACCTCGTGAAGGGGGATTGGGTGGAATTGACTTTGAGCGTCGCAGTTTTCTCGGGAGGGTGGTTGGCGGGATTGGTGCTGCTGTAGCCGTTTCAACACTCTATCCTGTTATCAAGTACATTATCCCTCCAACAATTACCACGAAAAGCGTCAATGAGCTTATGGTTGGAAAAGCTGCCGAAATTCCAGAAAACACAGGCAAAATCTTCCAGTTCAATAAAGACAAGGTGATAGTCATCAATGATAATGGCAAGCTTACTGCATGCAGCGCCGTCTGTACCCACCTTGGCTGTGTTGTACACTGGGATAATGAACAGAATCTCATTTCCTGCCCATGTCATGGAGCAAAATACAAACAGACTGGAGAGATTATCTCGGGACCACAACCGTTACCCTTGGCAACTTTCAAGGTGAAGGTGGTTGGAGAAGATCTCATTATCGCAAAAGCTTAACCTTTAATTCTTGAAACCCAAGGGAGTGTGGAAATATGGCCGAAAACAATCAGAACGCTGTGGCAGGAAATGTTGCTGCCAAGCCTAAATCCGCTGATCCGGGTACTGCCAGGCAGGCAGCTCCGGGTGCAGCAAAACCTGGAGCCGCTCCAGCTGCAGTTTCAGGCGGTGGAGTCTATAAACCTCCGGTAGATCGCCCGGATAGCAATCCTTACAAGGCTTCCCGAATCAGTTCGGTAAGCGCATGGTTTCAGGAGCGCTTCTACGTGCTGCTCCCTGTCGTTGACTACCTGAAAAAAAAGGAAGTACCCCAGCATCGCCACTCTATCTGGTATTATTTTGGCGGTCTTACCCTTTTCTTCTTTGTCCTTCAGTTATTGACTGGCTTGCTCTTGATGCAATATTACAAGCCTACTGAAGCTGAAGCATTTGCCTCATTTGTATTCATTCAACAGAAAGTGCCTTTTGGCTGGCTCATCCGTCAGGTCCATGCCTGGTCAGCAAACGCCATGGTACTGATGGCTTTTATCCACATGTTCAGTACCTTCTTCATGAAGGCATATCGCAAGCCGCGTGAGTTAATGTGGGTAACAGGGTTTGCGCTTTTTGTACTCACCCTTGGTTTCGGATTTACAGGCTACCTTCTTCCATGGAATGAATTGGCATTTTTTGCCACGCAGGTAGGCACCGAGGTGCCGAAAGCTGTTCCTGGCGGCGCTTTTATTGTTAACATTCTTCGTGGTGGAGAAGAGGTTTCAGGTGAAACCCTTACCAGAATGTTCTCGCTGCACGTTGTGCTGCTTCCAGCTCTTCTCACAATCTTGATTGCGGCACACCTTTTTCTTGTTCAAGTTCTGGGGAGTTCCGCTCCTATCGGTTATAAGGAGTCTGGACGCATAAAGGGGTATGAGAAGTTTTTCCCCACCTTCCTCGCCAAGGATGCTGTCGGCTGGCTGATTGGTTTTGCGATTCTTGTCTACCTGTCAATAATTTCTCCCTGGGAAATAGGTATCAAGGCGGATCCTCTTACACCTGCTCCACTTGGCATCAAGCCTGAGTGGTATTTCTGGGGTCAGTTCCTGCTGCTTAAGGATTTCAGCTTCCCGGGTGGAGAGCTTGTTGCCATTGCACTCTTTACCTCTGCTGCCATCGTCTGGATTTTTGTACCATTCTTGGACCGCAAAGCATCAAGAGAGGAGAAAAGCCCCTTATTTACAATGTTTGGACTCTTTCTCTTTATCGCCTTTCTTTTCTATACGTTCCGTGTTTTTCTTCTTTACAGATAAGCGGATGATATCTCCTGATAATATCAAAAGCCCGGTTCAGCCGGGCTTTTGACATTATATCATCGGAAGTTGACCGGCAATCTCACTGCTCCATGGAAAAACCAGGAGGAGTCAGGCTCATCCTGTATGCTTCGGGCAGACACTTCATCGCGGCAACAGCCTCATCCTTCCGCTCAAAGAGCCCGAAGAGCGCTGAACCGCTGCCGGACAGGGAGGAAAACAGACATCCCGAGTCAAGCAGGGTTGACTTTACAAGACGAACTGCCGGAAAATGATCGAACACCGCCTGCTCAAAATCATTTTCAAATGCGGGAAGTCCCTCTTTTTTCCCGAAAAGGCAGAGTTCAGAGGCAAGTTTTTTCAGGTCAGGGAGTTCACGACCAAAACGAGGGTAAAAATTTTTGTATGCCCAAGCCGTTGAGATGTGCTCTTCGGGAAAAACTGTCACCACATAATAAGGAAGGGTAAAGGGAAGATTATCAAGCTCATCGCCAATACCTCTGGCATAGGCAAGCCCTTTCATTTCGAGGAAATAGGGCACATCAGCGCCAAGTTTTACCGCCAGGGAGTGCAACTCTTCCTGAGAAGCGTTAACCTCCCAGAGTGCATTAAGTACTCTGAGTACTGCAGCAGCATCGCTGCTTCCACCCCCGAGCCCGGCACCAAAAGGAACATCTTTATGCAGCTTGATGGCAATGCCCTTCTGGATACCGGCAAACTGCTGAAGAGATTTAGCCGCCTTGACACAGAGGTTGTTGTCGTCAATTGGCAGGTCAACATTGGTACAACTCATTGAAATCGAAAATGCCTCTGTAAATTCAAGAGTATCATACCAGCTGATTGGCGCAAAAATAGTCTCAAGAGTATGATAGCCGTCATGGCGTTTCCCGGTGATCAAAAGTCCGAGATTAATTTTGGCAAAGGCTTTAACTGTAAGAGGAAACATGGAATACAATTGATTTTATATGAAAATATTTGACATATTGACCAGCGAGCAATCTTCCTGGAAACCGTGGACTAACAATAAAGAGCTGCGCAATGCTTACTGACCGAACAAAATCCCTTCTCCGTAAAAGCCCTGCAACATTTTGTGTTGCCCTTTTTGTTGCTTTTTTCTGCCCGCCAGTCCTGCACTCCGCTGGCGAGCCCTCTTATGCAGAGGAGATACGGCGATATGTCGCAGAAGATAAGGTTTATTTGCTAAAAAATATCAGAGGGAAAGTGACACTTCCTTCCGAAAAACTTGTTATTGACGCTCTTCTTTCTGAAGATGCCCCCCAGGCGGTTGCTCTCTACCAGAAACAGTTGACCCAATACCCTGATCCAGTTCTTGACCAAATCAGTACATCGCGCATTGCCGCCTACAGTATGGCAAAAGAGGGCATTGTACCTCTTCCAAAGCTTAACGCTCCAGAACCTTCACCCAAACAGCGCGCAAAGGAGATACAGGAATCTTTGAAGCCCTCTCTCACCTATCTTAAAGAAAAATCGAAACTCACCATTCCTGCAAAAAAACAACACTCTGTCGATGTGCAGGATTCCGCGAAGCAATCGATCTCTTATGGCCAAGAAAAACGTAAAGAGGAGGCTCCTGTTGCCGTAACAACCCCTTTTGCTTTACAATGCGGAAATTTTAAAAACAGGCAAAATGCTGAACTATTTGTAAAAAAAATCTCCCCTCACGCCCCGGCCAAGGCCCTCTTGCGGGGAGATTCCTATAGAGTACTCCTGAACAAACGCTATGCATCAAAAGAGGAGGCTGAGGCTGCGGCAAAGAGACTGCCGTTTGAGGCAATTGTTGTTATGGCACCATGACCTGACATAGAATTTTAAGGCAATATCACATAAATGAAACGAGAGACGGCAATTATCGGAGAGTCACTCCTTATCGCCCAGCTCAAACAACTTGCACTTCAGGTTGCAGAGACGGATATTACGGTATTGATCATCGGAGAAACTGGATCCGGCAAAGAGGTGCTGGCCCGGTTTATTCATGCCAACAGCCTGCGTGCTGATAAAAGTTTTGTCCCCGTCAACTGCGGTGCCATTCCGGCAGGCATCCTTGAGTCTGAACTTTTCGGTCATGAAAAAGGTGCCTTTACCGGAGCCGTGCAAAGCAGAAAGGGGTACTTTGAAAGCGCTGACAGAGGGACAATTTTTCTTGATGAAATTGGGGAAATGCCTCCAGAAACCCAGGTAAAATTTCTCCGCGTCATTGAAACCGGGGAATTTCAGCGGGTTGGCTCATCTGAGACCATATACTCCGATGCACGCATCATTGCCGCCACAAACAAAAATATGTACCAGGCGGTTGCTGAAAAAAACTTTCGGGAAGACCTTTTTTACCGTTTGCGTAGTGTTGAACTCCAGCTCCCCCCACTCAGGGAACGGGGAAAAGATATTCTCCTTCTGGCCGAAAACTTTGTGCATGAATTTGAACACAAGCATAAAATAATTTTTGAGGGGTTCAGTCCTGATGCGACAGAGACGCTGATGCGTTATCCCTGGCCGGGCAATATCAGGGAACTCCGCCATCTCATAGAATCGCTGCTTGTGCTTGAAAAAGGCAAATACATCACCCCTGAAATTCTGGAAAAACATCTGGTACAGCGAAACAGGTACAAAAGCCTTGTGCATGATCCTGCAAGATCAGAAAAAAATGAACTCCAGGTCATCTACAGCAATGTTATTCAGCTTCGCCAGGAGGTCAGTGAAATCCGTCAACTTCTTCAGCATCTTGTTCAAACCAGACAAGTCATGCCGCTGCTTCTGCCTGATACTTCGGCAACTGTTCCATCCTTCACAACCGCGTTGAAACCCATTTTCGGGGAAAAAGGAAAGCCTGCGCCCACCGAAGAAACACTCCACTCACTCCACTCACTCGACGAAATAGAAAAAAAATCCATTGCCAAAGCTCTTGATGCTTACCACGGCAACAAACGGAAAACTGCCCTGGCTCTCGGCATTACGGAACGAACCCTCTACCGCAAAATCAAGGCTTACGGGCTGTAATTGAAAAGAGAGAAATTTTTTGTGCTCATGCAAGCTGTCGCTCCTTTTTTATAAACGCGACAAGGAATAGAAGGGCTGATATGACCGCAGCTATTTTCGGCAGAAGATCAGGATTGCAGGTATAAAATGTGATATCACTTTCAAGAGGCACTTCGGCACTCAAGGTCTGCTCCTCCCACCAGGGTATTTCCGCAACGGTGCGTCCGAATCTGTCAAAAACAACAGTCAGCCCTGTATTGGCACAACGTGCCATCGCCCGGCGATTTTCGATGCAGCGCAATCTGCCTATTGCCAGATGCTGATAAGGTCCATAGGAAGTTGCATACCAGCCATCATTGGTCACGACGGTAAGAAGCCGGGCACCTTTACGAACAAACTCCGTAACAAGAGCGGGAAAAATAGATTCATAACAGATAAGATTGGCGATAACAACCTCCCCATACCTTGCGGTGCCCAGCCTCATAATAGCAGCATCACGCCCTCTCCCCCATCCCCTAATACCCGATAGTGAAAAGGTTGCATTTCCTAGCCAGGGAAAATAGTCCAGGTAGGGAACCCGCTCCGCAAACGGGACAAGACGCATCTTGCGATACAGTTGGGGGACTCCATTGCCCGGTTCGAGCAGCATCGAAGCGTTATAAGACTCCCGTTGGTTGCCCTCTTCAATAACATCAACAAAACCAGTCAAAAGGGCGGTATGCCACTTTCTCAGCGATACCCTGAGAGATTGCAAATCGTCGGCATAGAGTGGCCCAAGGATATCAAAAGGAATGGCGGTTTCCGGCCAAATCACCAGCTCAGGCCGCTCTTCTCGAACCGCCACACCAGTTAACCGGTAATATCGCTCCATAATATCGAAACTGTTCCGCTGCACCCATTTGCCATGAGGATCAACATTCGGCTGAACAAGGGTGATCCGAAGGTGCGCCAGTGGTTTCTGATCCGCTCCGTCCCTGTAAAAGAGCACTGCAGAGTAAAGAAGTGGAGCTACAATCATGAGTACCATCGGAACCACAAAACGAAGCGCATCTTTTCTGCTCCCGGTCAAAGCCAAAACTGAAAGCACATTAAACCACAACAACCAGAAACTTATCCCCCAGACACCGGTAATGTCGGCGTACTGAATCATGAGGTTCAGGTTGGCCTGGGAATTACCGAGAGTAAGCCAACCAAGCGAAAGTTCCTGCTGCATGTATGCCCACTCCCAGGCAACCCAGAGAAAAGGGAGAGAAAAGAGAGCAAAACGATATCCTGCCATTTTTTTGACCACATAAAAAGCAAAAAGAGGTACCGTCAAAAAAAACGCCTCAGCAAAAAGAGTCAGTATACCTCCAGGCAGGGTAGCAAGACTGACCCACCACAAGGTGATCAGACAAAAAACCAGCATGGCGAGGTAAACTCTTTGAAAAAAATCGCTGGTACTCTCCACAGTACGAAGGGAGATGATAAGCGGCACAAGTGCAACCCATGCAAGCAGTTCAAGACGGATAAAGGGATAGGAGGGAAACGATACACCAAGAAGTACACCACTCAAAAGGGATGCTGCATAACGGGAGCGACTCAGGTAATTAATTGTCCGCGATAGTGGCGTCATAAATCGATCAAAAAGTTTTCAGCAAAGAGAAAAAAAATAAAAAAATGGGCAGGGAGAGAGGAAATCGCTGAAAGTAAACGATATTCCAGACAAGGAGAAAATCACTCTGGATATATTTTACTTTAAATATTGATTTTTATTCTTTAAATTTGTTACAATCTGTTACTTAACAGGAACGGTCTTTCTTTGATTTTTTTCCTGACAATATCCAATTTCAACGCCATCAGAAAAAGGAGAACTCATTATGGCTCTTTTCGGCACTAAAGACACCACAACCGCACACTCAGACTACGAAATCGTACTTGAGGGTGGTTCAAGTTCGTGGGGCAAAGTAAAATGTCGGGCCAAGGTTAACGTCCCCCCGGCGTTGCCCTTGTTACCTGCTGACTGTAACATCAAGATCAATGTGAAACCTCTTGATCCCGCAAAAGGCTTCGTAAGGCTCTCGGCTGTTATTGAATCGATTGTAGACAGCACAAAAAGCAAGTTGGTTATTGAGGCTGATATTGCCAACGAAACCAATGAAAGAAGAATCTGTGTCGGTGAAGGATCCGTTACTGTCGGTGACTTTTCTCACTCGTTCTCTTTGGCCAGCGCGTGCCCGATTGGGCGCAAACCGCGTGGGACGACTACGCCAAGCGCTTCC
>SESH01006373.1_pt1 | contig 19774 bp, 17 predicted proteins | sample 3171561 | NCBI WGS metagenome assembly SESH01 (sample SAMN10866947, study PRJNA518727) | freshwater metagenome | biome: subpolar coniferous forest; feature: holomictic lake; material: water; isolation source: holomictic Lake 442 2011 16.5 m and 2014 13 m | place: Canada: near Kenora, Ontario
ACCTACTCGACCATCCGTCATTCATCAGTGGTCAAGAGTGTAAATAATGCTGAATCCAGTAACCCATGACGAACAGGAAGGCCGGTTGGTCAGTTTTGCCGGCTGCACAACAGGAGACAGGGCGTGAGTAAACATGCTGACAATCCTCTCGTATTGGAGGCGCGTCCCGGCCGCATTCTGGTGGCCGATGATGATGCGAAGAGCCGGACACTACTCTGCGACCTCCTGGAGGCCCAGGGGTATGAGATGACGCTTGCCGAAGACGGCCAACAGGCCCTTGAAAAGGCATTCGCCGCCCCTCCCGACGTCATCTTGCTGGACGTCATGATGCCGACGATGGACGGATATGAGGTGTGCCGTCACTTGCGACTGGATCCGCTCTTGGCGGAGGTTGCGATCATCATGGTGACGTCCTTGGATGACCGGGCCTCGCGCTTGCGCGGACTGGACGCCGGCGCCGACGATTTCATCACCAAGCCGGTGGATCGGATTGAACTGCAGACCCGGGTGCGGAATGTGATTCAATTGAATCGCTACCGCAAGCTGTTGCAAGAGAGGAAAAAGGCCCAGCGGGCGCAGGCGGAAATCATGTCGAGCTGTGAAGCCACCCTGGCGGCTTGGGTTCGCATCTTGGAACGGGACGGCCGGGTGGTGCCGGGCCGGTGTGATCGCGTCACGCAATGGGCCTCGCGCTTGGCGCAGTCGACGGGAATGCTCTCGGTGCTGCCGCTGCTTATCGTGCTCTCCCTGTGCCTGACCGGCTGGCTGGGGATCGAGGCGACCCTGAGCCAACTCGGGCCGGTGGTGTTACTGGTTCTACCGTTCATGGCGATGGGTGCCTGGCTACTGGCAAAATACCCGATCAATGTCATCCGTCTCCGGCACTACATGGAACGTATTACGCAGGGCGTCCTTCCCGATCAGGTTACCTTGCTGACCGACGAAGACGATTTGGCGGCGATCGAGTTGCTCATGCGCAAAGTGGTGCAGCAAACGGAAACCCGGGTGCGCACGATTGAATCTCAGTCCGAAGCGCTGCTGGAGGCCGAACGTCAACGGGTGATGATCCAGAGTCTGGCCACGGCCTGTCACCATCTCGGTCAACCGGCCACGGTCATCAGCGCGTATCTGGAGATGACGCGACGCATGGCGTTGCCGGCGGAGGCCCAGGTGATGCTGGCGGAGTGCCGGGCGGCCGCCGACGATGTGGCTGATATTCTGAAGCGGCTCCAAGGGCTTACCGTGTATCGGACCGAACCCTACCTGTCGCCAACTGAGCCGGCGACCCACTCTCACAATTCCGACCAATTGATTACGCTTTGATAAAAGGACTGTGGTCATGAGCAATTCCGATGCAATTATACCCACCGTAGACGGCCGTGTCGGGAGAATCCTGGTGGCTGATGATGAGGCGAAAAACAGGGAACTGCTCCGGGACATCCTGGAAGCCCAGGGACACCAGGTGACGCTGGCCGAGGACGGCCAACAGGCGCTTGAGTGTGTGTTGGCCGCCGCACCGGACGTTGTCCTGTTGGACGTGATGATGCCGAAGATAGATGGTTACGAGGTGTGCGCGCAACTCCGCAAGGACTCGCGAACCGCACATCTTCCGATCCTGATGGTCACTGCCTTGCATGATCGCGCCGACCGATTGAAGGGCATTCAAGCTGGCGCCAACGACTTCCTGACCAAGCCCATAGATGCCGAAGAAATCAGGTTGCGCGTGAAGAATGCGCTCCATGCGAAGCGGCTGTACGACCGAGTTCAGGACGACTTCGTGCAGCTCAAAGCGCTCGAAAATATGCGCGACAACCTCACCCACATGATCATTCACGACATGCGTTCGCATCTGATGGTCGTCTCCGGCTCCTATGAGATTATATTGAAGGAAAAGGACCGACTCAGCCAAACTCAACACCAGTTCATCACGATGGGTCAGAATGCAAGTTGCGACCTGATCGAGATGGTGAGTTCCCTGTTGGATGTCAGCCGTTTTGAGGCTGGGCAGATGCCTCTCGACCTGGTCTCGTCAGACATCCGGGACATTGCCCGGGTGGCCGTAGCGTCAGTGGCAGTTCTGGCGCAGGAAAAAGCTCTGACCATCCAGGTCGGAGGCGATGGCGCCAGCCGCGTCGTGGACCGTGACATCCTGCGTCGCGTCTTTGTCAACCTGTTGGGCAATGCCGTCAAGTTCTCTCCCGAGGGCGGGATCATTCGCGTCGATGTATCTTCCGTAGGAGAGACCGTGCGCGTCACGGTGACCGACCATGGTCACGGCATTCCACCTGCGTACCACAAGAAGATCTTCGAGAAATTTGGCCAGGCGGAGGACCGCAAAAACAACACGAAATATTCGACCGGGCTCGGACTGACCTTCTGCAAACTCGCCGTGGAAGCCCATGGGGGGCATATCGGCGTTAAAAGCCTGGTGGGAAAGGGGAGCACGTTCTGGTTCGAACTGCCGGCCCCATCGCATCAGGAGAACGGATCAAAAAAGGAAGGGCGAACGACATGAAGACGATGAAAAGAAAGATACTGGTTGTTGATGACGATGCGAATCTTTCCCAATTATTGAGCAAGGGTCTGACGGCATACGGCTACGAGACCCGTACGGAAAACGACTCAACCTGCGCGCTCGCAGCGGTGCGGGCGTTCAAGCCCGATTTACTCGTGCTCGATGTGGATATGCCCGTGATGGATGGAGGCGATGTGGCCCGCCAACTAAGTGAGCAGCCAGACGCATGCAACCTTCCCATCTTGTTTCTAACCTCCCTGATGAGCAAGGAGGATGCAGTCCGTTTCGAGAAGACGGGGGAGACAATCCTGGCTAAACCTATCCGTATCGTCGAATTGGCCCAACACATTGAAAAACGGCTGGCGGCCACAGGACGGACAAGACTTTGAACAACGCAACGGGACCCAAGATTATGTCATCCCTTTGCCGTGCCGGGGCTGTCTGTCGATGGAAAGGGCACAGTCTGGTTCGACGATAGCGAATTGACCGCAAGTCGGTGATGAGCGGTAAGGCGAAGGGAGATTCCCTTCGGCAGGCTCAGGGCAGGCTCTCACTTCGTTCGGAATGACAACGGCACCGGCGTCATGAAAAGAAGAAGGAAAGGCAGAAGAAAGCAGCGCCTGTCATTCCGAACGTAGTGAGGAATCTCCCGGTGTGTCGGCAAAGCGAAGGGAATCTCCCGTTGCGTCGGCAATCTCAGGGCATGAATACTACCTGGCTTTCAACGCTTCTTTGCGATCTTTGTGTTCTTTTGCGGCGAAATGGACTTCCCCCGGACGGCACTGGCCATGGGGCAAACACCCTATATCGAGTTTGCCGCTAGTTGTCATAAACTGAATCCGGTCGAGCCCGCTGATTGAGGAGCGGCATACACCATAGGGTTAAGATGGGCAGATCGATTCTGCCAGAGCGCGCGGTTGGCAAAGAAGGCGCGGATCCGCGGCCGCCCACCAGGAGCTTAAACAATGTCCGAACCTATCGAAGCTCTTGACCAATACCTGCCTGGCCATGTTCTTGTCGTCGACGACGAACCGGCAAACCGTGAACTGTTGTCGGATCTATTGCAGGCCCGTGGCCACCGAGTCACCCAAGCCACGGACGGAACCGACGCGTTGCAAAAAGCCGCGACGTCCTTGCCGGATGTCGTACTCCTCGATGTCATGATGCCCGGTATGGACGGGTTTGAGGTGTGTCGTCAACTCAAGGCCGACCCCAGGACTGCACCGATCCCCGTTCTGATCGTCACGGCGATGGCGGAGCGTTCTGACCGGATCAAAGGGGTGGCTGCGGGCGCCGATGACTTCCTCACTAAACCAATCGATCGCGAGGAACTTGTCCTGCGAGTTCGCAACGCATTGTACAGGAAACACCTGTACGACGAGTTGGCAAATAAATACGCGGAACTGAAGGCCATGGCGGAACTCCGCAATAGCCTCACCAACATGATTAATGCGGAGACGGACGCTCTGTCCGTACTGATGCGCGACCGCTTGCAGCCAGACCGACCGGCGGAAGGGAAGCCGGACAGAGCACACGCGAACGAGGGGAGCAAACATGGCACGCATTGACGAACTCTTGCGCACCCTGCTGGAGCGGAAGGGGAGCGATCTGCATCTACGGTCTTTGCACGCGCCAGTCCTGCGTGTAGACGGCGTAAAGCCGTCTCTACCCAAATGCAGCGGCAAGTCAATGAATCGCAGATGCGCCTAACCACACGCCACACGATAAGAAAAGACGAACATGAGAAAGCTTCTAACCGTTTCAAAACTCGTTCTGGTGCTACTCGCGTTAGCCGGCCTGAGTGGTTGCATACTTGTGCCGTGGGGAGGCAGAGGGCATGATGACCACGACAGAGGCGGGGGCGACCATGGACACCAAGAGGGGCGTCGGTAATCCCATGCCCGGCAGGTCTCTACTTCGGGTGGTCCTCGTAGCCGGAGCCCTCGGGCTCGCAGACTGCGGTTGCAGGTCCGTGGTTGAGCGCACGGAGACCGTCGAGCCGGGCACGTTTGCCGTGCCTTGCGACCAGGCCTGGACGGCCACAGGCGTCAACCTTGCGTTCCAGCAGAAGCTGCTCATCGAGGAGGTCGCGCACCCGCAGCAGGTGCTCGTCAAAGGGAGTCAGCGACAGGCGGTCAGCGCGCGCGGCACGTACCTGTTTGACGTCGAGACCGTCGCCTTCCCACTGGAACCTGACCGCGTGCACAACGATCGGCGCTATCCCGGTTACTGTCTCATCGGCAAAATCGGCAAGGATGGAACGCCTTTCTATGTGGGCGAGCGCTTTCAGGGCGTGGCGCCGCAGGCTGGCATGCTCTGGCTGGGGATCAACGATCCGGTACCGCAGCGCAACCGCGGTGCCTTTCGTTGCCGAATCGCTCAGGACTATCCGGATGCGCCTGTTCCCGCACCGGCTTTTACAGAGTCGGAAACACGCATCGAGGCGCTCGACAATCCGGATGCGCCCCGGCCTGCCATCGCGGCGAGGGCCTTGCCAGCACCCAGACCCGTTCCCGATGCCAACGTAGTGATCATCTTCGTGGATGGTCTGCGCCCCGATGTGGCGGTCGAGATGGCGCAATGGGGGCACCTGCCGAACTTCCGGGAGCTGTTTCTGGCGAACGGCGCCTGGGTTCGCAATTCTTTCACTGTGCAACCCTCGCTCACGCTGACGAGTTTCTCATCCATGATCACCGGCGACTACGCCAATCGCCACGGGGTCAAGGTGCAGGCATACTATGATCGCGAGGCCGACACCTACGTCGATGGTCTCAGCGTGCGCTACTTTCCGCGCTTTGCCAACGAGGTGAAAGCGCGCGGGGTAAAAACGATCTACGATTATTTTCCGGACAGTTTCGCCAGCGGGGCCATGCCTTACGAACCGCTCCGGGCAAATGTGCTGCAGAAGAATTTGGCGGAGTGGCTGCACCGTGCCGTCAACGTCGCGAACTACAGCAGCAATATCAAGAACAAGATGGATGAGGTGCAGACGCGCTTTGCGTTGGACCTGGCCTCGGATCCGAAAGTCAAGGTGATGTTGGTCTGGCTGCCGGGCAACGATGTGGTCAGCGAGCAGACGCCGCATGGACAGTTTGGCGGCGCGCGTCCGACCATCGCCCGCATGGATCAGGATCTTGGCCAGATTGTGGAGCGGTTCAAAATCCGACATCGGTTTGAGAAGACCTACTTCCTGCTGGTCTCGGATCACGGCCACGCTGGTGGCCACGATGTCGTCAACCAGCGCTTTGACGTGAAGCGCGAGGTTTTTCACGCCTACTTGCAGATGAATGTAGTGGGCGCCTGGCATCGGTTCGACTACCCGGGCGCGCCGGCAGGACGTCTGGGAGCCGTGTCCGACTACGACGGCGCCGTGGGCATCTACCTGCCACTGGCGCAGGTGGATTCAGGCGACCTTTCCATCCCCAACACCTACGAACAACTGGCCCATTACGGCCTGGCGGACGGAAGCCGGGTGAACGCCGTGGAACTGTTTGCCGAGTACAGCGCCAAAGGGCGATGGCCGCAGCAGGACACCACCAAACGCCCCGTTGATTTTGCCGTAGCGAAGGTGGATACGAACACCGTGCTGCTCTACAAGACTGCGGACCGCCAGGCGCTGATCCACGCGCGTCGTAACGCCGAGGGCGTGCTTACGTTCAAGTACGAACCGGTGCGTCACTACGCGGTTGGCCAGTCGGTGGAGGCGATCGACAGCGGCGATCCGCTGGGTTATCTGGACAGCGCGGCCTTCCGCAAGGAAGTCCGCAACGTGCCGCTCTGGCTGGCAGGTTATCACACCGGTGCGGAATGGCTGCGGGTAACCTATCGCACGGAATATCCCGGATGCGTGGACACACTGAATTTGTACTTTCGGTGGGATGGCCCGGTGAACAAGGAGTCGCCGCTGCCGTCTCAGCCGGGCATCCTGCTTTTTGCTAACAAGGGCTGGGTCTTCGAGCCGAAAATCAACCTGGCCAACCGGCACGAGGACACCCTCGGCAGCCGGCACGGCATGGCTTCCCGCGAGGCGTGCAACAACTCCCTCTTCATGGCCGGGCCGGGAATCCGCAAAGGCGTGATCATTGAAACGCCGCATCGGATCGTGGACTTTTTGCCGACGGTACTCGAGATGGCAGGTCAGGATCCGACCCGCGCCAGCATGGACGGCACCCCGATACGGGAAATATGGGAGGTGGGCCCATGAGTCGAGGCCTACGGTCAAGCTGCTTCCTGAAAATTGTCTTGCCCCTGCTTTTGTTGGCCGGCGGAGGTTGCGTTTCGGTGGTGCGTCCGCCGCCGCTGATCGTGGGTTCGGCTGAGACCGGCGCCGTGCGCGTGGTTAACTACCCGGCGTACATCATGGTCCATGATTCCGCGTCAGGTTGGGATGCGCATCAGATCAAGGACAATGCGATTGGCCTTACGGAGGGGGAAGTCGTGCACTGGGTTGACCTGACGGCGGATGGCCTGACGCCGGGTCCCGCGAATAAGCCGGTTGAGAACAGCATGGAGTGGATCAAGAACAGCTATGCGCAATTGCCGGACTGCGCTTCGGTTCGCATTGTGGGCGGCTTGTTCTCTGCTGTGGGGATTGAGAAGACCACCCTGCTGACCGGCGCCACCCGGATCGCGATGGCGCCAACTGATCCGGTCTCGTATTTTCTGTTCACGCGTGTGATTTACCTGACCGATTGGGTGCAGGAAACCCTGGGCGAGGTAAACGCGGGGACGGACCATCTTGTACCCTGGCCGGGCCAACCGCTTCCCAAAACCGTGACTTCACCGGCGAACGCCGGGGTAGATTGGGCGCAAAGCGGCGCGATTGCACTCTATGTCTATGTCTTTCACAAAGTGAGCGTCAGTCTGGATTACGCCCTGGACGGCTGTGAGGCGGCGTATGGCGGCGTGGTGTGGTGCTTTGTGCCGCAAAATCGGTAGGGACGCACCTCCGGGGCGTCCGCACGGAACTGAGCGAGGTCGGGTTTCCGGATAGGTGCTGCCGATGAGAATGGACCATGCAAAACCGCGCGTGACGCGCTTCGAAATATCGCCCGCGACGATGATTCACATCATTCTCACTGTGGCCGGCATCTGGTTGCTGATCCGGCTTTGGCCGGTCTTTTTGGTGTTGATCGTTGCGCTCCTCATCGTCGGGACGCTGACGATTCCGGCGTTGGTGGCGCAGGCATCCGAAATGGTCGGGCAGGAACCCGCGTTCCGTGCACGCTTGGCGGATCATCTCGCCCTCTCAAACTTGACAGCTCCTTTCGCGGACTGGCTGCGCAACCTCAAGTATGACGCACCCGCGAGTGTCGTGAGCGCCACGGCTTTTGCCTTATCGCTACGCGTCTTCACGAGCGCCGCCTATGCAGCGAGCGCCATCTTCCTTGCGCTGTACATTCGCGGGCAGTTGATCACCTGTCTGTTCATTGCGGTATTTTCGTTCATCCTCCTGGTGGCGTGCGGGGTGCCGCATGCGCTGGCGCTGGCGGTGTTTGCGGGCATGGCGGATGTTTTGCCGTACCTTGGCGCCCTCGTGGCGATGGTGCCGATGGTGTTGACCGCGCTGGCGCGCGGCCCGGTCGTCGTGATCGTAGTCCTGCTGGTCATGTTCGCGTACGCGGAGTTTGAGAGCCGGGTGCTCGTGCCCCGCGTGTTTGGACAGACCATGCGTCTGCCGTCGTCCGTCGTGCTGTTCGCGCTCCTGGCGGGCGGGACGCTGATGGGGCTCCTCGGCGCGCTACTCGCGCTGCCGGTTGCGGCGACGGTGATGATGCTGATCGAAGAACTGCGTGTGGAACTTCCGGGTCAACAGGAGCAGGTCGCGGATGTGGCACAACGTGTGGGGGACGAACGCGCGGAAATAGAGTACGAACGCCGAACAGAGGGCGTGCCTGCCGAACAGGCAGCCGCGATTGCGGTGAAGATGTCCGCTGATCGGCGAAAGGCGGGGAATTGATTTTTCAGTAGGTGCATGCGGAAAACGGGAATGGCGCCTTTTCTCCACCAACTGTTACTACTCAGTTCAGGCGCTATGAGAATGCTTTGTCCACAGATTTCACAGATTCCGCAGATTGGAATGTTCGCAAAACAGGAATGGTTAAAGATGTCTCACAAAAGCTGCAAGATGAATGGGAGTTTTTTACCACGAAGGACACGAAGAACACGAAGAATTCATTAATCGCGGACGCCCTTCGTGTTCTTCGAATCTTCGTGGTGGAAGCCGCCAAAGTGGCGCTTCAGGAAAAGACCATGTAACCCTACGGGGAGGTTAGGCGCAGGCCTTGACCGGCAGCGGTGCCATTTGGAAGTAGGGTTATACCCCATGCCCGTTCAGCCGTCTGCTGCATTATCATCATGAGCACACAGACGATATTTGTCAGGAAGGGCGCATGGCATGCACAAACAATTAGTCACGATTCTCTCGGTGATGGTTTTCTCCGGATGCGCGCTTCTTGCGCAAGAGACCGGTGTTACGGAAGACACCGATGCGACCATCACCCATCTTCTTGATGTCGTGGCAAAGGCAGACTGCTCCTTTATCCGAAACGGGAAAGCCTACACCGGCGCGCAGGCGGCCGATCATCTGCGGACCAAGTACAAGCATTTTAAGGATCAGATCAAGACACCCGAGGATTTCATCCGACTCGCCGCCACGGAGAGCCTTCTGACTGGAGAAGCGTACAAGGTCAAACCCAAAGATGGTCAGGAGACAACGAGCGCCGCCTGGATGATGACACTCCTCATGCAACACAGGCAACACGAAATAGAACGACCCACAACCGGAACAACGAACAACACGCCGCGCATTGGCGCATGATAAACCCCGTGACGGCCGACAGCGGGTAGGGTTACACCCCATGGCCGGGAAGATCCGGCGCGCGTAATCTGTTCTTGCGATCAAACCACAACCCGATGGAGGCGCCCGATGACAATGAAAGCGTTTGCTGACAACTATACTACTGGCGACATTCTTCTGGGATGGGAATGGACGTCGGCCAATGAGGCTGTATGGCTGACCCGAGTTAAAAACAGGCTTGTGTTGAAGGTCGGGAATCGGGTGTCGACCGTTTTGCCGACTGCGAATCTGGTGCATTGCCTTGCCGATGCAATTGATCCGCTGAGCGATGTTTGGACCGATGACAAGAGCCCTGCGACTGGCAAGCAAAGCAGACGCAGTCTCGCGGCGCGCCGTGAAAGATCATGAAAACCAACTCGTTTAAACAATTGGGCGAACTGGGCAGTCCGTCTGGCTGAACTATATCCGGCGCGACCTGATCGTCAGCGGCAAACTCCGGCGTCTGATCGAGGAAGACGGACTGCGGGGCATGACGTCGAATCCGGCCCTTTTCGAGCAGGCCATTGTTGTGAGCCGCGATTATGAAGCTGACATTCGGGAGATGGCTGCGCTGGGCAAGGACGCCCGCGAGATTTATGAATCGCTTAGCCAGCACGATGTGCGGAGCGCCGCCGACGAGTTCCGTCCGCTGTACGACCGGACAGACGGCCGGGATGGCTACGTCAGCCTGGAGGTCAGTCCCCGCCTGGCATATGACACCCATGGTACCATCATAGAAGCCCGCCGTTTGTGGGCGGCGCTGGGGCGCCCGAACATCCTGATTAATGTGCCTGCCACGATAGAAAGCCTGCCGGCTATCCAGCAACTCATCAGCGAGGGCATCAACGTCAATGTAACCATGCTCTTCGAGTTGTCGCGTTACCAGCAGGTCGTGGACGCCTACCTTGCTGGTCTGGAGAAGCGCATTGCCGACGGTAAGCCCGTATGGCAGGTCGTATCGGTGGCCAGCTTTTTTCTGAGTCGCATGGATACGATTTTGGATGCATTACTGGATCAACTCATCGCACAAGACGGCGCCGCGGGAAAAGCAGCGACCCGGGTTCATGGACAGGTTGCCATCTCCAGTGCGAAGCTGGCCTATCAGATTTACAAAGAGAACTTCAGCGGCGAACGCTTCAACAAGCTAACAGCACAGGGCGCGCGTGGGCAGCGACTGCTTTGGGCCAGTACCGTCACCAAGAATCCGGACTACAGCGACATCAAATATGTCGAGGCGCTGATCGGCCCGGACACCATCAGCGCGGTTTCGGCTGAAACCTTCAACGCGTTTCGTGATCATGGTAAACCCAAACCCACACTTGAGCAGAATGTCCCGGAAGCCGTCTGGGTTCTTCAGCAGTTGCCGGAACTTGGGATACGCATCCCTCAAATGGCGCAACGGCTGGAGGCCGAGGGCGTCGAGAAATTCAACCAGTTATTCGACAAACTAATGGGAAGCCTGTCGGACAGGTTACGATAGTTACCCACTCCGTCCAGCAGTTCTCATTATAGTGCAGGAACGCCTTACGGCGTCACTACAAACGGCCTAGAAACGGCAGAAAACCGTTCGTAGTGTGCCCGTAAGGGCATGCGTGTCGCCATAATGAGAGCTGCCAGCCAGACAACCGACGGTAGGGTTACTCCCCATGGCGGGACACCATGCCGTTCGGCACGATAGGTGCCGTACCACCAAAGCGTATTTAATGCCGTGCAAAGAGAGGACTCACAGTATGCGTAACAAACGAATTCTGTTGGCCGGGTTGCTGGCGCCGTTGCTGATCGCGGGGTGTCTGGTGTCACGCGGTCCCCGGGGCGAGGGCATCACCATCGTACCGATACTTCCGGCGCTTGTGGTGCTGGATGCGGAACCGTACTACGTCCATGAGGGCTATCATTATCACTACCGTAACGGTGGCTGGTTCTACGCGCAATCACGAAGCGGACCCTGGGTAAGCCTGCCGCGTGACCACTACCCGAAAGAAGTCAGGTTCAGGGACATGGATAACAACCGGGGTCAGGAACAGAAGCGGAAACATGAATCGGAACATCAGGAGCGATAACATGCGCGCCTCTCATGCGAGTCTGGTAACAGGGGTCATGGCCTTTCTGGCGGTGACGCTATTGGGTGGTGAGTGGTTGGGCGCACAGGACGCGCCTCCGGCGACGCCGGCCCAGGAACAGCCGGAAGTCTTGAGCCGTGGCCCGGTGCATGAGGCCTTTGCGGCGCCGGTCGACCTGCAGCTCGAAGAAGGCATGGTGACTCCGAGCCAGCCGCCGGCGATCATTGAGGAAGTGCCGCCGGCGGAAAAGCCCCAGGGCCAGCAATTCGTCTGGATCCCGGGGTACTGGTCATTGGATGCGGACCGGAGCGGTTACATCTGGGTCAGCGCCTGCTGGCGGGTTGCGCCGCCGAAAATGTCGTGGGTGCCCGGCTATTGGTCTCAGGCGCCCGGAGGATGGAAGTGGGTCTCCGGGTTCTGGACGCCGGCTGGCGCGCAGGAGTTTGTCTATCTGCCGGCTCCGCCGGCTGTCGCCGATGTGGAGCCGCGCGATGCGGCGCCATCCGCGGATACGATCTGGGTGCCGCCCTGCATGTACTGGGTCCAGGGTCAGTATACACGGCGTGACGGGTATTGGCTGGCGGCGCAACCGGACTGGATCTGGGCGCCGTCGCACTATGTCTGGACGCCGCGGGGCTACGTCTTCGCTGACGGACACTGGGATTACGCGTTGGAGCGCCGGGGCGTGCTGTTTGCGCCCGTGTATTTTCCGGCGTCGGTCTACGGGCGGTCGGGCTACACCTACTCGCCCAGCGTTGTCCTCGACATCGGCTTGCTGCAGGTCAGCCTGTTCGCATATCCGCGGTACAGCCATTATTACTTTGGCGATTACTACGATGACGCGTACCTGCGCGTCGGCATCTACCCTTGGTTCGACAGCCGGAGGCTGCACACCTGGTACGATCCGATTTACGAGCATGACCGCTGGCAGCACCACCGGACCGAGCCGCGCTGGGAGGCGCGCGAACGAGACACGTACCGTCGCAGCCGCGACGACAAGAGCCTGCGCCCGGCCCGGACGTACCGCGAACAGGAAGCCCGGCTTGCCAAACTGCCCGAACCGCAACGTCGTGCGCATCAAGTGGCCCAGCCGATCGCGGTGGCCGCTGCCAACCGGGAGACCCCGTTGAAATTCGAGCGGATCAACACCGGCGAACGGCAGAAAATCGTGAAGCAGGCAACGGCCTCGCATGAGTTCAGCGAAGATCGGAGCCATTGGGAGGCGAAGGCGGCCAGTCCGAGGACCGTCGTCGAACCCATCAAGGAACACAAGGCCACCGTGACACCGGACGAGCGGCATCAGGAAACTGTCACGCCGAAGAAGGAGCGTAAGTCTGACGTGACGCCATCGGTCGAGCGCAAAGAGCCGGCGCCGCCGGCCGTGACACGGGAGCCCGTAGTCGCTCCGCCTAGCGAGACCCGTACGATCGAACCGGAACGGGTGCGGCTTCCGGCCCGTCCGATCGTTGACCGGTCGGAGGTGCCGGATGTCATTCAGAAGGGGCCGCCCAACCGACCGTCCGGCGAGGACAGGGGCAGGGAAGCACGCGACAGCAGGGACGCAGACAAGGATATGCGCAAGGACAAGGACTCGCGCCACAACGACTGAGGCGGGGCATGATTGTGCCTCTCCTCGCAAGCGCGAAAAGTTCGTTGGTGAGGCAACTACCATGAAAAAACAATGGCAAGCGATTAGGTGTCTGGCCGGCATGGCGAGTCTTTGCTGCGCCGGTGGATGCGCCATGGGGCATGTGGGACAGGCGCCACAATACCCTCAACATGTCCAATATCCGCAAGGATCCCCGCCCGTTGTGCCCACAGTGAACGTGAAGCTCACGCCGGGTCAGCTCGACGGATTGCTAGCGCCGATTGCGCTCTATCCTGACCCGCTTTTGTCCCTGATGTTCCCCGCCGCCACCTATCCCCAAGACATTGTCGCGGCCGTGCAGTGGTTTCTGGCGACACCTAATCCCACCGAGGCGGACATCGTCGCACAAGGTTGGGATGACTCCATCAAGGGCCTGGTCCATTATCCCAGCGTCCTCAAGATGATGAATGATCGAATCGACTGGACCCAAGCTCTGGGTGCATCCTTTGCGGGTTGCCAGCAGGACGTCCTGCATTCGGTCCAGCGGCTGCGTGCCCGGGCACAAGCCCACCAGAACCTCCAAACCACCCCGCAGCAGCAGGTGCTCGACTACAACGGCGCCATACGCATCGAACCGGCCGACCCCGAAGTGATCTATGTGCCGCAGTACGACCCAAACTTGGTGTACGACTCAATCTATCCGCTTTCGTTCGGCATCGGCTTTCCCATCGGCTTTTGGTGCAATAACGATTTCGACTGGCTACGCGGCTACATTATTAACGGCGGCGGCTGGTACTACGGCTGGCATCACCCGGAGAAATGGGATCGGTGGCGGCCTGGATGGGACCGTCGTCCGGCAGGATGGGTTGCCGAGCCCAAACCATGGGTACGTGCCGCGTCGAGCTCTGCGCCCCGGCTCACGCCTGCAGCCGTTGGCCACCTGGGTCTCGTGCGGCCGCATCGTGTAACCCTCGCGCATCCCGCACCTGGCACGGCACGCAACGTGTCGGCGGCGACGGCGGTTGGAAAACGGCCCGCACCTTCAGTTTTGGAAAATGTCTTTGGTTCCGCGGAAAGCCGCGTTGCGGTTCAACGTGCCGTGCAACGCGCCCGCCCGACGTCCGTCCAGCCAGTGGCCGCCGTTCGCCCGCCGGCGGCTGTCCATCCCCAACCGGCGCCGCGCCCAGTTGCGGTAACGCCCGCCCCCCGTCCGCCCGTGATGCCCGACGAGCCTGCGGCGAAAGTGGCGCTCACCCCCGACCCACGCGACGAATGGCTTGCGTCGCGCGCCGCTCCCAGCAATGTATTCAGCGCCGGCCTGGCCTCCGAAACTCGCGCCCAAAGTTCCCGCGGCAATGCGTCGCGCGATCGATAACGGTAATAAATGAGAACAACCATGTATTCTCGAACTTGTGGATTTGCATCTGCGGCACTTGTCGGGGGCATCGCTTTGATGTTCGCCGTCGTCGTCGGTTGCGGCACCCTTGCGCCCAAGAGCGCCCTCGTCCGGCCTGCTGGCGAACCGGGTGTGGGCCAACAGCAGTTTGACACCGACGACCAGGCTGCCACCGCGCTCGTCGCCGCAGCCAAGGCACGCGACCACGACGCCATCCGCCACATCTTCGGCCCGTCCGTCACCGAGTTCATCTCCAGCGACAAGGTCGAGGACGAAAGGGCCTTCGATCACTTTGTCAAAAAGGTCAATGATCGTATCGAGCTGGAAAAGAAGGACGCCAAGACCTCCGTTATCGACATTGGCAAGGACAAGTGGCCCTTCCCGATTCCCCTGACGCGTCTCGCCAGCGGCAAATGGTTCTTCGACACCGAGGCCGGCAAAGAGGAAATTCTCGTCCGTCGGATCGGCGCCAATGAACTGGAAACCATCCACGTCTGCCGCGCCTATCTCACAGCGCAGCGCGCATACGCCAGTGTGGAACGCGACGGCCGCGGTGTGCTCAAATACGCGCAGCATTTTATTAGCAAGAACGGCAAGGATGGCCTTTACTGGGATGTAAAGCCCGGTGAAGAGGAAAGCCCGTTCGGCCCGTTTGTCGCCCAGGCCACGCTGGAAGGTTACACGCCCGGAAAGAATGGCTGCACCGGTCTGAAACCATACCACGGCTACGTCTATCGCATCCTCACGCACCAAGGGCCCAGCACGCCCGGCGGCGAATACGATTATGTCATCCATGGCAACATGATTGCCGGCTTCGCCATGGTCGCATGTCCCACCGAGTACGGCATCTCCGGCGTGATGACGTTCATCGTCAGCCACCACGGAAAGGTCTATCAAAAAGATTTCGGGGCGGACACACTGGACACCGTTCGCAGTATGAAGGCCTACAATACCGACAGCAGTTGGACGCTGGTGACGGACGAATGATTGTTCAGTTCGATCAACAAGCAAGGAGCACTACTGAAAGATCGAGCCCCAATCACCCGCATCGTCCATACGCGAAAGGCCCCGCGCACGGGCAGGGAGGTCCTGCCGCCCGCGAGCGCCATCGCGCACGAGCCCGATAAGAACGTCATGCGGTATGAGCAGCTTGCTCACGCCGCCAAGGCCTTCATCTTCACGGTACTGGTTCGCGAGGGGCACTCCGTTGGCACGATACGCTATCCCGGCTGCGCGCAGGTGACCGGCTATACCGAGGCGGAATATGAGGCGCAGCCGCTGCTCTGGATCACGATGGTTCCTGACGACGACCGGCAACTCGTGACAAGCCAGATCACCCGGTTGCTGCGGGGCGAGACGCCTTCACCCATCAATCACCGGGTCATGTGCAAGGACGGATCGATTCACCGGGTGAGGAATACTTCCGTGCCAGTGTTTGACTCACAGGGGCAGATGATCGCCTATGACGGCCTGGTCATGGACATCTCGGGGATCGAGTCTGCCGAGCTGGAGCAAACGTCGCAGACCGCCGAGCTGGCAACAGCCCTTGCTCTGGTCAAGACGTTGCACGGGCTCCTGCCGATCTGCAGTTCCTGCAAACGCATACGTGACGACAAAGGCTACTGGCAACAAATTGAGGCCTACATCGCGGGTCGCTTTCCGGCCATCAATTTTACGCACAGTATATGTCCGGACTGCATCATGAGACTTTATCCGGAGTACTACCGGAAAGACGACATCGAATCGCATGCCGAAGAAGTCGCATGTGCCGACTCGGAAAAGGAAATCGGCGCCTCGGACGACAAGAAATTGCTGGTCGGCGGGGAAAACCGGCACGGTCTGAAATGAGTGCGCGGGTAGGGTTACACCCCATAGTTCTGTCCGAACCCATCCCGTAGTATGTCCTTCAAGCGAAAAACCGAATCACAACACAACAACGAAAGCAACGAGGTCACAGCATGAACAGGAAATCAATGTATCCCATCGCATTCGCTGCAGTCGCAGCCGCTACACTCCTGACCAGCGCACCCCTGCGCGCGTCAGACACAGATGACAAAATCGAATCGTCTTTCAAGAAGACTTACGTCTTCAAGACGTATCTCAAGGATGATTCGATCAAGGCCGACGCCAAGGATGGCGTCGTGACGTTGACCGGGACGGTCTCCGAAGAGTCTCACAAGGGTTTGGCCATGGAAACCATGGCAGGTCTGCCCGGTGTCAGCAAAGTGGACAACAAGTTGACCACCAAGGCCGAAGCCGCCGCCGAGAACGCGGATACGTGGATCGGCCGCAAGGTAAATTTCGCCCTGCTGGTTCATCGCAACGTCAGCTATATCAACACCAAGGTCGAGGTGAAGGACGGCATTGTAACGTTGAAGGGCGAGGCTTCGAGCCTGGCCCATAAGGAACTTACCACTGCCTACGCCAAGGATATTGACGGCGTAAAAGAGGTGAAGAACGAGATGACCGTGGCGGCAACGCCGGTGTCGGCTGTGCGCACGTCAGGCGAGAAGGTGGATGACGCGTCCATCACCGCGCAGGTCAAGACGGCGCTGTGGACCCATCGTTCGACCAGCTCCCTGAAGACGGTGGTCACGACACGTAATGGCGAGGTCACGTTGACCGGCATTGCCAAGAACGCGGCCGAGAAGTCACTGGTCACCAAACTGGTTGAGGACATCCAGGGCGTGACCGCGGTGAAGAACGAGATGACCGTCGCAGAAGCCAAAACTGAATAAAGCAGTTTTTTATGGCCTGCCGGCGCATTCCGCGTCGGCAGGCATTTTGACAGGACTAGCAACAGGAGCAACAACATGAACACAGAACGAAGCACGATACCTTCGACGACCACGCATATGTGGCAACTAGCGAATACTCGCCGGCCGTCCCATGCGGCGCCCCAGGCAACAATACAGATTCTCGCGTGCCTTGCCCTTGCGCTGGCCGTACTGGCGCCTTGCCAGACGCTGCAGGCGGCAAGTCCTGCGCCGGTGAGCCTGCGTTCGTGCGCCGGGTTCACGATTTTGGGCGCCACCGCAGTCTCGACCGATGGTGGCGGGGGTATCATCAATGGGGATGTCGGCTTGAGTCCGGGCGCAGGTTCGGCCATCACGGCTTTGACCGCAGCCCAAGTGAAAGGGACAATTTATGCAGTCGATGTCAGCGGTCCCGCAGGATCGGTGATGGCGCCAGCGCTATTGACTACGGCGCAAGGCGACTTAACCTCGGCGTATATCGACGCGGCGGGCAGATCGTTAGCTCGAATCACAGTGTCAGGAAATATTGGCGGAACCACGCTCGCACCGGGGCTCTATTGGTCCTCCTCCTCGATACAGATCACGGGGGATCTGACCCTTGACGCGGGCGGCGATCCGAATGCAGTCTGGATATTTCAAATGGGAACCACGTTGACGACGGCAGCCGGCTCAACCCCGGCCGACAAGCCTGGCAATAGCCGGGTGATCCTGGCTGGCGGCGCACAGGCCAAGAACGTTTTCTGGCAAGTAGGCAGTTCGGCGACTCTTGGAGCGTACTCCGTTTTCAAGGGGACCATCATGGCCAACGTAAGCATCACGATGGGCGTAGGTGCGATCACTGAGGGAAGGGCGTTGGCACGAACAGGCGCGGTAACATTTAATGGCGGCGGTAGCGGCAGTCTGCCGAATAACGGACCCCTGACCATTGTTTCGGCGCACGGTATCGGCCTGCTGCCGGTAGGGGTCTACACTAACAGGTATGGCACGACGCTCACGAACCGCGTCACGGGCGTCGAGACCAGCGGCGGTACGCAGTATGTTGCCAAGGGATGGAGCATGACGGGTAACGGCCCGACTTCCGGCAGCGCTACCAACATGACCATGGTTCAGACCAACACGGCGACCTTGGTGTGGGTGTGGGGCACCAACTACCTGTTGAATACCTCCGCCGCTCCGAACGGCACGTTGACGGGCAGCACGAACGGCTGGTATCTGGCTGGTTCGAATGTGACCGTCACCGCGGTGCCCGATTTTGGCTACTCCTTCGCGGGCTGGACCGGCAACGTGTCGGGTCCGACTAACAACGCGATCCAGAAGATGACCATGAATCAGGCCCGGACGGCGATGGCGTCCTTTGTCGAAGGCACGGCGCAGACTTTGACGATTGTCTCCGACCACGGCACCGGCGATCCGCTGGCGGGGCTCTATGTCACGGCTAACGGTGACTCGCTGACGAACAGCATCAGCGGCGAAGAGACCCTCGGTGGCACACAGTATGTCGCCACCGGCTGGAGTATGATCGGTAACGATCCGGTCGCAGGCATTGACACCAACATGGTCATGGTCCAGACCAACACCGCAGTCCTGACGTGGCTGTGGACCACCAACTATGCGCTGGACGCCTCCTCTGATGCGAATGGCAGTCTGACGGGGAGTACGAACGGCTGGTATCTGGCTGGTTCGAGCGTGACCGTCACTGCGGCACCGAACTCCGGGTACTTCTTTGCGGGTTGGACGGGCGACGTGACAGGTCCGGCCAATGATGAAGTCCAAACGCTGATCATGGACCAGGCTCGGACGGCGATGGCGCATTTTGTCCCCGGTCCGTCGGTGGAATTAATCCTGACGATCGTCTCGGAACACGGCACCGGCGCGCCGCCAGCGGGGGGGTACGCCAACGGCGGCATTAGCACACGCACAAACAGCATGACGGACGTTGAGGCTATCGGCGGCACGCAGTATGTCGCCACCGGCTGGAGTATGACCGGTAACGATCCAGTCGCAGGCATGGACACCAACATGATCATGGTTCAGACCAACAACGCGGTCTTGACGTGGTTGTGGAACACGAACTACTGGCTGGTCGTTGGCACAAATGGCAGCGGCAGCGTCACCCCGACAAACGGGTGGAATGCCGCTGGTGCCAGTGTGCTCCTGACTGCGACACCCGGCATCGTCGGAAGCCCCGTGGGTTGGTCTGGCGACACGAACGGCTGCCTTGTGGTGGGTGCCACGCTATTGGTGCCGATGACGCAGGCTCGGTCGATCACCGCCATTTTTGCGAGCAGCGGGGGTCCGGCAATCTGTGGCAAAGTCACAAAGCCGACATCTTGCAAGTCAGCCGGCGTGGCAGGTGTGCTGATCTCCGTAAGCGGCGGGGGCACGGCCCTTACCGACGCGTGCGGCAATTATACGTGTGCTGTGCCGATGGGGTGGAGTGGCATTGTGACGCCGACCCTTGACGCCAGCGGTACGTTCGCGCCGACAAGCCGGTCGTATACTAACGTGATCGCCAGAATCACGGGACAGAACTACATCTGGACGCCGCCGCCCAGCATCTCCGGCAAGGTTACGAAGTTCGGAACCTGTACAGGTGTGGCGAATGTCATCCTGGTCTTTTC
>SESH01014370.1_pt1 | contig 19770 bp, 17 predicted proteins | sample 3171561 | NCBI WGS metagenome assembly SESH01 (sample SAMN10866947, study PRJNA518727) | freshwater metagenome | biome: subpolar coniferous forest; feature: holomictic lake; material: water; isolation source: holomictic Lake 442 2011 16.5 m and 2014 13 m | place: Canada: near Kenora, Ontario
ATCCGGCGCTGCTGCATGGTGTCGCGCTCGCGCAGGGTGAAGGTGTCGCCAGGCTTCTCGATGGTGTCGAAGTCGATCGTCACGCACCACGGCGTGCCGGCCTCATCCTGGCGGCGGTAGCGCTTGCCGATGGCGCCGCCGTCGTCGTAGTTGACGGCATATTTGCGCCGCAGCTTGGCGTGCAGAGCCTTGGCGCGGGCGACCAGCGGCTCCTTGTTCTTGATCAGCGGCAGCACGGCAACCTTCACGGGGGCGATGCGCGGCGAGAGCCGGAGCACGGTGCGCTGCTCCGTGTTGCCCTTCTCGTCCGTCACATCCTCCACCGCGTAGGCGGCGCAGAGGACGGCGAGCAGAATGCGGTCAACGCCCACGGCGGGCTCGATGACGTGCGGGACGAACTTCTTCTTGGTGGTCTCGTCAAAGATGTCCTGCGGCTTGCCGCTGGCGTTGGCGTGCTGCGTCAGGTCGTAGCTGCCGCGGGCGGCGATGCCCCAGAGCTCCTGCACGCCGAACGGGTACTTGAACATGATGTCCACCGTGCCGCGCGAGTAGAACGCAAGCTTCTCCTTCGGGTGGGTGTGGCGCGAGAGGTGGCTGTCAGGCAGGCCGATGCTCTTCAGCCAGGCCTCGCACCAGACAATCCATTCCTCGTGGCACTTCGCCCAGTCGGCGTCCTCGTGGATGAAGTACTCCATCTCCATCTGCTCGAACTCGCGGGAGCGGAAGATGAAATTGCGCGGCGTGATCTCGTTGCGGAACGACTTGCCGATTTGCGCGATGCCGAAGGGCAGCTTCACGCGGGTGGTGTCGACGACGTTCTTGAAATCAACGAACATACCCTGCGCCGTCTCGGGCCGCAGGTACGCGACGGACGAGGCGTCGCTCATCGCGCCGACGTTCGTCTGGAACATCATGTTGAACGAGCGCGGCGGCGTCAGGCTGCCGGGCTCGCCGGTGGCGGGCGAGGGGATGAGCGGGATCTCGTCCTCCTTGGCCTCGGTGAAATCATGTGGGGCCACAGGGGCGAGGGTGCCCTGGATGGCCTTCTTGCGCTTGAAGGACTCGGCGGCCGCCTGCAGCTCCTCGGTCGTCCGTTCGCTTTCGAGGGCGGAGACGTAGCCGACGGTCACGCCATCGATCACCACCCGCGAGAAAAACAGCTGGTCCGCCCGGTAGCGCTGCTTGCTCACCTTGCAGTCGACCAGCGGGTCGGTGAAGCCGGCGACGTGGCCCGACGCCTCCCAGACCTTCGGGTGCATGATGATGGAGGACTCGAGGCCGACGACGTCATCGCGGCGGCGCACCATGTCGTTCCACCAGCAGTCGCGGATGTTCTTCTTGAGCTCGGCGCCGAGCGGGCCGTAGTCGAAGAAGCCGTTGAGGCCGCCGTAGATTTCGGAGGAGGGATAGATGAAGCCGCGGCGCTTCGCGAGCGACACGATGGCTTCCATGAGATTGGGTTCGGCGGTGCTGGACATAGGAGAGGAAACCGTTGCCACGCCCGGTGGGCAGGGTCAAGGCCGCGTCGCGGCCCGCGCTCCGGGCTTGTCGCGGTGGATTTGTTTGTCAGGTTGGCGGCCCCGCCAACTTCTCTCTATTATGTCCCTCCGCCCCCTGCTCGCCGTTCTCATCCTCCTGTCTATTAGCCTGGGCCGTCCGCTCCTGGCTGCGGCCCCCGCCGCCCAGCCGGGCTACACGGTCGTCATCGACATCAAGATCGACGAGAAAGGCGCGCCGGAAGACGCGCAGGTCGTCAAGTCAGACGACCCAACCGGCGACCACCTTCTGGAACGGATCGCCATGGCCAAGGTGCGGGCCATGAGGCTCGAGCCGCGGATGAAAGAGGGCCATGCCAGCAAATACACCGTGCAGGCCCCTTTTGTTTTCCCGGTGGAGGGAGACGAGGGGCCGATGACAGGCCAGCTTTCCCTGCCCCGGATTGTGCAGGCCGTCCAGCCGGTTTACCCGGCTGAGCAAGCCGGCCGGGGCGAGATTGGGGCCGCGATTTTGGAGGTCGTGATTCGCGCGGATGGCACCGTGGCCGCCGTGAAGGCGCTGCGCAGCACCCAGCCGGCGTTTGCGCAGGCGGCCCAGGCGGCGGTGCGGCAATGGACCTTTGTGCCGTCCCAGCAGGCCGGCCACGCGGTGGAGTCCCGCTGGCGGCTCTCGCTCAGCTTTGAAACCGACGCGAACCACAACGACTGGATGTGGCGGGTCGCGCCCCGTCCGAGCCTGGGCAACTACACCGTGGTGCACCGGACGCCGTCCGCCGAAACGCCGGCGGCCGGGGCCAAGCCCGCGGGGCCGCCGGCCGGCAAGTAAACGGCGCACTTCGCGCTTGCGGGTCGGACCGGCCGGGCAACCGTGGGCAACCATGAAAGCCTCGTTTACCGCCAAGGAATACCGGCAGCTCCTCGAACTCGTGCACCTGGGCATGTGGGCCGTGACCGGTTATCAGGGGGAGGACACCCCGAGTGCCCGGCGCTACTTCGACTTCGACCAGAAGCTGCTCGGGCTGGCGCAGGAGATGGGCTGTGCGAATCTGGTGGAATTGCGCGAGGACGGCACCCTGCAGCCCTCGGCCAAGCTTTCCGAGGACGAACGGCTGCGCGACATCCAGGGCGATTTTCAGAACGACGTCTTCTGGCATGAGATGGTGGCCCGGCTGGCGGACCGGGACTTGGCAGGGGAACAGGCCCGGCGCACGATGGACACGCCCGGGGTCGAGCCGCCGCCCTCCACCGAGGATCAACTCAAGAAGCTCGAGGAAGGCTACTGGAAAGAATTCGAGAAAAACGACCTCGCCAGCGTGGTGGTGCTGCGCGGCGGGCGGGGGTGAGGCCGCGGGCGGGGGCGCCGACCCACCCCATAAACTTGCCTTGGGTAGGGGCGGTTGCCCTCAACCGCCCGGCGCGCGCGGAAGGCCGTTGAGGGCAACGGCCCCGACCCGGGAAAAATTCTCACAAAGCGAAGGCAAATCAGTACGCGATCTTCAGCTTCTTGTAGATGAAGTGCATCAGCCAGGCGGGGCCGATGAGCAAAAAAACCAGGTCCTTGAAGAAGGAAGGCTTTTTTCCCTCGATCAGGTGCCCGATGAACTGGCCGATCCAAGCCAGGACAAAAAGCACGAGGCAGCACTGCCAGACCGGGTACCAGGCGAGGAGCGCCAGCCCCTCAATCAGCAGGTAGCACATGGACAGGAAGCCAAACAGCCCGAACGCCAGTGGCTGGGACAGCCGGAAATAAAAGAGCAGGGCCCCGAGCATGAACAGGTACACCCACTTGAACCACGGCAGGGCGCCGGCCAGCGCGGCGGGCACCGGGATGGACCACAACAACCCGAGCACGCAAAACGTGATCAGCGGCACGCAGATCCAGTGGATGATTTCATTGGTCCCGTCCTGATGGCTCTCGCCGTATTCGGCAAACCACTGGTCGGCAGACTTGCGCGGGGTGCTCATGCGGGGTCGATAACAGGGGAAGGCTACGGGCAACGGGGCCGGAAGCAAGAACCGGCTCGGCACCAAAAGTTGGATTTGCGGTCTCCGAGGGCTCCAACATACTATGGCCATGATTGTTTCCCGCCTGCTGCTAGCCGCACTCCTGCTCCCTTTGGCCGCCTGGGCCGCCGAACACCCGCTGAAGGTTGACCGCACCCGGACCTTCATTGACGTGGATGTGAAGGCCACGGTCGGTTCCTTTACCGGCCACCTCGACAACTACGAGATCAAGGTCAGCGTGGATGACGCCGGCAAGATCAAGGGGGCGGTGTTCACCTTCAAGTTTGCCGACCTGAAAACCGGCAAGGTCGACCGGGACGCGGACATGATCAAATGGTTGGGCGGCGGCGATCCCGAGGGCCGTTTTGAGCTGGGCAATCTCGCCATCACCCCCGATGGCCAGGGTCAGGTGTCCGGCCGGCTCACCTTTCATGGCAAGACCGAGCGGGTGGAATTTCCGATCAATGTCGTCAAGGCGGATGGCACCGTCACGATCACCGGGGAGACCACGATTGATTACCGCCAGTGGGACCTGAAGGTCAAACGCATGGCCTATGTTGCCAAGGTGGATCCCGAGGTAAAAATCCGCTTCAAGCTGACCGGGGCGCCCGCGGCGGAAGCCGCCAAATAAGGCGCCGGGGTGTTTCGACCCCTAATTAATCGGGCCGCGGGTATATTACTTCTTCGGCCGCGCGCAGCAATTCGTCTTGCCGCACCCGGCGGCCACGTCGATCTGCCACAGGCCGCAACGCTCGGCCGCCAGCGGGTCGGACCGCATGGCTTCAAAGGCCACGGCTTTCTTGGCGGAAACCGGCACGGCCACATCCCACAAGCCCTCGCGGGCGGCGGCCAGGGGATCGACGCTGACCTCTTCAAAGATCATGGGTGCACGGGGAGCCGCGACCGGGGTGAGCGCGGTGGCTCCGGCCCAGCTGGCCAGACAGAGGCCGCCCACCAATACCACGATCCGGCCCTTCCGGAGATTGAGAGCTGTGAGTGTGATTACATTCATGGGAGGAGGAGGGTTGAAGGTTAACCGCCACGGGGCTGGACCAGTCTTTTCCAGCACCTCTACTATGCCACAAGCGCGGCAAACGACTAGGCAGGGGTTGGCAAATACCGGGCACTTTTTGGCGGGGCTTTTCCGGGGTAAACGGCTGATTCGCGGCAAATAATATTGCAGGCTTGCATTATTTCCCGGCCAGATTGGAGTTTCTCTTATGAAGCTGATGAAAATCTCAGTCGTGAGCGCCCTTGCCCTTGGTTTGATGCAGGCCGGACTTTCCGCCGCCGATCCCCAGCCCACCGCGGCGAATCCCACCAAGATGACCTACATCGACAGCGCGTCCGTTTCGACGACCCCTGATCCCAATGGCGCCGTGTACACCTTTGTTGACAGTGCGGCCCCCGAGGCTGCCGCCATCGCCCAGTTTGGCTACAAGACGATCGACCGGATCGGGGGCATGCTCGTCACGGAGATCACCCGTGAATTGGCCACCAAGGAGACCAGTGAGGTGGTTGCCGTCATGCACCTCAAGGAGTTGAGCCTGCCGAAGCCGGTGGCCGGTCAGCCGAAAATCACGGCGATCAAGCGCACCAGCCTGATGCTGCGCGACCCGCGCAATGCCCCGGACGGCGCCGACATGGCCGCCCTCAACAGGATTCACAGCGAGCTCATGGCCGACCAGACCCCAGACAAGATGCTGGTCCAGAAGATCGAGCTGCCCGGGAAGCAGGTGGAGTGGCGGGTCTACCGCCCCATTGCCGCCTCCCAGTCCTGCCTGTCTTGCCACGGCGACCCCAAGACCTTCCGGCCGGGCGTCAAGGATGCGCTGGATCGCCTCTACCCCGAGGACAAGGCCATCAATTATGGCGCGCAGGAGTACCGGGGCGTTCTTCGCGTCTCGATTGAACCAGCCGCGGCCGTTCCCGCCAAGAAATAATCGGCCGGTCGGGACGGCCTCGGTCGGCAACCAGTCGCCGGCAGGGGATCAGCCCGTTTAACCGAGGCCGCATCCGCCATGTTCGTCCCACTGCGGAACCCGATCTGATGCCGACCGAGAGCGGCACCATGGCGGTCAGCGCGATTCGCGGATTGATCCGGCGCGGCGAGTACTTGTCCGCCTATGACGAGGCCGAGCTGGCCGAGATCCTGCCGGATATCACCCCGGTGGAGTTGGCGGAAATCCGGTATCTGCGGGTCCTGGCGCTGGCGCGCTCGGGCGGGTCGCAGCGGGCCGTGGCCGAAGCGGCCCGGCTGAAGGACAGCCTCCCGGCCGATCTGCTGCCCCCGGCCTTGGCGGAAGATGTCGCGGCCCTCTCCGCGCGCATCACCAAGGAACATGCCTTGCAGGCCCCATGGCCGGAGCGGGCCAAGCTCGCGGCGGCGGCCGCAGCGGCGTACGAGGACGTGTACCGTCGGCTGGGGCGTTCCTACGCGGGGATCAATGCCGCCACCCTGTGGCGGATCGCCGGCCGGATTGACCACGCCCACCAGCTGGCCCGTGAGGTCCTGGTGATTGTCGAACGAGAAACCGCCAGCCTGAGTCCGGCCACGGCCGAACATTACTGGGCCTGGGCCACGCGGGCCGAAGCGCTGCTGGTGCTGGGTGACAGCGCCGGTGTGGTCGAGGCCCTCACGACGGCTGTCGCCGGGGCCCGCGACGACCTCGGCGCCCGCGCCACCACCCGCCGTCAGCTCCGGCTCCTGTGCAAGGCGATCGAACTTGATCCCGGCCCGATTCTCGAGGTGCTGGCGCAACCCGAGGTGCTCCACTACTGCGGCCACATGACGGCGCCGGCCGGCAGCCCCGCCCGTTTTCCGCATGACCAACAGGCCGCAGTGGCGGCCCAGGTGCGCGAGCACCTGCGGGCGCGGCGGATCGGATTTGCCCACGGCTCGCTGGCGAACGGGGCCGACATCATCATCGCGGAGGTGGCCCTGGAACTCGGGGCGGAACTGCACCTCGTGCTCCCGTTTGAGATCGAGGAATTTGTCGCCATCAGCGTGGCCCCGGGCGGCCCGGGCTGGAGCGAGCGGTTCCAGCGCTGCCTGACCGCCGCCACCTCCGTCACCGTGGCCAGTGACAGTGCGTACAACGGGGACAATGTGCTCTTCGCCTACGCCGCCCGCATCGCCATGGGCCTGGCCATGAATCGCGCCGCGAGCATCGACGCCCGCACATGGCAGCTGGCTATTTTTGACGGCGAGGACGGCACAAATCAGGCCGGCACCGGCCATGATATCCGGCAATGGGCCCACGCCGGCGGCACGACAGTCATCGTCCCGGTCCATTCCAACCGCTACCAGACCGCGCCGCCCATGCTGCTGACCTCCCGGCGGGAGATCCGCGCGGTGTTGTTCGGCGACTTCAAGGGTTTCAGCCGGCTCCGCGACGAGCACATCCCGCGGTTTCTGGCCACCGTCATGCAGCCGATCTCGGAGGTGCTCGATCGCTACAACGAGCACGTGATCGTGCGCAACACCTGGGGCGACGGCCTGTTTGTGGTGATGGATGACGCCGTGACCGGCGCCCAGTGCGCGCTCGATTTGCAGGAGCGGATGCGCACGGTCGATCTCGCGGCCGCGGGGCTCCCCGCCGACATGGGCATGCGGCTCGGCGGCCACATGGCCCCGGTGGTGCCCGTGCATGACCCGGTGATGCATGCGTTCACCGTGATGGGCCGCGGACTCACCCGGGCGGCGCGGATCGAGCCGCGCACCCCCACCGGCGAGGTCTATGTGACGGCGGCGTTCGCGGCGCTGCTCCGGCTGGAACCGACCTGCGGCGTGACGCCGGAATATGTCGGGCCCCTCACCACGGCGAAAAATTTCGAGACCACGTCAATGTACCTGCTGCGCCGCCGCAACCCGGCGAAGCGCGCGTAGGGGCGGGGACTTAACTCACAATTTTGTAGTCTGTCGGGCCGCCGCTCGTCGGCGTGCCGAGACGCAGCGAAATGCGGTCCGCCGACCAGCGGCGACCCTACCTTTGACTGCCCGATCCGGCATTACGCATCGAGGACGATGTCGCCTTTCGGCTGGGCAATGCAGGTCAGGCAGGTCCGGGCCTCGGGGGCCGTGCCGGGCGGCTGGATGTAAGCGACTTCACCCGCCTGCATCGCCACGGCGCAGGTCCCGCAGTTGCCGGCGCGGCAACCGGAGGCCAGGGCGATCCCGGCGTATTCGGCAAGGTCCAGCAGCGTGGCATGCGTGCCGTCCCACGGCAGCGCGGTGCCGCTCTTGCGAAAAGTGACGAGGGGTTGGGTCGGGCTCGCCGATTGCGTGCTGGGGACGACGTGGCCGACGCGCTTGACGCTCAACGGACCGAAGGCCTCGAAGTGCAGGTGCGACTCGGGCACGCCCCAGAGTTTGAGCTCGCTGGTCAGGGACTCCATCATGGCCCCCGGTCCGCAGTAATAGAAACGAAAGTTGTTCGAGGGCAGTTCGCGCCGGAGGAGTTCCACCGACACCCGGCCCGCGATGTGGTAATCCTCCCCCAGCCGGTCCTCCGGCCCCGGTTGGGAGTAGCAGATGCGCACGTGAATATGGGGATGATCCCGCATGATGGCGGCAAACTCGGCCTTGAAGAGATGCTCGCTGCGGTTGCGCACGCCGTAATAAAACCAGACCGGCCGCCGGCTTTGCAGGTGGACCAGGGTCGACAGCATGCTGAAGATCGGCGTGAGGCCGATGCCGCCGCCAATCAGCACGATCGGCTCGGGGTCGGTGGGCTCCAGGAAGAAATTGCCCGCGGGCGCCCGCAGGTCGAGGATATCGCCCTCCTTGATCTGATCGTGAAAAATGCCCGAGCTCAGCCCGGGCGTCGCCTGCTGGTTGCCCGCGGGTGCCTTGGCGCGCTTGATGGAGACCCGGTAATAATCCTGATGCGGATGGTCGCTGAGACTGTAGCAGCGGATGAGCTGGCCGCCCCGATGCACCCCGGGCAGGCGGAAGGTCAGATACTGCCCGGGCTTGAACGGCGGCAGCGGCTTGGCGTCGTGCGGCACAAGATAAAAGGAGCTCACCAGTGCGCTCTCGACCACCTTGCGCTGGACGACAAATTTCCGAAAACCATTCCACGGGAGCGGCTCCAGCGCCCGCTTGCGCCGCAGCTCGCGCACGATCGCGAGCTCCTCCTCGAAACGGGCCACCTCCAGCGCCTGGCGCTGGGCGTCGACCCGCCGGCGCTGAAAAGCGGCCAGCAGGCTCAGCGTCAGCTGTCCGACCACAAGCAGGAGCAGGGCCAGGCCGAGATACGTCCAGATCATGGGGCGGGGGAGTGCGCCGCCGGCGCGAGTCCCATAAAAAAATATCCGTTCATGGCAGGAGGAGGAGAGAGGCGGTGAGGCCGGGCGGCGGTCCTACCTATCGGGCTTTTCCCGGCGCCTGACAAATGGAATATCGGGGAGTTTCAGCTTGCGCTGATTTTGCTCGACCCAATCTTGGCAGCGGGCGGGGAAAATTCCGCCTGACATCCTGCGCGTCCATGCCCTCCACGACCCGTCCCGGCAGCACCCGCCGCCCCTCCTCATTCGCGCAATGGCCTTGCTGACGCTCCGCCCCCGGTCCGCCCTGGCCAGCCTGCTCCTCGGCCTGCCCCTGGTCGCCGCCCCCGTGGTGGAGCGAGTGATGGGGCCCGAAGCCTGCGCGGAATGCCACATCCAGGAAATCGAGACCTGGAAGCTCTCCGTCCACTTCAAGACCTTCAGCAAGCTGCCGGCGCGGCCGGAGACGGCGGTCATGCTCGGCAAGCTCGGCCTCGGGCGCATCAAGCACGAGCGGCAATGCATGGAGTGCCATTTCCTCAACAAGCTCGTCGAGGGCGAACTCACGGCGGTGGCCGGCATCACCTGCGAATCCTGCCATGGCGGCTCCCGGGACTGGGCGACCACGCATGGCGATTATGGCAAAGGCGTGACCAAGGCGACAGAGACAGCCGAGCATCGCGACCAGCGCCGGACCCAGGCCCTCGCCGCGGGCATGATCTACCCGGACAACCTTTATGCCCTCGGGGCGAATTGCTACGGCTGCCACATCATGAATGACGAGAAGATCGTCAATCTGGGCGGGCATTCCGCGTCGACCGCCAGTTTCAACCTGCTCACGTGGTCCCAGGGCGAGGTGCGGCACACCATTTTGCACACCGGGAACAAGGCCAACCCCGAGGCGACCCCGGAACACCGCCGCCGGCTCTATGTGCTGGGGGTCATCCTCGAGACCGAGTTTTGCTTCCGTGCGGTGGCCCGCGCGACCGAGAAAGCCAGTTATGGCGTGACGCTTGCCCGCCGGGCCGATGCCGCACGCAAGCTGCTCGGAAAAATCCAGGGCCTCGCCCCCACACCCCAGCTGGCGGCGATTCTTGGCGTGGCCCAGGCCACCGGCCTGCGCCTGAACAATGCGGCCGAGCTCACCCGCGCCGCGGAGCAGCTGGCCGGGCTCGGCCGCGCGTTCGCGGCCGAGGTGACCGGAGAGCAGCTGGCGGCGCTGGATCCCCTGCTGCCGGGACCGGAACTTTATCAGGGCAAACCCTTCCAGGTGGCCGGCGCCCCGTAGGCCAACCTCCCGTTATGGCCAAATCGGCAAGCCGCCCCGCCATTTTGCCCGGTTCCGCCGCGCCCTACACCCTGGCCAAGCGGCTGGCGGGACCGGAACGCTGGGACAAACCGTTCAGCGAGGACATGACCGAGGTGGACGTGGATTCCGTCCTGGCCCACCCCCTCTTCGCCACAATCCGCGCCGATCGGTTTCCGGCCGGCATCCCGCTGCGGGGCATCCTGAAAAACGACGCGCGCATCCACCGGTACAAGCGCAGCGAAATCATCGTCCGCCGCGGGGATTACGGGCACTCCGCCTTCGTCATACTCGAGGGCGCGGTGAAGGTCCTGATCAAGGAGCCGCCGGTCGAACTCCTCGGCCGCCGGCCGCCGGTGCGGCCCTCGGTCTGGGGCAGCTTCAAGCGCTGGCTGAACCGGCCGCATTTTCCCGAACAAACCGCCGTCGTCGGCGCCCCCCCCGGCCTGCTGGTCGGACGAAGCGGCGAAACCCGCATCTTCCTGCAGGACGTGCCGGGCGTCCTCGATCCCGACCACACCATTCTGCTCAAGGCCGGGGAAATGTTCGGCGAGATCGCCGCGCTGGGCCGCACCCCCCGCACGGCCACCGTCGTCGCCGACGGCGAGGCGCAGCTGCTGGAAATCCGCTGGCAGGGCCTGCGCGAAATCCGCAACTACTCGCCGGCGTGGAAGGAGCAGATCGACCGGCTGTACCGCGAGCGCAGCCTCATGCGCCACCTGGCGGAAACGCCGCTGTTCTGGAACCTCCCTGAGCGGACCCTCCGCCTGATCGCCGACGCCACCCGCTTCGAAACCTTTGGCGAACTCGACTGGCACAGCTCCTACCAGCGCTCGCGCGAAACCGGCGTGCTGCAGGCCGGGGAGCGCGAGCTCCTGGAGCAGGAGCCGCTCATCGCGCGCGAAGGCGACTACCCCAACGGCCTGCTGCTGGTGCGCACGGGCTTTGCCCGCGTCAGCATCCGCTACAACCACGGGGAACGCACCGAGAGCTACATCGGCAAGGGCCAGGCCTTCGGCCTGCGGGAGATCATCACCGGCTCGCGCGGGGAGCACATGCCGCTCCGCCACAGCCTGCGCGCCCTCGGCTACGTGGACATGCTCTTCATTCCCACCGCGGTGCTGGAGGAGCATGTGCTGCCCCACCTGACCCCGGAGCACGTGGCCGCGCTCATCCTCGAACCCGTCGCGCCGGCGCAGCGGGATCGCGCCGGGGACGATTTCCTCGAGTTCATTGTCGCCCAGCGCTACATCAACGGCCGCGCCACGATGCTGATCGACCTCGATCGCTGCACGCGGTGCGACGACTGCGTGCGGGCCTGTGCGGCGACGCACGACAACAACCCCCGCTTCATCCGCCAGGGCCCGGAGGCGAGCGGCGTCATGGTGGCCAGCGCCTGCATGCACTGCATCGATCCCGTGTGTATGATTGGCTGCCCGACCGGGGCCATTCACCGGGAGAGCGCGGAGGGCCAGGTCTCGATCAATCCCGACACCTGCATCGGCTGCAGCACCTGCGCCCAGAGCTGTCCGTACGGCACGATCCAGATGGTCGCCCTGCGCGACGAGGAGGGCCTGCCGGTCGTGACGGAGGAGACCGGTGCGCCCATCCGCCGGGCGACGAAGTGCGACCTGTGCATCGACCAACCCGGCGGGCCCGCCTGCGTCAGCGCCTGTCCCCATGACGCCCTCATCCGGGCCGACATGCGGTCCGGGGAAACCCTGGCGGCCTGGCTCCAGCGATGAAAACCTTTCTCATCCGCCGCTGGGTGCTTTCCCTGGTCACGCTGAGTGTGATCGCGGTGCTTGTCCTGGGCTGGCAGTTGGGCCGCATCGCCCTCCGGCCCATGGCCATGTCCACCGGCTGGCTGCTCCTCGGGCTCGTGCTGGCGCTGACATTTTTCAATGCGCGGAAAAAACTGCCCTTTCTGCCGCTGTTGAGCGCCAGCATCTGGCTGCAGGTCCACCTTTACCTGGGCTGGATCACCTGCGGGGTTTTCGTGCTGCACAGCGGCGTCCGGTGGCCTGACGGTCCGCTGGAGATCATGCTCGCCGCTACCTTTTGGCTGGTCGCACTCAGCGGGGTGTTCGGCCTCTGGTTGAGCCGCTGGCTGCCGCCCCACCTGACGCGCTCGGGCGAAAGCCTGGTGTATGAGCGCATTCCCATGCTGCGCCACCAATTGCTCGGCGAGGTCAGGGCGATCGTCCGCCAGGCCGAGGCGGAGACGCAGTCCACCACCCTGGCCGATTTTTATCTGCGGGTGCTGAGCCACTATTTCGCGCGCGTCCCGGGCCTGCTGGCACCGCTGGCCGGAGACGACCCGGCCTTCCACCGGGTCAAACAGGAGCTGACCACCCTGCGCCGTTTTCTGGATGCGCGGGAGGTGGCCTTCGCCGATCAGGTCGGGGAACGGCTGGAAGTGAAGCGCAACCTCGATGCGCAGCTGGCGGGCCAGCGGCTGCTCAAGCTCTGGCTCTTCGGCCATATTCCCCTGACTTACGGCCTGCTGGTGTTCAGCGCCGCCCACGTCTGGCTCGTCCTGCAGTATTCGCATCGGATGTAACCTCCCGCCCCGCCATGCGCCGCCTGCTGCAAAGCATCATTTATAACCGCAAGCTCTACGATCGTCCGCAGGACGAATGGGTGTGTGGTCGCGCCGCGGAAGGCTGTCCCTGTGTCTTCGGTCCCGGTTCCGGGGGCGAATGCCGGGCCACCAGCCAGTGCCTGCCGGCGAAAAATGGCGACCGCTGGGTCTGCACGCGGCCGATTTCCCTGGGCGCCGCGTGCGAGACCGGCCCGCGGCCCGACGGCGCCTGCGGCTGTCCGGTGCCGCCCTGCTCGCCGCAGCGCAGCCTGCGAGCCCAGCGGCAGCGGCTGACCTGGCTGGTCGCCAGCCTTGCCCTTGGGCTGGTCGTGCTGACCCTGTGGGGTTGGCGCCGGATGGATTGGTCCAACCCGGGACCGCTGACCTCCCAGCATGCGATGTCGGCGCAGCGCTGCAGCGAATGCCACCTGGATGATGCCCGCGTGGCCTTTTCCGGCGCCGCCCTGGCGGCCCGCCAGGCCGAGCACAGCCAGCTCTGCCTCAAATGCCACGACCTGGGTCCGCAAAGCAATTCGCCGCACGGAGCCACCCCCGCCCAGCTCACGGTCTTGGGGCAGGGAAAAAAATCCGATCCCGGCGTGGCGCCATGGGTCCTGCAGGCGGCGCAGGCTGTGGGTCCGGGCGGCCCCGCCGACCTGGCCTGCGCGGCGTGCCACCAGGAGCACCACGGGCGCGATTTCGACCTCAAGCGCATGGGCGACCAGCAGTGTCAGGTCTGCCATCAGGCGCAGTTTGCCAGCTTTGCCACGGGGCATCCGGAGTTCAGGAATTATCCGTATGAGCGCCGCACGCGGCTGCAGTTTGACCACGTGACGCACTGGCAAAAACATTTCGTCGACGCCCGGCTGGCGCCGGTGGCGCCCACCTCCTGCGCCCAATGTCACGAGCCCGCGGCTGACGGGCGCCAGATGCTGGTCCGCGGTTACGAGCAAACCTGCGCCAACTGCCACAACGCCCAGATCAACGGCGACGACCGCGTGGAGTTGAAGGGCCTGGTGTTTCTGCGCCTGCCGGAATTCGACCTCGCCGCGCTGGACGCCGCCGGCGCGGCCACCGGGGAATGGCCCGCCTACGCCAAGGGCGGCCTCACGCCCTTCCTGCGTTGGATGTTGGAGCAGGATGAAACCGCTCGCGCGGCGCTGGCCACCCTGGGCCCGGTGAGCCTGGCCAACTTGGCCGCCGCCAGCCCAGCCCAGAAAATCGCGGCCGCCCAAATCCTCTGGAGCGTCAAGGGCCTGCTGGCGGACCTGATCACCCAGGGCCAGCCGGCGATCCTGCGGCGCGCGGGACCGACGGCCCCGGGCGCAATGCCGCCGCGCCGCACCGGACAGTTTTCCGCGGACAGCCTGCTGGCGGCCCAGCAGGTCTGGCTGCCGAATCTACTGAGGGAAGTCGCCGCCTATCGCCGGGGAGAAAAACCCGCCCGCCCGAAGCCCGTGGTGACCGCGTCGGCCCAGCAGCCTGCGCCCACGGTGGCGGCCGGGGCCGCCCAATCGGCCGATCCCGACGACCTGCTGACCGATCCCGCCCCGGCGCCCGCTTCGATCCCGGCGGCCGATGATCTTCTGGCGTCGGATCCGGTGGCGGCCACGCCGGTCGCGACCCCGGTGGTGACAGCGCCCGCCGGCCTGGAACTCGATGATGCGGAAGCGCGCGTGGCGGAAGGCGGCTGGTATCGGCGCGACGAGGCGTACGCGCTCTATTACCGTCCCGGCGGCCACGCCGATCCGTTCCTCACGGCGTGGCTCGAGGCCACGGTCAACGATGCCCGTCCATCCGCCCAGGCGATCTTCAGCCAGCTGGCCGCTGATCGCGCCCCGGGCGTGTGCCTGAAATGTCACACCGTCGATCGGACGGAAACCGGCGCCCAGCTCAACTGGCTGACTTCCCGGCCGCAACCGGGGCAGCGCAAGTTCACGAGCTTCAAGCATGCTGCGCACTTCAGCCTCATGGGGGACCAGGGCTGCAGCACCTGCCATGTACTCGACATCAAGGCCGACTATGTCGGCGGCTTCGGCGCCAACCGCGACAGCAAGGTGTTTCACAGCAATTTTGCCCCGATGGCCAAAAACACGTGCGCGACCTGCCACCAGCCGGCCCTGGCCGGCGCGAGTTGCCAGCAGTGCCATAATTATCACACCGGGGACTTGAAAAGCCTGCGGGTGAAAGCGGCGGAGTACCGTGCTGCGGATCAGCCGGCGCCCACGCCGAAGCCATAGAGCATTTTCGCTTCAGTGGGACGCGTCGACCCAAGCAGCGGGCATCAACTGTCCTTGTAGCGACAGGCGTCCCTGCCTGTCGGGTTCGGCATCGTGCCCAAACCCCACAGGCACGGAGGCCTGTGGCTACCTCCGAGTCCAGCCCGTCGGGCCGCGCGAGCTTGCGGCGTTCCTGATATTGCCAACACTGGTGGGGCATGCGGTTCCTCTCGCTCGTCCTCGTCAATCTGCGCCGGCACAAGCTCCGCGCGCTCATTGGCGTCACGGGCATCAGCTTTGGCGTCGCCGCCATGCTGACGATCCTCGCCATCGTCAACGGGGCCATCGGCATGTTTGAGCGCATATTGGCGGTGGACAGCCACTATCTCGTCTTCGAGCGCAACGTCTCGGATCTTTTCTTCAGCAGCGTGACCGAGGCCCAGGTTGCCGCCTTGCGGAAATTGCCGCAGGTCGGCCGCGCCCAGCCGCTGCTCTTCGGTATCGTGTCGTCGCCGGGCCACCCGATCGTCACCTGCTTCGGCCTGGAGGCCGACAACCCCCGCCTGACCAAGGCGCACTGGCGCGCCGGCCGGCCGGAAGACTTTGGCCGGATTCCCGGCGGCATCTGGCTGGGCGCGCGGGCCGCGGGATTTCTCGCGGCGTCGGCCGGGCAGAAAATAGCCATCGGCCGCGGCGAATTCACGGTCGCCGGGATTTTTTCGACCGCGAACGGTTTTGAGGATGGCGGTGTTTTTTTGCCGCTGCCGGTGGCCCAGGCCTTTTTTCACCGCGAGGGCCTCGCCTCCATCGTGGCCATCCAGCTGCGCGATGAGACGACCGGCGCGGCCTTCGCCGCCGCCGTGCACGCGGCGCACCCCGGCCTCATCGCGCTCGAGAACCGCGAGTTCAACCAAAGCTACACGCAGTTCCAGATCCTGCACTTCACCGCCTGGGCCGTCGGGATCTGCGCCTTTCTGCTCGGGGGCCTGGGGGTGGCCAACACCATGCTGCTCTCGGTGTTCAGCCGCATCCGGGAAATCGCCGTGCTGCGGGTCTGCGGGTTTTCCTCGGCCCAGGTGATCGCGTTGATCTTCGCCGAGGCCGCGGCCATCGCCCTGGCGGGGCTCATCGCGGGTTTTGCGATCGGGGGCGCGGCCTTGTTCGCCCTCGGGCACGCCCCGCAGTTCCAAGGCTACGTCCAGGCGGTCATCTCGCCCGTCATGATCGGCGGCATCATCGCGACCGCGCTCTTCACCGCCGTGGCCGGTGCCATCTATCCGGCCCGCTTTGCCGCCACCATCCAGCCCGCGGAGGCCCTGCGCTATGAGTGACGCGATCGCCAGCCCCGGGATGCTGATCAGCGGACGCGACCTCCGCAAGACCTACGACAATGGCCGCGTCCGTGTGCTCGACGGGGTCAGCCTGGAGGTGCGGTCCGGCGAGGTCGTCGCCCTGTGGGGGGCATCGGGCTCTGGCAAGAGCACGCTGCTGCATTTGCTCGGCGGGCTCGATGTGCCGGATGCCGGCGAGCTCACCGTCTGCGGACTGGATCCGCGCGACGAGGCGCACCGGCTCGAACTTCGCCGCCGCCACCTCGGCTTTGTCTTCCAGTTGCACAACCTGATCCCGGACCTGACGGTCGAGGAAAACCTCCGGGTGCCGGCGCTGGCCATCGGGGCCGCCGCGGCGGCCACCCAGGGGCGCGTGCGCGAGCTCGCGGCGGCCGTCGGGCTCGACCACCGGCTCGGTCACCGCATCCAGGACATCTCCGGCGGGGAACGCCAGCGCGCGGCCCTTTGCCGCGCCCTCATGAATTCGCCCCGGCTGCTGCTGGCGGATGAGCCTACCGGTTCGCTGGATGAAGCGACGGGCGACACCGTCTTCGGCCTGTTGCGCCAGCTCGCGAAAGAGCGCGGGGTGACGGTCGTGCTGGCGACGCACGAGCGACGGTTTGCGGAACAGTGCGACCGGCAGCTGCGGGTGCGGCAGGGCCGGCTGGAGGGGAGCTAAACGGGTGGAGCGACTTGACCCCAAGACGCAGACCGTCGGCCAGCGCGTTGAGGTCAACGCACTCCACCCGGCGATTTGCCGGCACAGCCTCGGCTGGCTCGTCGCCGCCAACGCCATCGGCCTGCTGCTTGCGGCGCTGCTGCTCTGGCCGGAGCTGAACAACCCGCTCGCGCCGCTGACCTATGGCCGCTGGGTGCCGCTGCATCTCAACTGGCAGCTCTATGGCTGGTGTGCGCTGCCGCTGGTCGGCGTGCTCTGCCGGTTTTATTTGCCGCACGACGCCCGCGGGAACTTCGCGGCCCGGCTGGCGCTGGGCGGCTGGACCGGCGCCTTGCTCTATGGCGGGATCACCTGGCTCGTTGGCCAGACGAGCGGGAAACTGTTCCTCGATTGGACCGGCCCGGCGCGCTTGGTTTGGGCGCTGGCCCTGCTGATTTTGTGGCTGGTGCTTGTTACCCAGCACCGCCGCGAACCCGGCCCGTGGTGGGCCCGGGTGTTGTTGGTCGCGTTGTTTCCCGTGCCTTTCTTGCTCTACTGGGCGGCTGGGCCGGCGGTTTATCCCCCCGTCAATCCCGACAGCGGAGGCGCAACGGGTGCGAGCCTGCTCGGATCCACCTTGGGCGTCCTGGGTATTTTCGGGCTGCTCCCCTGGTTGTTGCGCCTGACCCCCCGGGGCGGGCCCCGACCCCGGCAGGTCTTCGCCGCCGCCTTCGTGCTGACTCTTTCATTTTATGCCGGGCTCAACCACGGACCAGCCTCGCACCATCACCTCGACCAGATTGTCGGGCTTGGGCTTCTGCTCCCCTGGATTCCACTGGTATGGTCCTATGCCCGCTCCTTTGTTTGGGCGACGGATTCGCACCGCTGGCTGGCGGCGGCATTCGTCTGGTGGGCCCTGCTGGTGCTGACCGGTCTGCTGACCTTTCTGCCGGGAATATCCGAGCGCCTGAAGTTCACCAATGCGCTCGTCGCCCATTCCCATCTGGCCATGGCCGGGTTGGTGACCAGCCTGCATCTCGCGATTCTGCTCAACCTTGGCCGCAGCCGGCCCCTGCGGCCGTGGACCTTCTGGGCCTGGCAACTGGGTTGTGGCGTTCAAGTGGCGGTTCTCCTGTGGCTGGGTTGGCAGGAAGGGACGGATTCCCTGCTCTTATCCGTGCGCGGCGGCTTGGCCGACGGGTGCTACGGATTGCGTTTTCTGGCGGGCGGCGTGATGTTGGCCGCCTCGTGCGGGTGGTGGCGGGACCTGGGCCGAAAATTTCATGAACCTCAACAGACTTAATCAACTGGCGGTGGGGCTGGCGCTGGGGGCGGGCGCCCTGGATTTCTGCACCGGCCTCGGCCTGGTCGCGGCCCCCGCCCTCATGCTCCGGCTCATGGGCATGAAGGAGATTTTCGGCGACCTGGTCTACCTGCGCTTTGTGGGCGCCTTTGTCTGCGCCGTCGGCTTCAGCTACCTCTGGGCCTTGCGCCGTCGGCAGCTCAGCGGGGACCCGAGCCTGCTGCGTGCCACCTTGGAAATAACCATCATCTTCCGGCTGGCGGCGGGCAGCTTCGGCGCCTGGGCCATCTTGCGCGGCTGGCTCATGCCGGCGTGGGCGAGTGTGCCCGCGACGGATTTTTTCCTGGCCGCCGCCCAGGGCTGGTTGCTGCGGCAAGGCGCGTTGGCCCGCAAAAGCTAGGATACGTCATCAAACGCAATTACGGCACAAAGATTGTCATTCTGAGCGCAGCGAAGAATCCACGGCAACATTGGCGGCGCCACGTGCCCATGAATGGATCCTGCGCTGCACTCAGGATGACATCTGAATTTGCAGAGACCCCTGGGCGAGGTTGCGCGCGCCCAGCTTATTGTTTCGGGGCGTGCCGTTTCTCCAGGACCGCGACGGCGTCGGCCAACGAGAGTTTCTTCACGCGGAGCAGGACGATGAGGTGATAGAGCAGGTCGGCGGCCTCCCCGCTGAATTCCTTGTCACTCGCGCTCAGTGCGGCCAGGGCGGTCTCGACTCCCTCCTCGCCGACCTTTTGGGCAACCCGGGCGACGCCTTCCTGGGCCAGGCGCACGGTGTAACTGGACTTATCGCCACTCTTGATGCGGGCGGCCACGACCTGGTCGAGTTGCGCCAGAAACCCGACACCGGCGGCGCCGCTGGCGCCGAAGCAGCTCGGCGTACCGCGATGGCAGGTCGGGCCGTCCGGCCGGGCGGTGACGAGCAGGGTGTCGTTGTCGCAGTCGGTCTTGAGGCTGACGAGGTGCAGAAAGTTTTTGGACGACTCGCCCTTGGTCCAGAGCCGCTGCTTGCTGCGGCTGAAAAAGGTCACGCGCTTGGTGGCGAGGGTTTTCTTCAGCGCGGCGGCATTCATGTAGCCGAGCATGAGGACCTGCAGCGTGGCGGCGTCCTGCACGATGACGGGCACGAGGCCGGCGTTTTTTTTCCAGTCGATTTTAGGGCTTTTCATTGGATGAGGCGGTAGGGCGTGGACTCCGATCCGCGCCGCGGCGGTGAGCGGAGTCACCGCCCTACCAGGTTGGATTAAAGTCGGATGGTGATCCCGTCGGCGAGGAGATGCGCCTTCAGGTCGGAAATTTTTATCGTGCCCTTGTGGAAGACCGAGGCGGCCAGCGCCCCGTCGACGCCGGCCAGGCGGAAGGCGTCATGGAAGTGGGCCATGGTGCCGGCGCCGCCCGAGGCCACCAGCGGGATGGTCAGCTCGGCGCGGACCAGTTTCAGCTGTGCGAGGTCGTAACCCTGCCGCATGCCATCCTGGTTCATGCAGTTCAGGACGACTTCGCCGGCGCCGAGCCGCTGGGCCTCGGCGGCCCAGTCAAGCGTGCGCCAGCGGGTGGCGCGGGTCTTGTCGGGATCGCCGGTGTACTGCTTG